>OGYQ01000141.1_pt1 | contig 96072 bp, 85 predicted proteins | sample 1576641 | NCBI WGS metagenome assembly OGYQ01 (sample SAMEA3541476, study PRJEB24748) | human gut metagenome | biome: human gut; feature: human-associated habitat; material: faeces | place: China | collected 2012 | reverse complement strand
CTTGTTTAATATACCACTGCCGCAAGGAGAAGTCAAGCACTTTTTACAAATAATTGCAGATTTTTTTGTTTACTATTATCTTGCATCTGAAACAGCGCTGTAATACATTATAAGAAAGTATTTTTATGGAGGCGATTATGTACCATCCACAATCCCCAGAATTAAAAGAAGCCAGCCCACACGGAACCCAGTCCTTTCCCTGCGCATTTTATCAGACGCAAATGAGCGGTCATGGGTTTATGGTAAAACATCACTGGCATAAAGAAGCTGAGATTCTGTATTTTCCAGGCGGGAATTTCAGAATGGAAATTAATATGGAAGCTTTTGATATCCGATCGGAATGCTTCTATTTTATTAACCCTGGTGAACTGCACAGCGTTCGGGCTGCTTCTACAGAAGTCGTGCAGGAATATGCAGTGGTCTTTCACCCGGAGCTGCTTTGCTCCCCTTTTTATGATACGGTTCAGTCCCAGCTCATCCAGCCGCTGCAAAACGGACAGCTGCATTTTCCAAGATCCATTGAAAAAGAACATCCAGCTTTTCCCCGGCTGCGGACCATATTTCTGAATATTGCAGAAGCTTTTTCCCACTGCTCTTCGCCCGAAACTCTGACAACGGAAACGGAGCATTTTCACCTCACATCCCTGCGTGCCTCCGGAACGGTGTCGGTGGAGCTTGCAGACCAGCTGACGATCAAGGCTTCCCTTCTGCAATTTTTCGCTCTTATGTCCAGATACCAGCTTTTTTCCCGGACAGAAAAAACGGATGACCACAGAGTGGAAACGATCAAGACGGCGATTACCTACATCCGGGAGCATTACCAGGAGAAAATATACATCCGTGACCTGGCTTCCCTGATCGGGCTTAACGAGCAGTACTTCTGCCGTTTTTTCAAAAAAGCCATCGGGCTGTCGCCAGTGGAATATCTGAATGAGTACCGGATTCGGCAGGCAGTGCGGCTTTTGAAGGACAGCTCGCTTCCGGTTACGGAGGTCTGCCTGGACTGCGGATATAATAACATGGGAAATTTTCTCCGGGAATTCCGCAGATACACAGGTACTACGCCGCTGCAGTACCGAAAACGCAGCCAGACTCCTGAGCATATAAATGTATAGTGCTGTTCTGCTTTCCTCCTCAAATTGCATTTATGAAACGCCCAGTTTTAAAATGTCAAAATTTCGTATTTTTTTATCATATTAAGGGAAGTTTTTTTAAATATATGTATGTATAATGTACTCATAACAAAGACGCGAACTACACTTTTTTACAGGAGGATATACATATGGAAAGAAAATGGTGGCAGGATAAGGTTGCCTATCAGATTTACCCGAAGAGCTTTTACGATACAAACGGTGACGGAATCGGCGATCTGCCGGGAATTATAGAGAAGTTGGATTACCTGAAGGATCTTGGCGTAGATATCATCTGGCTTTCCCCGTGCTATCGCTCTCCGCTGGCAGACCAGGGCTACGATATTTCCGATTATTATGACATTGACCCCCGCTTTGGCACCATGGAAGATATGGACCGCCTGATTGCAGAAGCTAAGAAGCGCGGCATGTACATTCTGATGGATCTGGTTGTAAACCACTGCTCCGACGAACACGAATGGTTCAAAAAAGCCTGCCAGGATCCAGATGGAAAATACGGAAACTTCTTTTATTTAAGGGACAAAAAAGAAGACGAGCTTCCAACCAACTGGCGCTCTTATTTCGGCGGCCCTGTGTGGGAGGATCTTCCGGGAACCAACAAGCAGTATCTTCATGTTTTCCACAAGAAACAGCCAGACCTGAACTGGGAAAATCCGGAACTTCGTGAAGAGGTTTACAAGAACATCAACTGGTGGCTGGACAAGGGCCTGGGCGGTTTCCGAATTGATGCGATCATTAATATTAAGAAAGCTCTTCCCATGCATAATTACGAGCCAGACCGCGAGGACGGACTTTGCTATATTGGAAAAATGCTGGAAGAAGCGACTGGAATCGGGGAATTCCTTGGAGAAATGCGGGACCGCACCTTTAAGCCACACGATGCTTTTTCCGTAGGCGAAGTTTTCAACGCAAAGGACGAGGAGCTTCCGGATTTCATTGGGGATAATGGATATTTCTCTTCCATGTTTGATTTCAATGAAACGATTTTCGGCGGATCGGAAAAGGGCTGGTATGACTGTAAGGAAATTACACCGGACGATTACAAGCGCTGCTGTTTTGAGACACAGGCAAAAATGGGGAATTTCGGATTTGTTTCCAATATTATTGAAAATCATGACGAGCCTCGTGGTGTGAGCCACTATATTCCAGAGGGAGACTGCTGCAATACCAGCAAAAAGATGCTGGCAGCATTGAATTTTATGCTCCGCGGACTGCCGTTTATTTATCAAGGCCAGGAGCTTGGCATGGAAAATGTGCCGTTTAAATCCATTGATGAGGTGGATGATATTTCTACTTTGGATGAGTATAAGGTTGCACTGGATGCGGGACTTGCTCCTGATGCAGCATTGAAGGCAGTTGCACGCCGCAGCAGGGATAATGCGCGGACACCGATGCAGTGGTCAGATGGGAAAAACGCTGGATTTACCACTGGCACTCCATGGCTTCGGGTGAATCCCAACTATACTGCCATTAACGTGGAAAAAGAAGCGCAGGATCCGGACTCTGTACTGAATTTCTATAAGAAACTGATTGCACTTCGCAAGGATCCGGAATATAAGGAGACAGTTGTGTACGGTGCTTTGAAGCCATTTATGGAGGAGCGCCACAATCTGATGGCTTACTACCGTAAGTGGGATAAGACGCTTCTGGTAGTTGGAAATTATCAGTGGGATGAACAGGAAATTGAGCTTCCAGGCGCATGCAAAAAAGTGCTGATCAATAATTATCCAGATGTAGTTATAGATGGAAATAAGATTAAGCTGCATGGATATCAGGTGCTGGTTCTGGAATTGGCAGCATAATAAAAAGGACTGCCCTCGCCGAATCGATTTTTCTTTCTCAGGTAAATCGACTCTGCGGGGCAGTTTTTGATTATTTGGAAAATTCGGGCAAAGGGGTTATTCCTTTTGGGAAGTATTTCTTTCCTGCTCCATCTCCCACTCTTCTTTGCGTATCTGCGCTACAATCCCTCGAACTCCGACCACAACAGCAAGACTAACGGCAAAAATAATCACTGTATAAATTTTTTCACCGAAATTCAAATCTTTTATGTAAGACAGACCACCGCTGACCACAAAATTGACTGACATAATTACCAGAAACGTCACGGCACCGATGATCCGTTCCAGCATTACATTTGATGTGCGGAATTTCCTTGCCGGCAATTTTTTATCCAGATAACTCACGCAGAAGATCAGTACCAACGCCAGGAGCCAACAGGTAATGCTGATATAATGAATCAGTGGAAGTCCGCTGATTTTTCTAACAATAAAGGGAAAATCTACCAGGACAAATATTGTCAGGTTAAGGATATACAGCACCACCTGCAGTCCCATAAGCTGTCCAGTGCTAACAGAGTCCATGAGCATTTTCTCCGTCTCTTTCTGGTACTGCTCCGGCTCTAAATGCTTCCCTGCCAGAAGCTCGCTGACAGAAATGTCCAGTTCTTTGCAGAGGGGCTCCATAAGGCTCACATCTGGAAAGGAGCGGCCCGTCTCCCACTTGGAAACGGCGCGGTCCGTTACATTTAATTTTTCACCCAGCTGCTTTTGGGTTAGTTTTTTCTCTTTGCGGCATGCGGCGATGAATGTGCCTATTTCATTTTTTGTTATGTCGGTCATGATGTGCCTCCTTGTGATGGTTCTTTCTTCTAGTACATCGTTTCGTAAATAACTATACCAATCGCGTAGGATGTGGATTCGAGTGTGCAGGTATAAAAACGCAGGCGTAGCGGGCTACGCTGAGGCTTTTATACCTGGGCAATCGGATTCACAGGCAAGTGAGTGGTATATTTATTTCGAAAACGATGTACTAGAGCGTGTTTGAAAAAGGCTTTCTGCAAGATGTGCGTCACAATTTGTGGGAGATTTTGTCCGGATGAGGGCGCCGTAGCGGGCTACGGCAACTGAATTCGGGCAAAATATACCGCAAAGTGGGGCGTGCAGATTGCGGGAATGATTTTTCAAACACGCTCTAGTCCTCTTCCCAATTTGTTTCATTATAGCAGACTCCTTTCGGGGACGCAAGGGAGTATAAGGGTTCCGCCCCATGAACCCATAAAGAAAGGGGCAGGATCATCTCCCGCCCCATCTTGCTTCTGTTATATTTTCGAAAACAGTTCTGTCAATTCAGGATCAGTCTTCGCTGCCGTCATCAAAGCCTTCTGTCTCGATAATGAACTTCACGTTTCCGCTCATGGAATCATCAAGACCTGTGAAGGATGTGTAAGCTGCGTCGTCAGACTGAAGTGCTTCCAGACGATCCAGTACGCTCTGGAAATCATCTTCCATGGTATCTTTCAGTTTCTTGATACCTTCATCGTAGAATTCCTTCTCGCCGTCTTTCAGTTCTTCTGCTCCGTCTTTCAGATCCTTAGCTCCGTCATTCAGTTCCTTAGCTCCATCTTTCAGATCCTTGGCTCCGTCTTTCAGATCCTTAGCTCCGCTCTTCAGATCACTTGCTCCGCTGTCCAGAGTCTTAGCTCCGCTCTTTAAGGAGCTTGTTCCACTCTTCAGAGTCTTGGCACCGTCATTCAGTTCCTTCGCACCGCTCTTTAAGGAGCTTGTTCCGTCTTTCAGAGTGTTTGCTCCGCTTGCAAGATCACTGGTTCCGTTCTTCAGATCACGCATTCCGTTGTTTACGCTGTTTGCTCCGCTTCTTAACTGAGATGCTCCATCTCTAAGATCAGCAGCTCCGCTCTTCAGCTGTGCAATACCAGCTTTCACCTGACCGCTTGCTGCTACCAGAGTACCAGCTCCGCTTACCAGATCACTAGTTCCTGCTGTAAGCTGTGCTGCCCCGCTGTTCAAAGAAGCGCTGTTGGAAGTCAGCTGATTTGCTCCGCTTCTAAGCGCTACGCTGTTTGCTGCAATTGTGCCAACGCCTGTTACCAGCTGGCCGGTTGCCTGGCTGATAGAAGAAAGTCCGCTGTCAAGGCTGCTCTTTGCACTCTTAAGAGTGGTTGCTCCGTCGAGAAGGGCATTTGCGTTTGCATTGTCCTTACCCTGAAGTGCGGTGATTCCGTTTGTAATAGTGTCTTTATTCTTAAGAAGTTCATCAGCACCTGCTGTCAACTGCTCTGCTGCACCAGTTTCTGTCAGCTGCTTGTAGCCAGCCTGAAGCTGCTCGTTTCCTGCGGAAATCTGTTTGGAACCTTCTACCAGCTTGTTTACATCATCTGTCATGGTGGAGATATCTCCAAGTCCTGCTACAAGGCTGCTTACTGCTGTCAGGCTCTCTCTAACCTGTGTACCGCCTTTTTTCAGCTGTGCCGCACCTGTTACAAGCTGGCTGTTGCCTGCTTCTTTCAGCTGTGCAAGACCGCTGTTTAAGTTAGATGCGCCAGTGCTTAAGGTAGATGCACCAGAAGCTGCGCTGCTTGCGCCGTCTGCTACGGAGGATGCACCGGAAATTAATTTGTCTGTCTCACCTTCCAGAGTGCTTACGGAATACTCACCTGCAGAAGTAACTTTTCCAGCTGTATCATACAAACCGCTTGCAAGCGCATTTAATGTGGCCTTAATATCATCTCCATTTGTTTCAGCTGTTACAGATACCTGTGACTGTGCTTCGATATTGCTCAGTTCGCCCTGTGCTGCGGATGCATTGTCTGCACTGCTGTATAATTGTCCTAATGCACTATTGATCAGTGCCGCTGTATTCTCATCCAGGGCAGAAGTATCAATGCTTTCCAAACTTGCAATTGCACTGCCTACAGAACTAGAAACTGCACTGATTTCACCGGATGCAGTACTTGTGGATACACCGGCTGACTGTGCTTCAACACTTGTCTGGATGTTTGCTGCTGCAGCACTAATTTGGTCTGCATAACTATTCATTGCTTCAGATGCAGTGCTGCTAATCTGCTTGATTGCGTCAGAGGTTCCTGTTTTCAGGCTTCCAAGTCCGTCTCTTACCTGAGCTGCACCAGTTGCAACTGCTGCGGTTCCATCTGCAAGACTCTTAGCTCCGTCTGCCACGCTCTGTGCTCCGTCTGCTGCCTCGCCAACCTTTGCCACATACTGTGTAGCTCCATCTGCAAGCTTATCTGCTCCGTCTACATAAGTATTCAGGCTTGCTACCATCTGATCCGGCTGAGCCTTCTCTACATTTACGGCTACCTCTGCCAGCTGAGTTGCTGCCTTGCTGATTCCGGCTGCTGCCTCATCGATTCCAGGTGCCAGCTGTCCAACGCCCTCTACAAGAGCTGTGGTTCCTTCCACATAAGCCTTGGTTCCCTCAGCCAGTGTGCTTGCGCCTGTTACATAAGTACTTACGCCATCGGTAAGCTGAGTTGCACCGTTTACATAAGAGGTAACACCATCTGCCAGCTGATTTCCACCAGCTACGTACTGATTCACACCATCGGTAAGCTGCTGCATTCCTTTGTTATACTCTGTAAGATTGGAGTTTACAGTATCTACACCTGCTGTATAGCTCTGAACACCATCTGCCAGGGAAGCAACACCGCTTGTGTACTGCTGCACACCGCTCTGCAGGGATTTCGCACCGCTGTTTAACTGGGAAGCACCGCTCTTGGCACTTGCAACACCTGCGTCAAACTCATTGTAGCTGGATGCCAGTGTGCTTGTTCCGCCGTACAGGGTTCTGGTTCCATCATAAAGATTCTTGGTTCCGCTGTACAGGGAATTGGTTCCGGAATAAAGCTGTCCAGCACCTGTATTTAAGGTCTTGGCTCCGTCTGCCAACTCAGCGGCTCCATCATCCAGATCCTTGCTTCCATCATAAAGGGTCTTGGTTCCGTTTGCCAGATCTCTGGCTCCGTCGTCCAGTTCCTTACTTCCATCGTAAAGCTCTTTGGTTCCGTCTTTCAGATCTTTGGTTCCGTCATAAAGATCCTTGGTTCCATCATAAAGAGTCTTAGTTCCATCGTAGAGATCCTTGGTTCCATCATAGAGATCCTTGGTTCCATCGAAAAGATCTTTAGAACCGTCTACCAGCTTCACTGCTGCATCATCCAGCTCATCCAGGGAATCCTGAAGATCATCCAGATCCTCGGAGTTCTCAAGATCCAGGCTGCTGAGAAGGTCTGTCACTGCCATGGTGAAGGTATTTCCCATGGTGCAGTCTGTTACGTCAGCTTCCATTGTGAAACCTTCCGGAATATCAATCTTATCAGAAAGATCATCGCTCAGATCCAGGCTGTCCTTCAGGCCAGGAACTGCAACTCCAACAACCATTTCCTTGTCGCCGTCAGAAATGACTTTACCATTATCAATGGTGACATTGGAGAAGTTGTCGGAAGAAAGGATCATTCCTGTTACCATAACAAATGGAGAATAAACTTCTACGTTCTTGTTATCTACCTTTACGGTCTTCTTGGATTTGTTGGTGTAGGAAACCTCCATACGAAGATGTCCGCTCTTGCCTGCGAGCTCATCCGGTGTGATTTCCTGATCGTCCAGGTAATATTTGATCTTCATATCAACAGGAAGTTCTTTATTGGAAGTTCCCTGATAATAAATATCACTGCTGTCTGTATTCCAGGTCACGTTCTCGCCGTCCTGGGTAAAGGTCTCATCACCCTTTACATTCTTAATTCCTTCCAGGTCAGATACATCGGATACATCTCCGTCTGCTGATCCGGAATTCTTCAGCCAGTCAGATACGGTAATATCTTTCACTTCACCTTCTGCTGTGGCATTTACGTATACGGTTTCTTCCTTGGAAACTGCATTCTCTGTATCCTGTGTGGCTGCAAGGATCGGGGTAGTTCCAAGTACGGCAGCCATTCCAGCAGCCATGGTAGCGTTCAGAATTTTTTTATTTCTATTCATCACAATACAACTCCTTATTAAAATCATCGGTTAGTCATCTCTTAGCCTATAGAAGTTATACAACAAAACTGACCAGTAGTCAATATCTGCTTTTTATCCAAATCTTTTCCGGTTTTGATATTGACTTTTGGTCATTTTTGTTTAAAATAAAAATGAATCCACCGTATAACCGTACACAATGAGGAGGAACAGGCATGGGAAAACTGGAGTTAAACAAAATGAGAAAGAAAAGTGCTCTGTACAACACAGCCTTCGAACTCTTTACCACTAAGGGCCTTGCGAAGACCACTATCTCTGATATCGTGGAAAATGCAGGCGTGGCAAAGGGAACCTTCTACCTTTATTTTAAAGATAAATATGACATTCGAAACAAGCTGATCTCACATAAAGCAGGGGAGCTTTTCTCCCAGGCACGGGATGCACTGGAGCAGGCACATGTTACCGGCTTCACCGCACAGCTGCACTTTCTGGTTGACAATATTCTGGACAGGCTGGAGACAGAAAGCGATCTTCTTGGTTTCATTTCCAAGAATCTGTCCTGGGGTGTTTTTAAGGATGCCTTCCAGGAGCAGGCGGACGAGGATGATTTTCCTTTTTTCCAGGAGTATCTGAATCTTCTGGATCAGTCCGATGTACAGTATGACTCCCCGGAGCTGCTTCTTTTTACCATTATCGAACTGGTAAGCTCCACAAGCTACAGCTGTATTCTGCACTCCCAGCCCGTCTGTCTCGCTGAGTACAGGCCCTATCTTCATAAGACCATCGACTGTATTCTGCAGGCCTTTGCCCACACTGACGAGTCAGGGCTTTCCGCAGCGAATATGAATGTAATTTCCGATAAACATTTCGACCAGAATTAAAAAAGACATCCTGAACAAACGCAAAGCATTTTGCTTCACACTTGCCCAGGATGTCTTTTTTATTTAGGTATACTTTCTTTTACATTTTTTCCAGCTTCACCCGAAATGAGATAGTCCGGGGTGTTTCCATTCCGTCGAAAAGAATGGCGTAGGCACTTTTTTCTGTATCTACATCTACGATAGTTCCCGGGCCGAAAATCTTATGCAGGATTTTCTGGCCTATAGGGTAATGGGATGGGGCTTCGTCGGTGAGAAGGCAGCGACTGCTCAGTTCAATGTATTCCCGTGCCTCTTTGATCAGTCCTTCTTCTGGTTTCCGGTCGTATTCCAGAAGATTCTGGTCAATGTCCAGGATGAATCTGGAAGGATATCTTGGGGAGCCATCCAGATTTCGTCCTTTGGCTTCTGAAAGATACAGGCGCTTCTTCGCTCTGGTCATGGCTACAAATGCCAGCCTGCGCTCTTCTTCCATTCCTTCTCTTGTCTTAGTCTTTCTGGATGGGAAAATACCCTCATTCATACCGCATAGAAATACATAGGGAAATTCCAGTCCCTTGGAGGTGTGCACGGTCATCAGCTTCACCTTGTCATGCTCCGGCTGTGCGTCGCTGTTGGAGAAAAGGGCAACATGGGCCAGATAGTGTTCCAGCATGGCTTCCTCCCCACAGGTGGTCTCGTACTCGTAAACAGACTGCTTCAGTTCTGCCAGATTGTCCAGTCTCTCCTGGTTCCCCTCTGTGCGCAGCATTCTCTCATACCCGGACAGATCCAGAACAGCAGAAAGGATCTCTGATACCGGGCGATCCTGATAATTAGCTGCAAAGCTTTCAATCAGCTGGACAAATTCCCCAGCTTTGGTTCCCTTGAAAATATCCTGGTCCAGATTCCGGCAAAGCGCTTCATACAGGCTGCAGGAATTCTCTCCGGCATACTCCTGAATAAACTTCATACGCCGTTCTCCCAAATTTCTCTTTGGAACATTAGCAATCCTCAGAAACGACAGATCATCCCTGTAGGCAATCATCCTCAGATAGCTAAGAGCATCTTTGATCTCCATGCGTCCGAAAAACTGTACTCCGCTGTAAATGGTATAGGGAATTTCTTCCTTGAGAAATACCTGCTCGATGCTTCTGGTCAGGTAATGAGCCCGGTATAATATGGTAATATCTTTGTAAGGAACCCCTTTTTCCTTTAGTATTTTAATCTGTTCTGCCATCCACAGAGCCTCTTTTTCCTGGTTCTCCCCGTGACAGCAGAGCACGGAGCCGCCTGAGGGCAGTGTGGGAATCAGATTCTTTTTCATGCGGAGAAGATTCTTGCTGATCAGGGAGTTAGCTGCCCGCAGAATCTCAGGTGTGGAACGGTAATTTTCCATCATCATAATGGTCTGTACATCTGGAAAATTCCGGTGAAAATCCAGAAGATACTTCACATTGGCGCCGCGCCAGGTGTAAATGGTCTGGTCCGGGTCTCCCACAATAAACAGGTTTTTGTGATAGCCGCACAGAACACACATCAGGCGGTACTGCAGGTCATCAATGTCCTGAAACTCATCGATCATAATGTATTCCAAGCGTTTCTGCCATTTTTGTTTGATTTCTTCGTTATTTTCAAAAATATATAAGGTAAATTTGATAAGATCGTTATAATCCAGGCCGAAGCATTTCTTCTCCTGGTACAGATAGCCGTAAAAAATAATTTCCGATGTCTCTGTGGCCTGCATATATTTCTCATAAATCTGATCAATGGACATGGTGATCATATCCTGATAATACTCTGGCTCCTTATAAAGCTTGCGAATCTCGATCATGTCTCTGGCACTGGAAAAAGTCATATTCCGAAGGGTCAGGCCACGCTCCTCATAGATGATCTTCAGCATGGAATCAATGTCGGAGTTGTCAAGTACCAGAAAGCTCTTGGGATACTGGACTGCGTAGCTCTCCTCCTGCAGGACGGATACGCAGAAGCCGTGGAAGGTATTGATATATCCGGTGTCATTGTCTCCGGTAAGATTGTGGATTCTCTGGCGCATCTCATTGGCAGATTTGTTGGTAAAGGTGACGCACAGAATGTTTCCAGGCAGAATTCCGATCTCATTTACCAGAAAGGCAAACCTGTGGGAAAGTGCCCTGGTTTTACCGGAACCCGCACCGGCGATGACACGTATATATCCTTCTGTAGCGGTTACTGCCTCTGTCTGTGATCGATTTAATCTGTCCAGAATATCCATTTTCGTTCCTCCATGATGTGAGATTGCGTCCTTAAACTGTAAATGTTCTTTTAGTATACCATTCCATAGCATCATATGCAACCATACGTTCGGTTTTATATTTAAATTCTTGCTTTACAAACAGCTGAATTTACCATACTATGGTTATAACAGACTGCCAGAGCTGAAGTCTTTCCTGCTGCTCTGGCGGCACAAAATTTTCGGATTATCATAAACTTAAGGAGAACCCTCACATGAAAGAAAAATTATACACCATTCCCTTAATGGACGCCTTCAAGGCGGATGACGAATGCCCCTTCTGCTTTGTGGAGCGGCAGCTGGAGCAGCACACTATGGACTTTGTTCTCGGGGCCGGAGCCTCTTATATGGAAGATGATGTGCGTGCGGAAACAGATAAAATGGGATTTTGCCGCACCCACTACAAAAAGATGTACGACTATGGCAACCGTCTTGGCACCGGTCTGATCCTGAAGACCCATTTCCAGTACAAAACCAAGGAACTCCATGAGCAGATCAAAATGTTTGCCCCATCTAAGGCTTCTGTTTTTTCCCGTTTCAAAAAAGGAATTGCAGACACAGGCTCTGCAAAGACTTCCCTTGGTGCCTGGGCAAAGGCACAGGAAGAAAGCTGTTATATCTGTAATTTTTACAAAGATACATACGCCCGTTATCTGGACACCTTCTTCGACCTTTTTAAGAAAAATCCGGAATTTCTGCCTCTTTTCAAAAACTGCAAGGGCTTTTGCATTCCTCATTTCGGGGATCTTGTGGAGACTGCGGAAACCGCTTTGTCTGACAAAGAAAAGAAAGCCTTCTACGACATTCTGTTCCCTATGATGGAGCAGAACATGCAGAGACTTTCCGACGATCTGGACTGGTTCTGTGACAAATTCGACTACCGCAACAAGGACGCCGACTGGCGTACCTCCAAGGATGCTCTCCCCCGCGGCATGCAGAAAGCAGCATGCGGTTACCCGGCAGACGAACCGTATACTATGGACAAATAAAAAGCAAACCGCAGGCTGTACTGAAATTATCTGCACAGCCTGCGGCATTTTTACTACACAAAACATGTTTTCAATCAGAAGCGCTATCATATTATGAATAGCAGCAGCTTTTCATTTAAAACTTTCTCCAGGTATCCCTCTTAAATAAAAGCAGCAGCGGGAACACCTCAAGTCTTCCAGCCAGCATATCAAAGATCATCACCAGCTTGGAAATATAAGAATAGCATCCAAAGTTTCCGGTAGGTCCTACCGCCCCAAGTCCCGGTCCAATATTATTCAAGGTAGCTGTGATCGCCGTAAAGTTGGAAATCATGTCCAGATTATCCAGACTGATCACCAAAAGGGATGTCACAAAAATCATAATATACACAAACAGGAACATATTGGTAGCTCTTACCACTTCGTGAGGAATGGCCTTCTCGTCCATCTTGATCTTCTTCACTGCATTGGGATGCAGGTAAAGCTGCAGCTCCTTGCGTGCGGATTTGCAGAGGATCAGAAGACGGGAAACCTTAATACCGCCGCCTGTACTTCCTGCGCAGGCTCCCACAAACATTAGGATCACAAGTATGGTCTTGGAAAATACCGGCCACACGTTAAAATCCGTAGTGGCATATCCGGTTGTGGTAATAATGGAACCAACCTGGAAGGCTGCCTGCTGGAACGCCCTGCCGAAGCTGGTAAACATGCCTCTTGTGTTAACGGCAATGGCCACAATGGCCAGGCCAATAATCCCAAGGTAATAGCGAACCTCCTCATTCTTGGCTGCCTGCATTACTTTCTTGGAAAGAAGAAGGTAATAGGCATTAAAATTCACTCCAAAAAGGATCATAAACACGGTAATGACAATCTGATTGTAGGTACTGTAGCTGGCAATACTGTCGTTCTTAATACCAAAGCCTCCGGTACCTGCTGTACCAAAGCTCAGGCACAGTGTATCGAACAGCGGCATGCCTCCAAGAAGCAGGAAGATCATCTCCACAACTGTCATCAAAATATAAATGGTATAAAGAATCTTGGCTGTGGACTGAACCTTGGGAACCAGCTTGCTTACAGAAGGTCCCGGGCTCTCTGCTTTCATCAGGTTCATGTGGTAGCCTCCGGTCAGAGGCAGAAGGCAAAGGATAAACACCAGCACTCCCATACCCCCGATCCAGTGGGTAAAGCTTCTCCACAGCAGGATACAGTGGGAAAGTGACTCCACGTCGGAAAGAATGCTGGCTCCTGTTGTAGTAAAACCGGAAACGGTCTCAAACAGAGCGTCCACCGGATGAGGAATGCTTCCTGAAATCACAAAAGGAAGCGCCCCTGCGATACTAAGTACCAGCCAGCTAAGAGCAACGGTAACCGCACCTTCCTTAGCATGGAAAACTCTATTCTTACGCTTTGTCCTGGTAAGGGGAATTCCGATTGCCAGGCAGATGATCATGGTGACCAGAAATGCCAGCCCGTCCCTCTCCCGGTAAATAATCGCGGTAATTCCAGGCAGGAGCATAAAAGCTGCCTCGAAATTAAAGATCCAGCCAAGAATGTAAGATATCATGGAATAATTCATGTCCAGACTCCTTTACTTCGCAAGAATGTCATTGATGTCACGAAGACCTCTGTTGGTGGTAACAATTACTACGCTGTCACCGATTTCCAGGGTATCGTGGCCTCGTGGAATACGGACAGTGCCATCTCTGTAAAGGCAGCCAACCAGAAGATTCTTCTTCAGGTTCAGTTCCTGCAGAGTCTTGCCCACAATAGGAGAATGATCGCTGATCTTAAACTCCAGGGCTTCTGCCTTGCCATCCAGAATGTGGTACAGGGTCTCCACATTGCTTCCGATGGAGTTCTGGGTTGCTCTCACATACTGCAGAATGTAATCTGCCGTAATATACTTCGGATAAATGACGCTTCCAATATCCAGGCTGTCAATGATGTCGTCATAGGCCAGACGATTTACCTTCGCTACCAGCTTGGCATTTGAAATGGTTTTTGCAAAAAGGGACAGGAAAACGTTCTCCTCGTCCATATTGGTCAAGGTAACAAAGGACTCTGCACTTCCAAGGCCCTCTTCCAGAAGAAGGGATCTGTCTGTACCATCTCCGTTGATAATGGTGGCATCCACCAGCTCCTCGCTTAAGAACTCACAGCGGTTCTTATCCTTCTCAATTACCTTCACCTTGATCTTCATGGCAAGCAATGCCTTGGTAAGATAATAGGAAATGGTTCCACCGCCTACGATAATGGCATTCTTTACCTGATGGGTCTTAAGCCCGATCTTCTTGAAAAATGCCGCTGCATTCTGCGGTGTGGCAAGAATGGACACCATATCTCCGTTGCGGATGGTATTGGTACCGCCTGGAATGGTGGTAAAATCTTTTCCCTCAATGGCGCAGAAAAGAACGTCACAGCGGAAGTGCTCTGTGATCTCCTGGATACTCTTTCCATCCAGATTGAACTCCGGCATTACCTTGAATTTCAGAAGCTCTACCTTGCCTCTTGCAAAAGTATCGATCTTGATCGCAGAGGGAAAACGCAGCAGTCTGGAAATCTCCTGTGCTGCAGCCAGCTCCGGATTGATGATCATGGTCACGCCAAGGCGCTCCTTGATAAAGCCGATCTCCTTGCTGTAAATCGGATTGCGCACACGGGCAATGGTATGGCAGTGCCCTGTTTTCTGAGCAATCAGGCAGCACAGAAGATTCATCTCATCTGACACCGTAACTGCGATGAGAATATCCGCAGTCTCGATTCCGGCTTCCATCAGGGTATTGATGCTGGCGCCGTTTCCTACAACACCCATGGCATCTACTTCATCTATAATCTCATTAATGGTATCTGCATTGATATCAATCAGGGTTATGTCTGTATCTTCTTCCTGTAATTGCTCTGCAAGGGTACGTCCTACTTTTCCGCACCCAACAATTATAATTTGCATAGTTCCTCCAAATGTATAAAATACTTCATATAAACAGTGCTATTATAGCACTCCTGTATGTTTTTGGAAATAGTCTTTTTCTTACAGTAAATAACGTCATAATTATGGGAAATCCCGGCACAATTTTAGGTGCCGGGATCTCCCTTTTAGAATATGTTATTTTATTTTTTCTATACTGTTTTTCAGATGATTTCTTTGATTTTCGCAGTGAGGGCATCTGCAAGCTGTCTGTGGCCTTCTGCGGTCAGGTGCATGAAATCAATGTGATTCGGGGATGCGCTGATCACCTCATTGGCATCCAGGTAATGGCACCCTGTAAGCTCTGCAACTGCCTTGTACTGCTCTCCAAGGCCTCTTGACTTCTCGGCACAGCCTGCTCCCATGGTTGTGCGCACTGCCGAATGCTCATACTCATCCCCGATATTCTGAGGAGTTACCACCAGAATCTGGGGCTTTTTGTCACGCCAGCAGTCGGTCACGGAAACAGCCTTCTGTACCAGTCTTTTCAGCCCAAGGCCGATGCAGGCTGCAGACGCGCCAAAGCGCTCCTTGGTATCGTTGGTTCCCAGCATGATCACCAGAAGATCTACAGGCTCATGGCTCATCAGACAGGGGTAAATATAATCCAGTCCTGAAAGCCCTTCAAATAAGGGATCGTTAAAACAGGTCGTTCTGCCGCTTAAGCCTTCCTCAAGCACCAGATAATCCTCTCCCAGATTTTTCTGAAGAAAGCAGGTCCATCTCTCGTTTTCGTCAAATCTGCCGTCATTCATGGCACAGTAGCCATGGGTATTGGAATCTCCAAAGCATACAATATGTTTCTTCATGCTGTTACCACTCCTTTGTATCCTCTACTGCCTTTCGGATATCATGATAAAGCTCCACAAGCTTCGGATCATCTGTTGCAACCGGAAGGAACGGAAGTCTTGGGTCACCCATCGGGCAGCCGTCCAATGTAATGATTCCCTTCACAGCACCATGCATAGACGGGAAACTGCACAGACGGTAGATCAGAGGCGTTACGATTTCCTGAAGCTGCGCTGCCTTTTCCCATTCGTGGCGATGAATCAGCTCATCCATTTTCAAGTAAAGCTCCGGCATTGCGCCGTAGGTTCCGCCGATTCCGGCATCTGCGCCAAGAAGGCGTCCTGCTACGAACTGCTCGTCCGGACCGTTAAATACGATGAAATCCTTTCCGCCAGCGTGCTTGAATCTTAAAATATCCTGAGCCGGATCTGAAGAGCACTTCACACCTGCAACTCTTTCATTTTCCAGCATTCTGTTAAACAGATTCATAGAAAGATTAAATCCGGTGAGTTGAGGAATGTTATAAATAAAGAACGGAAGGTCTGCTGCTTCTGTGATCTTGGTCCAGTGCTGGTAAACGCTCTCCTCGCTTGGACGGTAGTATACACATGGAACTGCTGAGGTGGCAGCTGCGCCGATTTTCTCGGCATGGGCAGCCAGAATGCAGGAGTGTCTGGTATCCGGGCAGCCTACGTGAACAATAATGTTCATGTCTTTTCCCACTTCATTGACTACGGTCTCTGCGACCAGCATTCTCTCCTCAGTGTCCAGAAGGAAGCCCTCTCCTGTGCTGCCGCACACATACATCTGCTTGATTCCCTTGTCACGGAAATATCTGCACACTGCTTTTATGGCATCTATGTCCACGCTGCCGTCTTTTTTAAAAGGTGTGTTTAATGCAACTGTTACGTTTCTGAATTTGCTCACATCATACTTTGACATAATCCATCCTCTCTTTCTCTTAGCCCCTGTTTTCTACTGCCTTGATAAAGCGTGCGGCGATCTCAAGGGGTCTTGTGATCGCGCCGCCTACTACCACTGCAAATGCGCCTGCTTCCAGCATCTTCACTGCTTCTTCCGGAGAGTGCACACGGCCTTCCCCAATCACCGGAATGTCCACAGTCTGGGAAAGCTTTGTTACAAGCTCATAATCCGGTCCGTCTAACTTCGGGGAATGGCTGGTGTAGCCGCTCATGGTAGTGCCCACAATGTCCATGCCCAGCTTCCATGCACGCACGCCTTCCTCGTATGTGGAAATATCTGCCATCAAAATAGCATCCGGATATTTGGTTCTTACTTCTGTGATAAACTGATCCACTGTCTTGCCGTCACCGCGCTTCATGTCTGTGCAGTCCAGCGCAATCACATCGGAACCAGCCTCCACCAGCTCATCTACCTCCTTCATGGTAGGGGTGATATAGCTTTCAAATCCCGGATATTTGATCTTGATCAGTCCGATTACCGGAAGCCCGGTCTCTTCCTTGATGGCGATCACATCCCGGATGCTGCTTGTGCGGATTGCAGGGGTTCCCGCCTGTTTGGCTGCTCTTGCCATGAGATACATAATGGATTTCTCTTCCACATAAAGAGGTTCTCCCGGCACAGCCTGGCAGGATACGATTACTTTGCCTTTGATGCTGTCAAAAAGTTCCTGTTTTGTCATAAGTGATTCTCCCTTCTGCTGCTTATCAGCCTTTTACAGCGCCCATTGTAATTCCTTTGGTAAAGTATTTCTGGAAAATAAGGAATACGACGATGATCGGAACTGCTGCAAGAGCTGCACCAGCCATAATAAGACCAAAGTCTGTCGCATTCTCAGCCTGAAGCTTGGCAATACCAAGAGAAATAGTAAGGTTGCTGGTACTGCTCAGCATGATCAGCTGCATAAAATAGTCGTTCCATGAATTAATGAATGTGAAAATCGCAAGTGCTCCAACCCCTGGCTTGATCATAGGGTAAGCGATGGCGGTGAATGTTTTCCACTCGTTAGCACCGTCGATCTTGGCTGCCTCCATCATTTCCCCTGGGATTCCCTCGCCAAACTGCTTGATCAGGAAAACGCCGAAGGGCCATCCGACAATGGGCAGGATTACTGCCCAAATCGTGTTATACAGATGAAGGGATGACATTTCACGAAGCAATGGGATTAAGATAACCTGTTTCGGAAGTGCCATGGCACATACGATCAGGGTAAATACAACGGAACGTCCGATAAAACGTTTCTTTGCCAGCGCATATCCGGCCATAGCTGCAGTAAAGCAGGTAAGAAGCATGGATACCACTGCCATGAAAATAGTGTTCAGAAGCCAGCGGATAGCTGCCGGAACTACCGGGCCTGCAAAGGATTTGCCAGTAAAAGGAATTCCGATTTCCCATAACGGTGCGGTCTGTCTGCTGAAAAGCTTCTGATAGTTGGCGGAAACCCATTCCTGGGGCCACCACTGAGGGGTTGGTGCATTGATCGCCATACTGGTTTTGAAGGATCCTGTGATGATCCAGTACAGAGGAAATGCAAATCCGATTGCAAGCAGGGTGATCACAATAACGGAAAATACGCGGTAAACCTTGGAGCCTGTATTGCTTTTCTTTTTCATTTGCTTCTCCTCCTTTCTCAGTCTGACTGTGCAACCTTAAACTGAATACCGGACAGGATGGCAATTGCAATGGCAAGGACTACGCCCATTGCATTTCCATATCCATAGCGGTACAGCTTAAATGCGGTGTGGTAAATGTAGTACATAATGGTATCTGTGCTGTGGTTCGGACCGCCGCTTGTAAGAAGCTGGATCAGAGCGAAGCACTGGAAGCTGTTGATGGTAGTGATAACCAGAATGTAAAGTGTGGTTGGCTTGATCTGCTGCCATTTGATTTTCCAGAAGCACTGCAGCTTGGTGGCACCGTCTACTTCTGCTGCCTCCACAAGGCTCTGGTCTACGTTATTCAGAGCAGATACGTAAAGCACGATGGGCTGTCCCACGGAAGTCGTAAGAAGGATCAGGATGATACAGCTGAGGGCATATCTCTCATCTCCCAGCCAGTTAATGTTCTGGTCAATCAGGCCGGTTGCCTTGCCTACATAGTTAAAAATACCATAGTAATTATTGAACATCCATTTCCATACAACAGTAACGGCTACAGAACCGGTTACAACCGGAAGGTAGAAGATACAGCGGAAAATGGAGCATAATGGGCCGCTTAAGTTATGGATGACAGAGCTTACCCACAGGGAAAAAACACAGACTACCGGAACGGAAACCACTACGATAATGACCGTGTTCCGAAGAGCCCCAAGGAAAACCTTATCCTGAAACAGTTCTATGTAATTGCCAAAACCAATAAAAATATCCTCTCTGTTCATAGTGGAATCAAAGAAACTGGTAATCACGCACTGAACCATGGGATAGATGACAAATCCAAAGAAGAAAATTAAGCTTGGAAGCATAAATGCGTATCCCGCAATGGTCTCTCTTCTTACCAGCGCCTTTGACATACGGCTTTTGTTTGACACGTTGTCTCCTCCTTTTTTCAAAAAAACACCCTTCCCGCACGGAAAATACAGGAAGGGTGCGTGACTTTTAGTTGCAAAGTCTCTTTTTAGTTTTCATACTTAGATGATTCAGATTATTTAGCTGCTGCAGCGTTTGCTGTGGTTACGAATTCTTCTACAGCTTCTGTTACGTCTGCACCGGAACCGATCTGCTGAAGCATGTTCCACCATGCGGTACGAGCTTCTGCCCATCCGCCAACTACCTGATAGTAGTCGCCCATGTACTGGATAAATGTGGAGTACTCTGTCATCAGGTCATCGCCTTCGTAGATATTTCCAAGGTCTTTTACCGGCCAGTAGCTGGAAGCCTTAACGCTCTCTACTACCTGTGTCTCGTCGTTTGCCATGAAATCGATAAATGTCTTGGAAGCTTCAACCTTAGCTTCATCACCATTATCAAATACACCAAAGCCCCAGATACCGCCGCAAAGCTGTGGTTTGCCATCCTCTGCCGGGAATGCCATTGGAAGTACGTCAAAGCTTAAGTTCTCAGCATTATTCTTCTCCTGTGCAACATTCCAGCAGAATGCCATTGCAAGTGTACCGTTGCAGAAAAGATTGATTTCATCTCCGCCTGCGATAGAAGCATCAAAGTTGATTCCATCCATAGAGGAAAGAAGCTCAAGAGCTTTAATGTTCTCTTCGCTGTTAGCTGTGTATTCAGTATGCTCCGGATTCGTAAAGGTTCCGCCGAAAAGATTGTTTACAAGTGCTCTTGTACCCTGGTCACCGCCCTGTCCACTGCAGTAAACAGCACCAACATTCTCCTGACCGAAATCATAAACTGCCTTAACTGCCTTCTGGAAATCTTCTGCTGTCCAGGTACGTGTCTCTTCGTCAATATACTGAAGCGCACCAGCCTGCTCGAAAATGTCTTTATTGATTGCCATTGTATGGGCTGTCATACAAAGCGGATACTCATAAAATACGCCGTCGTTATTCTGGCACGCAGATTCTACTGAATCATAAATGGCTTCTTTCGCTTCGTCTGTCCACAGATCGGAAAGATCTGCCATAAGTCCTCTTGCGCCCCAGTTCGCAACCAGACGCTCCGGTCCTTCCAGAACGATATCAGGAGCCTGTCCGCCTTCGATAGCGGTATTGATCTGATCATCACCATTGGTGTAATCAAGGTACTCAACGGTTACGTTGATCTCTGGATGAGCTTCATTAAAATTGGAAATCATCTGATCAACAACTGCTGAATCTCCCCAGCTTCCTACTGGATAAGTCCACAGTGTAATGTCTGTGGTATCTCCGCCTTCTGCCAGAACGCTCACTGCGTTTAAGGAAACTGCCATGCTAGCTGCAAGTGCAAGTGCCATAACTTTACGGAATTTCATAAATAAACCCTCTCTTTCTTACCTTACCTTCTTCATAAATATTTGATTGTTTTTGCTATTTAGTTTTTGCTATTTACTGAAAATCTTCCATTGATTCTCAACCTGTCTCTTTGCCTTGGTGCAAGTCATGTTCCGCATCGGCCTTTTTCATAATGAAAAGGAAAGCCTACATGCCTTACACATCTGGTGCAAAATTTCGTCCCGGGTTTGTGAAATCTCGCTAATGATTATGGTTGTATCATACATTCTTTTGTGCTGTTTGTCAATAGATTTTTAAAATAATTTTCATTTTATTTTTATTTTGAAAATATTTTGCATTTTTAAAGCAGCAAAGGTTGCAAATGAAAAAGCCTTTTGTTATAGTTATAATTAACATGAAACGGAAGATTTCCAGGAAGAAGGAGCTTTTTTCCCGGCATCCGGTCAGGAGGCAAGATGCATATCCTGGCTTTTAAAATAAAAAAGAAATGAGGAATTCGGTTATGAAAACCATGGTTCTTGACATTGGCGGAACCGCCATCAAATCTGCAGTTGCCGAAAACGGAGTTCTCAGTGATATCCGTGAGACCCCTACCCAGGCTTCTCTTGGAGGAGAGCATGTTATGGCACTTGCCAAAGAGATTATTGCTTCTTATAAAGAGCACTGGGATTTTGCCAGAATCGGGATCAGCACTGCAGGACAGGTGAACCCGGAAAAAGGCAGCATCATATACGCCAACCACAACATTCCCGGCTATACGGGAACTCCCATCAGAGCCATCATGGAAGAGGCATTCCATGTTCCTGTCTATGTGGAAAATGACGTAAGCGCTGCTGCCATCGGGGAGGCACATTTTGGCGCAGGCAGGAGGGAACGTGATTTTGTCTGCCTGACTTACGGAACCGGAGTGGGCGGTGCTGTTTTTACTGACGGCAAATTGTACTATGGAAGCTCTTTTTCCGCTGGGGAACTTGGGGCGCTGATCGTCCATCCGGAGTTTCGCCGTCCTGAAGAAGATATGTACTCCGGCTGCTATGAGAAATATGCTTCCACCACTGCCCTGGTGGCACGGGCTATGGAATATGATCCTTCCATCACCAACGGCAAGCTTCTTTTTGCCCGTATTGAGGAAAAGGAGATTCAGCTGATTGTAGATCAGTGGATTCAGGAAATCGTATACGGCCTTGTTTCCATTATTCATCTGCTCAACCCTTCCTGTATCATTCTGGGAGGGGGCATTATGGAGCAGCCTTATATTCCGGCACAGATTGAGAAGCAGCTGATGCCGGCTATTATGCCAAGCTTTCGCGGGCTTACTATTAAGAAAGCTGAGCTTGGAAACCAGGCAGGAATGCTGGGCGCTTCTATCCTTGGCGATGAAGATTAAACTTACAAAGGAGGATTTGTTTTGGCGAGCAATATTTTAGAATCCATAACTGCACAGTATCATTCCCTGACCCGTTCCGGGAAAAAGCTGGCAGATTATATTTTTGCACATACAGGAGAAGCACAGTATTTCTCCATTTCCACGCTGGCGGAAAACAGCGGCGTCTCCGAAGCTTCCATTACCCGTTTCTGTCATGGGCTGGGGCTTGCGGGATACAATGATTTCAAACTGGCGCTGGCAAAAACAGACCATGTCACAGATATGGGGGAACTTTCTGATTCTCCCCAGGGAATTGCTTCCGAAGACAGTCTGAATACTATTTTCCAAAAGATCCACAAGGCCAGTGTTTTGTCCCTAAACGAAACCCTGGAACTTCTGAATGAGGACGCCATCAACAAAGCTGTGGATCTTCTGGTGCAGGCGGACCGGGTTTTTTGCTTTGGAAACGGCGGCAGCATGGTAATGGCTATGGAGGCGTGGGCACGTTTTTCCACAGCTACCTCACGTTTTGTCCATGTTTCGGACTCCCATATGCAGATTATGAACACCGCACTTGCCACTTCCCGGGATGTGCTCCTGGTATTCTCCTACTCCGGCTCCACCAAGGATATGGAGGATACCCTGCAGATTGCCAGGGAACATGGGGTTTCCATTATCCTGGTGACCCATTATCCCAATTCAAGGGCTGCCCAGTTTGCAGATGTGGTGCTTCTTTGCGGATACAATGAGGGACCTCTTCAGTCCGGCTCCATTCCGGCAAAGGTGGGGCAGCTTCTGCTGATTGACTGTCTGTTCTACGGTTTCTGCCGGAGAAATCCAGAAGCCAGCGCCGCAGCAAGGTCGGCTACGGCGGAGGCGGTTGCGCGGAAGATGTTGTAGGGAAATGAAATAAAAACAGCCGCTCCAGTGCAGTTCAATCAGCACCAGAGCGGCAAAAACTACATTTCTGCAGACAGAATTTTTTTATAAAAACTTATCTTGCTTCCGGCGCACAGCTTGCTTTGCATGGATTGTCAAAGCTTGGGTTAAATGCGTAGAAATTATTGGCATCCAACTGCTCCTGGATAGAGCGGAGAGCTTCACCGAAACGCTGGAAATGCACCACTTCTCTTGCCCGCAGGAAGCGAATGGGGTCAGCAACTTCCGGGATATTTCGTACTACTCGCAGGATATTGTCATAGGTGGAGCGTGCCTTTTGTTCCGCAGCAAGGTTTTCAAAAAGATCTGTGATCGGATCCCCTTTACTCTGGAACTCACATGCGTTAAATGGAACGCCTCCTGCAGCCTGGGGCCATACTCCGACTGTATGATCAATATAATATGGCCCAAGGCCGGAATTCTCAATTTCTTCCATCGTAAGATCCCGAGTCAGCTGGTGAACGATGGTGGAAACCATTTCCAAATGCGCCAGTTCCTCCGTACCGATATCATTCAGTACTGCCATAGAAGTTCTGTTCGGCATGGTAAAACGCTGGGAGAGGTAGCGCATGGATGCTCCAATCTCGCCGTCGGGGCCACCGTACTGACTCATGATGAACTGTGCCAATTTGGCGTTTGGCGTGGTGATGTTAACCGGATACTGCAGACGCTTTTCATAATTCCACATAAAAGATCACGCTCCTTCCCTTTCCCACGGGAATGGCTGCTGGGACCATTTCCATGAAGTTTCGCAGGTTTTGGATGCGGTGTCTACGGTCAGTGGGCCGTAGTCCTTCGCATACTCTGCCAGCAGCTGGTTACGCCTGTCTGAAACATCTTCAAAAAATGCCAGGGCTTTCTCATCGTCCGGGTGAGTATCCAGATAGAGAAGAATATCGTTGACAGCGAAGCTGACTTCATTGATCTGCTGAAGCAGGCAGCGACGCTTGGAGGTCTGATTTTTCATCATCTTCGAACACCTCGCTTTCCGCAGAATGGCTTGCACAGCTGTGGAAAAATAGTTCCTACAGAAAGGGCGTAGTCAAGGTCATAAGAAGAAGTAAAATTCTGGTATGGCACATAAGCCATAGCTGGAACCAGATGCTTCAGATGGTCATACATATTCTCCTGTGAACGGGAAGAACAGGGACAGTTGGGAGTACTGGAATTGGAAGGTTTCATCATTCCGCAGGTTCTATTATAAGGGCGGCAGCCCGAACGGTTCATCTGATAATTTTCCATGAACAGATCCTTTCAGACTTAGTCAATTCGTTCCCTTTATTTTATGTAGAACCCGTCGGAAATGTTTATGACTTGGGTTTCAGAAAATATACGTGGACAAAATAAATCAGTGCTGGAATCAGAAATACAAGATTGATTCCATTGACTGTAAAGCCAGAAAAAACAGGCGCTTTCAATGAAAAGCCAAGAAACAGGTACAAGGCGCCGCAAAGAGTGCTGGCTCCCCAGTTTCCAAATCCAAGCCAGCCAAGAATTCCTGCAAAGATCAGGCAGAATTCTCTGTAATACATAAGAAACTCTCGCTGGGAAAAGGGAAAGGCATTTCGAAGCAGGTAAAATCCCAGAATAATTTCCAGGATATTCATAATCCGCATCACCTCAAAAACCAGGCTGGTGCTTTTCAGAAGGGAGCAGTTTTCCCATAATTTCACATCTAATTTGTTGGCTGCGCTGATGGCCGCTTTGGTAAAGGTGCCGTTGGTCATAACAATGCAGCGGTCACAGTCGTAATATTTGCCACCGGCGTATACCTCCTGAACTGCCTTGTTTCCAACCGGATAGGAGTAGTATTTGCACTGGATCGCATACTTGGAAAAATGCTTGTAGGCGATGATGTCAACTCCCTGATCTCCGCTTTTCTTAGTGACTTCTACATGGTGAAAACCCTTTCTTCGCAGCATTTGTGCGCATCTGTGCTCATATTTATGTCCGTTCATCTGGTAAAATTCCTTTGTTTCGTGTATGTGTTTCGTGATTTTGTGCAAAAATATCTAAAATCGTTTCACTCTTTTTTCAAATGTATTTCACATTTTTGTCACATTTGTTTCGTATATTATTAACTGTAGAAAGCACCAAGTCTTTCTTAATTTAATATTTTTCTTTTTCATACGCGCCGGTGCGAAAGCACCGGCCTCCTTCCATTTCAGGAGAAATTTTCCACGTTTTTGATAAGATATTTCTATATTACTATATATCCATCAAAAAGTAAACGTTTGCTATCTCATTATTGTTTTAACAACCTTCTTGTTGCTTTGTATTGACATACCAGTATTTTTAAAATAGACTATTCTTACAGTAAATAAAAAGGTAAATCCAATAAGTGTTGGAAATATGACCCTCAATAACGACACAGAAATTACCCATTCTGTAGCACACTTGAGCGCTTAGTCACCGCTATTAGCAAGCTTCCCCAAGAGGGAGACATCAAAAAGTTGCAGGGAACTGACGGTTACCGTTTACGAGTTGGTGATTTTTGTGTAATATTTGATGTGAATGGAATTATTGTTGATATCATTGAAATTGGAAATCGCGGTCAGATTTATAAAGTCAGGATGAATTTTCCCCAGATGCACAGAGGCGTGTGCTCCTGGACTATGCTAAGAATAACAGAATCTTGCTGCTGCCAAATCTCAGGGACATCCTTACCTTGTGCCTGTGACACCTGGGCGGTTTTCTTATCTCATTAAATTCTTTTCATACCCCTTCATAATCAAACGCCGGAATAAAGCTCTCCTTGGCAGTTTCCCCGTCCTGGAAATAGCCGTTTTCGATACCAAGCGCAATCGCTCCGTCTAACACCTTCTCATATTCCCTTCTTGTCACCTTTCGGTTCAGTTCCTGGTATTTCTCCTGTTTGAAAACTGGCGTGTACTGGTTCATTACGCTGATAAAAATATCATTTCCGTAAGTCTCATGCAGTTCCTTCAGCACAGCCAGGGAATTTCTGGTATGTCCCGGCAGAATCAGGTGGCGGACAATGGTTCCCCTTCTGATATAGCCATCCTCCACGAACTGACAGGGGCCAGTCTGGCGAACCATCTCGGCAATGGCGGCACGGGCCTTCTGCGGATAATCCTCTGCATGGGAAAAAGCAGCGGCAAGCTTTTCATTCGCATATTTCATATCCGGCAGATAAACATCCACATATCCTTCCAGCAGCCGAAGGGTTTCCACATTTTCATATCCGCTGGAATTATACACTACCGGCAGCATCAATCCCTTTCTTCTGGCGATTTCCAGGGCGGAAATAATCTGCGGTACATAGTGAGCACCTGTCACCAGATTCAGATTCGCCGCCCCCTTTTGCTCCAGCTCCAGAAAAATATCTGCAAGCCGCTGCACCGTAATCTCTTTTCCGCTGTCCCCAATGGCAATGTCCCGGTTCTGGCAGAAACAGCAGCGCAGTCCGCAGCCTGAAAAAAATACAGCTCCGGAGCCTTTTTTACCGGAAATACAAGGCTCCTCCCACATATGAAGAGCGGCACGGGCAGCTCTTATTCTACTGTCCATGCCGCAATAGCCGCGCATTCCCTCCACACGGTTCACTTTGCATTCCCGAGGACACAAGGTACAATTCTCTAATAATTTCTCATACATCAGCTTATGAATTCTCCTCTCTGATCTTCTCAGTTAGTTCCTGTCCTCCCTGCGCATACCATTCCTGTACAAATGTATCAAAATAGTCCATAGGCTGCTCTCCCATAATCAGCTGAATAAACGCATTTTTTTCCAAAGAGGCTAGTATATTGGGAACTTCACCGTCAGACTCTTCCAGATACTGTCGCTGCAGAGGTTTATAGTTTCCATCTACAAGCACTCCCACAGCAGAAATCCTTGATTTATATGCAGCCCAATCCTCTGCTGTTACATCCTCGCCGCTTAAATATTTTATGCATGCACTGTAATAAGATTTTTCCAATGCGCTTAAATTGCTTTCCTTCTGTGTTCCTGCAATTACACGACGAATATCCTTTGTGACATTGTATATTGCTTCGTTGTAATCCACATTAATTACCAACGGACGGGCAGTAGGATCTACATTCAGGCCAAAGTAGCTGTTAATCTCATCTGCATTTTCCTTATCCTCAAAGCGGCTGTAATCAAACAGTACGCTGACAATCTTCATAATAATTTCGGGATGCTCATATCCCTTGCGTACCACTACATATTTGTTATCTGAAAAAGAAGTATACACGTTATTTTTTTCCTGATAATCTGCGGTCAGATAATAGGGCTCCCAGTCAGCCTCAGGATCATTCTCAATTTCATCCATAAGGGGATTGTTTGGAGTCCACCACAGTCCGAAAAATGCTCCGCATTTTCCTTCCACAACAAGATCCCTTAAATTATTCTGAGCCCGAAGCGCAAAATTCTCATCCAATATTCCTCTTTTGTATAATTCACGAAGATAAGCCAGGGCGGATTTCGTTTCCTTTGTCAGGGAACCATAAACGATTTCTCCGTTTTCATCCTTGATCCATCTTCTGGGATAAGCATAAAACTTCTCAAATACAGGCTCCACAGAATAATTCTGACTGGTTACAGAAACTAAATTCGTATCACATACCAGGCCTACAGGCTCTTCCCCTTCTTCAGCTCCCATTCTGTTTTCCTGGAAAGCCTGGATAATATCCATGGCTTCCTCAAAACTCTCCGGCTCCTCAAGACCAAGCTGCTCCATCCAATCCTTTCTAAGCCACAAAAGACATGGACCATGATCAATCACAGCTTCCGGAAGTGCCATCAGTTTTCCGTCAAAGGTTCCGGCGCCAAGAAGCTGAGAACCATAGCTGTTGTACATAGCTTTAATCCTTGGAGAAGTACAGTTTGCATAAACCTCTGTCAAATCTTCAATAAGGTCATTTTCAACCAGATTATACAAAGTTTCCCTATCACAAACTACCAGCACATCAGGCAAAGTATGATCGTTAACCAGCACATTCACATAATCATTATAACGATCCTCCCGCTCCATATAGATACTCTGGTTCTGAACATTCAGAATTTCTTTTAAGTAGCGGGTATAAGCATTGTCTTCATAAGTATTTCCTTCCGGAAGGTTGGAATTATTAGCGCCGTTTAGCTGACCAAGAGTATAGGTTACAAGCTCTGGATATTTCCCATAAGCAGTGGTGGAAGCTTTTTCCCAGGAATTATCAGAATCTGCCTTCCCATTATCATCTGATGTGGTATCACTGACTGTGCTATTGGTATTACCGATTATTCCTTCGATATCCGAACTTTCTGCATTTTCTGCTTTTAGTTTCTCCCAGTGTTTCGATTTTTCATTTTCACTATTCTCAACTCCACAGCCTCCCAAAGAAAAGGCCATGGAAAAAGCAAGCCAAAAGGCAAGTATTCTTTTTTTATTCTTCATCTTCCATCACCGTTCCTTTTTGTTGGTCTGCAAGCTGTTATCCTCTGGACTTTGCAGAAACTTCTTGGCAGAAAATATTTCCTCATCTCTCGTTTCTTTATCTGCACTTTGACAGGGAATCCGCATTTCTACCCTGGTGCCTTGACCGATCTTACTATATATCCGGATTGCATACCTCTCTCCATAGAGAAGCAGCATTCTGTCATTTACATTCTTAAGTCCGTATCCGGAAACCGGATAGTTTACCAGCTTATCTGCCTCTTCCTGCTTCATTCCCGGACCATTGTCTTCCACTGCAAGAAGTACATCCTCTTTGTCCTTTACAAAGAACAGCTTCAGTATCTTCTCTCCATCTTCCTTCATGTCAATGCCATGCTCCAGTGCATTCTCCACCACCGGCTGCAAAAGCAGCTTCGGTACAATATCTCCTTTTACCTCAGGATCAATTTCCCACATAACCTGAAACTCATTATCATGCATTACCAACTGAATATCAAGATACGCCTTGATATTCTGAATACAGTTATCAACTGTAACCATATCCTGCCCTTTACTTAGCGCAGTCCGATAAAACATGGATAAGGACAAGGTTACCTTACTGATTTCCTTCTGATGACTGCGGATTGCCATCCAGTTGATAATAGACAGGGAATTATAAAGAAAATGCGGATTGATCTGAGCTGTCAGGGCCTTAAGTTCAAACTCCTTCAACGCAATCTTATTTTCATAAACCTCATGGATCAGACGGTTGATTTCATCCATCATGCTTCGAAAGCTCCGGATCAGAAGTCCAATCTCATCATCTGCATCACTATCTACCGTAACCTCCCGGCTTCCCTGGTTTACGCGGTTCATATTGTCTGTAAGTTCCTCGATCTTTCGGGTAAAAATCCTGGAAAAAGCAAGTCCCAGCACCAGAATGATTATCAGGCAAACTGCAATCAGCGGAATCTCGCTCACCAGAATTCCGGAAACAGAGCTGTTAACTGCTGACTGCAGCTTATACAGGTAAAAATTCCATCCGCAAGATGCATTCCTGCGTTTTACAAAGGCATAATCCTTCTGTCCAGACTCCAGATTTTCACAGGAAACCAACGGCTCCGGCTCATTTGCTTTGGCATTTTCATCTATGAGCAATTCCTTCTGAAAAAGAACATTCCCATCTTCGTCCAGAATAATTCCGCCTGAACCTTCTGAAATAATGTTTTCAAAGGTTTGAAAAATTTTGTTGTAATCCAAGGTAATGCACAAAACTGCGGTCTGCTCTCTTCCCTGATAAATTCGCCTTACTGCTGCTATTTCCGGTCTTTCCCTGTCAACTACCCATTGAACGGAAACGTCCTCTTTCAGATGCTCATACCACCATTCTTTTTCTACCTCGCTTAAAGGCACAAGGGTATACTCATGACGCACCTTAATGCTTTCTGCAAAAAGCTGAATCTGCAGGATTGCATTATGATAGGATTTTGGTACGGTAAGAAGCGGATCTGCCACTTCCGTATATTTCTTATAGGCATAATAATTATCCATATTTTTCTCTGTAATCAGATCTTCGATATCAGGGGAATAGGTTAGATAATTCAAAAGACTGGAAAAAACTTCGATCTGACTGTCCACTCCCTCTCCTGTCTGCTCCAGGATGGAGGACATGTCCTCCATCTCTTTTTCATAGAGCAGGCTGCTCATACGGTCATGGCTGTACCATACCAGCAGGATCATGGGAGCCAGGCTTGCAGTCACAAGAAGAACAATTAATTTGTGACGATATTTCATATTCTGAAATTTACATTTTATTGCTTCCGTTACTCTCATCCTCTTCACCGGTTCCTTTCCGATAGGATTCCGGACTGCATCCATAATATTCTCTGAAGCTTCTGCAGAAATAGGAAACATTCGGAATTCCCACCTGTTCACTAACCTGCGCTACCTTCATATTGGATGAGCACAAAAGCTCCTTCGCCTTTTCCATGCGCACCACACGTATAAAACGGTTCAGGTTCATGCCAGTTTCTTTTTTGAAAATAAAGCTGAGGTAGCCGGATGACAGATATACCTTCTCTGCCAGAGTCTCCAGGCTTAGATCCTCTGCATAATGCTGATAGATATAATTTTTCACAGAAGCTACCTCATCCCTGGAACCGCTCATAGAGCGCTCCAGAAATTCCTCATACTTCTGAATATTCTCCTGTGTAATGGCAAGGATCTGTTTCAGATTCGTGCAGCTATACAGGCGTTCCACCTCATGATCCAGCTTGTACTCTTCTGAAAACTGATTTTCCTGAAACAGCTCCTGAATCACGTTTGAAAAAACAAATTTCACATACATAGCGGAAAAACGGGTGTCATTTTCGTATTTCTTTACCAGACATTCAAAATGCTTCTTCAGCTGATCTACATCCTTACGGGAAATATCCTCAGAAATTTTCTCCATTAATCTGGAATCCTGAGTTTCTGCACTTACCGGATGATTCTCATCTCCTTCATTTGTAAATACATGCATATCAGGATGATAAAATTTTTCTTCCATGGTCTGCTCCAGCTGAGACATAATCTCAGGAAGTGCTTCATGTCCCTCGAATCGGCTGCTTACTGCCAGGTGGAAGCTGCCGGGATATTTCTGCTTCAGAAGGTCATACAGATGTTTGGCAACCAGCTGATAGTCGCAGTACACATCGGAAAAGAACAGTACAGATTGTCTGGTATTCAGATTCAGATAAAAAAAGGTGCGATGCAGATCTTCCATAAGCTCCTTATCAATGCTATCTGATACTGTATCAAAAAAGGTTTTATCAGATTCTATAAGAATGGCACAATGCCACTGTTCCCAGCTAGATGCATCCAGAATATCTCCGGCCTTTTTCAGCACTTCCTCATTTCCGGAGTACAGATATGCCTGAAGAAAATACTGAAGAAGAAAGTTTTTCTCCTTCTCAGCCTTCTGTTTCTGAGTTCTTCTGCTTGATATCTCGGCCTTCACCTTATTGATGGTCTTATGAAAGGTATCCGGATCCACAGGCTTTAATACATATTCCTTTACTCCATAGCGCATGGCCTCCTGAGCAAAACCAAAATCACTGTAGCCGCTGAAAATTACTATTGGAATCTCCGGATTTTCCTCACTTACCCTGGCAGCCAGCTCCAAGCCGTCCATATGGGGCATTTTAATATCAGTAAGAAGAAAATCTATTTCCTGGCTGTGTATAATATTAAGCGCCTGTTTTCCATTGGATGCTTCCTGAATCTCATATTCTCCTTCTTCCATGGAAAGAAGAAATTTAATTCCCTCACGTTCGATTTTTTCATCGTCGGCAATTAAAACTCTATACATATATATTTTCTCCGATCTTAGTGAATATAAAGATAGCCCTCTGCATTACTGCAAAGAACTATCTTTATTTTATCATAAAAACTATCTTTATTTTATCATTCTGATGTCATATTGAAAAGAGAATTCTTCCCGAAAATATAATGAAAAAATCGTCTGTTTTCACAAATCCGAATCAGCCTTTTACGGCTCCTGCAACAACACCTTCAATAATATATTTCTGGCATACCAGATAAACAATAACGATTGGAATAATATCGATCATAATACTTGCCATCATAGGTCCCATCTGTACATGACCGTAGCTTCCACGGAAGTACTGGATTGCCATTGGAATGGTCTTATATTTCTTAATATCCAGAACCAGAGTCGGCAGAAGATAATCATTCCATACCCACATTAATTCCAGAATTGCAGTGGAAATAATGGTTGGTTTCAAAATCGGAATCAGAATTTTAAAGAAAACCTGAAGTGGACTGCAGCCATCGATCATGGCAGCTTCCTCGATCTCAAGAGGGCTTCCTTTTACAAATCCTGTAAACATAAATACAGCAAGTCCGGCACCAAAGCCAAGGTAAACGATGCAGATGGTGTACGGGCTGTTCAGACGAAGTGTATCCGCTGTTTTTGCCAGCGTAAACATAACCATCTGGAAAGGAACAACCATACTGAATACGCAAAGGTAATACAGAACCTTGGAGAGTGTTCCGTTTACACGAACAATGTACCATGCGCACATGGAGCAGCACAGTAAGATCAAAACAACAGACATTACAGAAATTACAAGGCTGTACCAAAAGGATTTCAGGAAATCCATCTGTGTAACACTGGCAACAAAGTTCTGGATTCCATTCCAGGTTTCAGATGTAGGAAGCTGAAATACGCCAGATGTAGTAATCGCAGATTCTACCTTCAATGAGTTAAATAAAATCATGACGATCGGATAAATCCAGATAATTGAAATGATCGTAAGGATTATGGTTGGAATAATACTTTTTTTCTTATCTGCCATTATGCCTGCACCTCCTTAGATGATGTTGAGCGAAGCTGAATCAAAGCGATTACAACAACCAGAACAAAAAATACAACCGCCTTTGCCTGGCCAATGCCTTTCCACTGTGGGCCGCTTCGACCATAGAATGTATCGTAAATGTTCAGAGCCAGCAGCTGGGATTTCTTTCCAGGATCTCCACCTGTAAGGGAAAGGTTCTGGTCGAACATCTTGAATCCGTTTGTAAGTGTAAGGAATGTACAAATTGTAACAGATGGCATAATCATCGGAATCTTAATCTTAAACAGAATCTGTGATGCCGTTGCACCATCAATCTGTGCTGCCTCAATAAGATCAGGTGATACGTTATTCAGACCAGCCACATAGATGATCATCATATATCCAATCTGCTGCCACAGCAGAAGGACAATCATTCCAATAAAACCATTTGTTGCAGACAGTTTCAGAAGAGGCTGTCCCCACATGGAAAGCAGACCGTTCAACAGTGTCTGCCAGATATAACCAAGTACAATACCACCAATCAGGTTTGGCATAAAGAATACAGTACGGAATGCATTCGTTCCTTTAAAGCCCTTTGTAAGAGCAAGTGCAATGGAGAATGCCAGCACGTTAATCAGAATACTTGATACAAATGCAAATACAACGGTCAGCCAGAATGCGTGACTGAAATCACCGCCGATCATAATTTTCTTATAGTTGGCAAGACCAACCCAAACTACGTCTTTTACTGTAGTGAATTTACAAAATGAAAGGTAAATTCCCCAGATAAAAGGCCACAGAAAGCCGATAATAAATGCAGCAAATGTGGGTAATACAAATACAGGCCACCATTTTTTCAAAGATTTTCCTACCATCTTCGCTCCTCCTTTTCCCATATAACACTATGAAACTATTTTCAGTGCTTTTCCTTTCCAACAAAATGGGGGAGGCAAGTTCACTGCCTCCCCACCCTGTTCACCATTCTATGATTCTGGAATGTCTTCCTACCATATTATCATATACTGTTGGAAAGATTTATTTATTACTTTGATTATTCAGAAAGAGCTTTCTCTGTTGCCCATCCGTCAACGAATGCGGATACAACATCATCCCACTCACCTGCACCAGCTGCATATGATGTAAGAGCAGTACCAAGACCATTCTTCCACTCTTCAGATGGCATTGTTGTGAAGTTCCATGATACTGGTGTAAGACCGGATTCTGTGTAAGCCTGATCCTGTTTTACAAATACGTTAGTAGGTTCTTCTGCTGTTTTGAAAGGAATTGTGAAGCCCATGTCTTCTCCCATAGCCTTTGTTCCTTCGTCAGAAGTTACACACCAGTTCATGAAATCAAGTGTTGCCTGAATGTCATCCTCAGAAGCTTCTTTATTTACGCACCAGTAGTTCTCTGTACCGGTTGCAAGTCCTTCGTTTTCATCGTCAACACCGAAGTAAATCGGAATCATAGCCAGCTCATCATCGCTGTATGTCTTGGACAGTTCGCCATACTCCCAGGAACCGTTCTGATAGAATACTGCATCACCGTTGATGAACTCGTTACGGGAATCATCTGCTGTCTTAGCGGAAAGATCTGCTCCATCGCAGGTTGAATCTGTGATGTAAAGATCAAATACAGCCTTGTAATTGTCAAGGTATGTTCCCTTAATAGCATCTGTATCATCGATACCGTCTGCTTTGTATTCATAATAGATTGGCAGGTTTGCAAGATGTGTTTTGAATCTCCAGTCAGAGGATCCATCCATACCAGCGCTTGTGAAAGCACCCTTTACACCCAGCTCATCTTTTCTTGCCTGGATATCATCAGCTACCTTCTTCAGATCTTCAAAGCTCTTGATATCATCTACAGTGTAACCAGCTTTTTCAAGTAAGGTCTTGTTTACGATCAGTCCGTAGGACTCGATTACGTATGCAATACCGTCAACTGCGTCACCGTCTTTTACAGTGTAGGAATCAGAGGTAAGCTGTGAATAAATATCAGTTCCGGACAGATCATAGCAGTAATCTTTCCAGTTCTTAAGTCCTACAGGTCCGTTTACCTGGAACAGTGTAGGAGCATCACTCTTAGCCATCTCAGACTGAAGTGTTGTCTCATACTGTCCGGAAGCTGCTGTAACAACGGTTACCGGAACGCCTGTCTCCTCTGTATATTTAGCAGCTAAGTTCTGCCAGGCTTCATCCTGCTCTGGTTTGAAGTTTAAGTAGTAAACCTTTCCTGCTGCGTCATCAGCCATAACTGGTAATGCCGGTACCATAGAAGCTGCCATAACTGCGCTAAGTCCCATTGCTGCGATTTTTCTCATCTTCATAATTCTTACTCTCCTTTTTTTAAGAATCTGTTTTCTTAAGCTGGTTATATAGTACTGTTTTTTGTATGAAAAAACCATGATAAAAATCCAAGAAACATGTTCATTTTTCAAGAGAGTAAATTTGGTACATGAAATTTTTGTCACAATCTGTCTAAAACGGACGGAAAATTTATTGGAGCATGGTTCTTTTAAACAAAAAGCCATGGCAGCTGGCCACGGACTTTCCTGCAGTTTTGTTATTTTGTTTTCAGTTCAAAAAAGGAGGACTGCAAAAGCAGTCCTCCTCTGGCTTTCCGCAGATGCGGAACAAAGTCATATTCAGGCTTTTCCAACGGATCCGAAGATCTCCATTTTCTCTTTAACAGTAGCTTTGATAGCCTCGAAGCCAGGTGCAAGAAGTTTACGTGGGTCATATCCTTTACCCTGCTCATCCTTGCCTTCCTCGATGTATTTACGTGTAGCTGCTGCGAAAGAAAGCTGGCACTCTGTGTTAACGTTGATCTTGGAAACTCCAAGGTCGATTGCTTTCTTGATCATGTCTGTAGGAATACCTGTACCACCGTGAAGTACTAACGGCATGTCCCCTGTAAGCTGCTGAATAGCATCCAGAGTCTCAAAGCTTAAGCCCTTCCAGTTAGCCGGATATTTACCATGGATGTTACCAATACCTGCTGCCAGGAAATCGATACCAAGATCAGCGATCATCTTGCATTCCTTAGGATCTGCGCACTCGCCCATACCTACAACGCCGTCTTCCTCTCCACCGATGGAGCCAACCTCTGCCTCGATAGACATTCCGTGCTCTCTTGTGATCTTAACCAGCTCTGTAGTCTTAGCAACGTTCTCTTCGATCGGGTAATGAGAACCGTCGAACATAATGGATGAGAATCCAGCCTCAACACATTTCAGGCATCCTTCATAGGAACCGTGATCCAGATGAAGAGCAACCGGAACAGTAATCTTCAGCTCTTCCATCATGCCTTTCACCATACCAACAACAGTCTTGTAACCAGTCATATACTTACCAGCACCCTCAGAAACACCCAGGATAACCGGGGAGTTCAGTTCCTGTGCTGTAAGCAGGATAGCCTTAGTCCACTCAAGGTTGTTGATGTTGAACTGACCAACTGCATAATGTCCAGCTTTTGCTTTTTTGAGCATCTCTGTTGCATTAACTAACTCATACATGATAAAATTCCTCCTATCTTTGGAAACACCTTAACTATTTCCATTGCTTGTAGTTTAGCAGATTTTTTTCAATTCGTCTAGCTATTTGCAAAAAAAATGGATTATTGATTGTTTTTTTCATTTCTAAGCAGCAAAAGGTGTAAAAAAAGAAAAAATAACTTGCAAAATATGCCGGGATTGTATATAATGGAACAGGTTCATGGATGGATTCCCGAGTGGCCAAAGGGGACAGACTGTAAATCTGCTGGCGATGCCTTCGAAGGTTCGAATCCTTCTCCATCCACTACGTATCTCCCGAATATAGTTCGGGAGATCTTTTTGTCTAATACCAAATCTTTTCATATAGAAAAAACTCTGGAACATATCGCCATACATTCCAGAGTCCTTTCACCTTTATGCTTTCTTTCTTAATTTCGAGATCATTTCCACTCCCACGATCAGCAGAACCGGAAATACCAGAGCTGCGAAAATACCGGTTTTCAGGTTATCGTGAAATCTGCTGGAGATCATTCCCACGTAGGTAGGTCCTGAGGAGCATCCCAGGTCACCGGCCAGGGCAAGAAGTGCAAACAGCGCTGTACCGCCCCTTTTCATGGCAGCGGATGCCATACTGAAGGTGCCCGGCCACATAATTCCAACGGAGAGGCCACAAAGCGCACAGCCCAGGAATCCAAGTGCCGGAATAGGAATAAATGCAATCATCAGGTAGGATACAATGCAAAGAGCCGCGCTCCACTGCATAAATCTCTCAAGATTAATCTTGTCCCCGAATTTTCCGTAAAAAGCTCTGGAGCATCCCATCAGCGCCGCAAAGGACAGGGGACCTGCCAGATCTCCCACTGTTTTACTGAAGCCAAAGCCTTTCTCTGCAAGGGCAGATGCCCACTGGCTCACCGCCTGCTCGCTGGCACCGGCACACAGCATCATAAGCATCAGCACCCAGAAAATTTTCATGCTGAACAGCTCTTTCATGGACATTCCCTTCTCTCCCTCTTCCAGAAGGGACGCCATGGGAACCCGTGTAAAGACCGCTGCGTTGCAAAGAGGGACAATGGCCCAGATCACAGCCAGGATCTTCCAGTTGGAAATTCCAAATACAGTAAAAAACAGGGTGGAAACAAGCACAACGCCCACATGTCCCCAGCAGTAAAAGGAATGCAGAAGACTCATAGCCTTCTCCTTATTATCTGTAGGGCATGCCTCCACAACCGGGCTTACCAGCACCTCCAGAAGTCCGCCGCCAGCTGCATACACCAGCACAGCCAGAAACAGGCCCACAAAGGGATCACTCATAACCTCTGGCAAAATGGTAAGCAAAATAAGTCCCAAAGCTGCCAGCAAATGTGCCAAAATCATAGATGCCCGATAACCAATCCGGTCCACAAACCCAATGGACACCAGGTCAATGATCAGCTGCAGACCGAAATTAAAAGTAACCAGCAAGGTAATCTTCTCCAGGGAAATCCCATAAGTCCTCTGAAAAGTCAGAAACAGCAGCGGCACAAAATTATTTACAATCGCCTGCACCACATACCCCACGAAACAGGCCTGCAGAGTTCTGTTATAATTCTCTTTCATCAATTTTCCTCTTCCACAAAAATCGTAGGATTCTCGCATTTATGATACAGCACCATTGCACCAAACGCAGGCATTGGCACTTTGATCACGCCGGCTTTGGCGGTGTATTCGTATTCCTCGGTTGTGTATCCATCCCTGTAGGACAGCATGATTCTTTTCAGCACAGAATCGCGGAGTCTGCTGATTCCGGTCTTCCATACTTCGAATTCTACCTCGCGGTCCTCATTCCGGTTGTTTAAGATCACGATCATTCTCTCATCATGGGAAAATCTTCCGAAGCAAAGTCCCTGATAATCGTTCCACAGGAACACTAAGGAGCCGTTGCTGAGGAATCCGTATTCTTTATGGATCTTGATCATATCCCTGTGGAATGCAATCATCATCTGATCCTCATGTCCCCACGGATAAGTTCTTCTGTTATCCGGATCGGTAAATCCACAGACGCCAGCCTCATCTCCATAATAAACAGTAGGCGCACCCGGCCAGGTCATCTGTACCACAACGCCTTCACGCATCACTGCCGGATTTATATTCCGGGAAGCAGCCTCCGCTCCTGCATAGGAAATTCGTCCTACCCTGCGGTTGGTTCTGGTCAGGAATCTGGAATGGTCATGGTTGGAAAGCTCATTCATGGAAGTATAAAGGGCGGACATATGAAGGGCTCGCATATGAGTCTTCATAGCCCCGATAAAGGCATCACTGTTTCCATAAAGGTCATCCCTGCACTCATCACTGTGCTTCTCCATACCGGTCAGGAACCAGGTCAGCGGCTCCATAAATGCGTCATAGTTCATGACCGTATCCCACTCATCACCCTGCAGCCAGCTCTCCGGGTTGCCGTAATGCTCAGCCAGAATAATGGCATTGGGGTTGGCATCCTTCACAGCCTTGCGGAAATCCTTCCAGAACTGGTGGTTAAACTCATTGCTGTGTCCAAGGTCTGCTGCCACATCCAGTCTCCATCCGTCTACATTGTACGGAGCGGAAACCCATTTTTTGCCAATCTCAAGGATCTTGTCGTAAAGCTCTCTGGAAGCCTCATAGTTCAGCTTCGGCAGTGTATCATGGGTCCACCAGCCATCGTAGGTTGGGTTATACGGCCAGCGGTTCTCATCATAGAAATTAAAATAGTATCTGTAGGGGCTGTCTGCAGAAATATAAGCACCCTTTGGATATCCCTCCTGGTTCTCATAGATCCGCTCTCTGTCCATCCATTTATTGAAAGAGCCACAGTGATTAAATACACCATCCAGGATCACCTTCATGCCGCGTTTATGAATCTCATCTACCAGATGGGCAAACAGTTCATTGCTGGCTTCCAGATTCTTCTTATCTGTCACACGCTTGATAAACTTCTGCGCATGTGCATTCTCGCGGTCCCCTTCATTCAGAAGCCCACCCTCTATATCCTCCACGATCTTGCCGTAATGAGGATCCACGTACTCATAATCCTGAATATCATACTTGTGGTTGCTTGGGGAAACGAAGATCGGGTTCAGGTAAATAACATCCACGCCCAAATCCTGAAGGTAATCCAGCTTATCCAGAATACCCTGCAGGTCTCCGCCGTAGAACTCTCTTACGCCCATAACTGCCGGAACCTTGCCCCAGTTACGGACTCTTGATGTGGTATCTCCAATATAGAAATACTCCCTGTCCTCCACATCATTGGACGGGTCTCCGTTATAGAAACGATCCACAAAAATCTGGTACATAACCGCACCCTTGGCCCACTCCGGTGTATCATAATCCGGATAAATCTCGAACTCCAGACGTTCCTCCGGGTTCATGGAAACACCCTGGTAATTATAATAACAGGTCACCCATCCATAGGTGATCTCAAAATGGTAGCGGACGATCTCCTCTCCCATAATAATAGAAGTCTCATAATAATCAAATCCGTTTGACTTAGCTACACGCTCCATCTGCTGGCGCTTGCCGTCGTATACCAGATAAACCATATCTACATTATTTCGCTTGGTACGGAAACGGATCCTTACTTTCTCTCCTGCCTTAGGGTTTGACGGACAGCGGTAATAATCAGAACCATCGCTAAACAATGCCTCTGTGTTCAAAACCGGTCTCATATTCAAGATATACTGCATTTTTTTCATTACATCTGCATTATTACGCTCCATAACGTCCCTCTTTCATTCTGCACTCATTCATTCTGCATTTATTTTAACTGAAATTCCTGTTTTCCACAACAGTTAAAATTCGGCTTATCCTCCAAACTTCCGTCTATGTTCAAGGCGTTTTCACCAAAGTTTTTGATCTAGCCCCTATACGTAAAAAAGACAGCCGATGAAAGCTGTCTTTTTTGGAGAAGGTATTTCTTCTTATGGGGTGTAGCAAAAACTATATAATGTATTGGGGGGTTTTTACGATGTATATAGTACCATGCGGCAACGAAAAAGTGTGCACAAACTTCACAAAAATTGATATTATTTTTTGTGCATGTTATATACTCTCGTTGTTTTCACCCTGATTTTCCATTGTAAAAAGTGCTTCAAACTCTTCCCGATGTACTTTTTCCTTCTCGAGAAGAAGCTTCGCACAGCCATGAAGAACGTCCATATGCTGGGAAATAATCTTCACAGCATTCTCATGGCATTCCTCAATAATACGGTGGATCTCACTGTCAATGGCCTTGGCCACATCCTCGCTGTATCCGCGGGTATGGGCAAGATCCCTGCCGATAAATACCTCATCATCGTCGTCTCCATAGGAGATCAGACCAATCTTATCAGACATGCCGTACTTGGTCACCATAGCTCTGGCCTCGCTGGTAGCACGCTTGATATCATTGGAAGCACCTGTTGTAATGTCCCCGAAAATCAGCTCCTCTGCCACGCGGCCTCCAAGGAGGGTGGTAATATCCTGGAGCATTTTGCCCTTGGTGTTGAACATCTCATCATTCTCAGGAAGAGGCATGGTATATCCCGCAGCGCCCATTCCGGTAGGAATAATGGAAATGGTATAAACAGGCTCCATATCCGGCAGCACATGGAATAAGATTGCATGGCCTGCTTCGTGATAAGCAGTGATGCGCTTCTCTTTCTCAGAGATCACCTTGCTCTTCTTCTCAGCTCCGATGCCGACCTTGATAAAACTGTTCTTAATATCCTTCTGGCGGATAAAAGAATGGCCTTTCTTTGCAGCTGCAATGGCAGCCTCATTCATCAGGTTCTCCAGATCAGCGCCGGTAAAGCCAGCAGTAGTCTGGGCGATCTGCTTCAGATCCACATCCTCTCCAAGAGGCTTATCCTTGGCATGAACCCGAAGAATCTCCTCACGGCCTTTAATATCCGGACGTCCCACTCCAACCTTACGGTCAAATCTTCCTGGACGGAGAATAGCCGGATCCAGAATATCCACACGGTTGGTGGCAGCCATTACAATGATTCCCTCATTCACGCCGAAACCATCCATCTCTACCAGAAGCTGGTTCAGGGTCTGCTCTCTCTCATCATGGCCGCCGCCCATTCCGGTACCACGCTGTCTTGCCACAGCATCGATCTCATCAATGAAAATAATACATGGTGCATGGCGCTTGCCTTCCTCAAAAAGGTCTCGCACACGGGATGCACCTACACCGACAAACATTTCCACAAAGTCAGATCCGGAAATGGAGAAGAAAGGAACTCCTGCTTCCCCTGCAACCGCCTTGGCAAGAAGAGTCTTACCGGTACCTGGAGGGCCTACAAGGATTACGCCCTTGGGGATTCTAGCCCCCACTCTGGTATACTTCTGGGGATCCTTCAGGAAATCTACAACCTCCTTCAGTTCCTCCTTCTCTTCCTCAAGACCGGCAACATTCTGGAAGGTAACCTTCTTGTCATCCGGCATGGACATTCTTGCACGGCTTTTGCCGAAATTCATCATCTTGGCATTGGTACCGCCGCCACCGCCTGACATCTGGCGGTTCATCATCATCATGAGAAAAATAATGAGACCGCAGGTAAGGAGCACCGGAAATACAGAGGTGAGAAATACGCTCTGCTTGGGTACATCCTCAATAGCGGGATCCAGCCCGTTCTCACGGAGAAGCTGCTCTGCCTCACTTACATCTGCCACATAAATACGCTTCTGTCCTTCGTCCTTGATGCTTGCGATCACAGAACCTGTAGGAACCTCACTGTTCTGGTGGATCACGGCATCATTCACCTTGCCGTCTTCCAGGGCCTGCTCAAGCTTTCCCAGAGTATAGTCGCTCTGAGTCTGCACCTGATTGTTCAGATACAGATACCCTGCAATCAAAGCTACGATCAGAACAAGATACAAGCCGATTCTGCCTGACTGCTTATTCACTTGTATAATTCTCCTTTCATTCGAACTCTACCACACCGATGTATGGCAGATTTCTGTATTTCTGGGCATAGTCAAGACCATAGCCCACAACAAACTCATCCGGAATATTGAAGCAGCAGTAATCCACATCAACGCCCTCAACCACTCTGCGGTCCGGCTTGTCAAGCAGGGTACAGAGCTTCACGCTGTTGGGGTTACGTCTCTTCAGAACATCCAGCAGATAGCTTAAGGTTCTTCCGGAATCAATAATATCCTCTACAACCAGAACTTCTTTATCCTCAAGAGGCTGATCCAGATCCTTGACGATCTTGACAACTCCGCTTGATTTGGTGTCGTCTCCGTAGCTGGAAACAGACATGAAATCAAGAGTTACCGGTACTGTGATTCTCTTAGCCAGCTCGCACATGAAAAATACACCGCCCTTAAGAACACAGATCATGTGAATTTCTTTGCCCTTGTACGCTTCGCTGATCTGGGCAGCAACCTCGCAGATACGTTTTTCTACTGTTTCCTCATCCAGTAAAACCCTAATTTTCTCACTCATGATTATCTTTTCCTCCTTGGTATTGTATTTCCAATATTCTCCTGGTTCTGGGAGTAATCTTATAGTTCTCGTTAATTCTGCCTCCCACCACCCACAAAACCTCAGATCCGGCCACCAGAAGGGGAATCTTATCTCTTTCTTCTGATGGAATCTTCTCATCTATGAAATAGCGGTTCAGCTTCTTATGGCTTCCCGCCTCATCCACGATCAGAAAATCCCCCGGCCTGCGGGTTCGGATGGACAATTCCTGCTTTATTCTATCATAATCCAGCCATTTCGTATATGCTTTTTCTTCAATCTTCTGGCCCTGATTTAAAATTATTTGGGTAAAAAATGGATTTTCCCTGAAAAAAGTTCTCCCCGGGATCAAAAGCTCCTGCATTTCCGGTGTTTCCAACTGCCTGCTTTCCATCTTTCCAATGAAAATGCCGCCGTAGGTGCGCTGGGCCTTCAGGCCGTAGGGCAGGCTGATCTGCCTTCCCACCTGAAGCGCCAGAAGCCCGGCAGTACTTTTTATATGAACGGCTGTAAAATCCTTTCGCCTGCCTGCCAGCTGCTCAAACACCCCTAACACGCCATAGGAAGACACAACAGGCTCTTTTTGCCAGAATTCTTCCGAAAGAAGCATCCCGTTCTCCCGCTTCTGTCCGTATTTTTCCACCAGAAGAGCGCCCTGGCGGGATAAGTATTCCTCAGCCTGCGCCGCCAGCTGGGCCGTCTCTGCCATATGGCGGATGCTTCCCTGGTTGATTTCATTTTCCAGAAGGGGAAGAATCCTGTGACGGATACGGTTCCGGGTGTATTCCTCTGTCAGGTTGGTACTGTCTGTAATATAAGGTATATGCTCTTCCATTAAATAATTGACAATTTCCTGCTTGTTTAAACACAAAACAGGGCGGATAATGCCATCTCTTACCGGCAAAATCCCCGCCAGCCCTTTCAGCCCGGTTCCCCGGCAGAGATTGTGAATGAGAGTCTCCGCCGCATCGTTCTCATTGTGGGCAAGGGCAATACGGTATTCCAGAGGATTTGCGCCGTCTTCCAGCTTCCTGGAAACAGCTTCTCCCTGCAATTCCCTAAAGTCCTGTTTCGCCCGGGCAAAAGCTTCCTGTCTTACTTTTCTCCCTGTCTCTTCGGTTCCCATCTTCCATTTCTTTGAAAGCTCCAGAACTGGATAATGATAGGACAAAAAAGGAATTCCCCAGCTGCGGCAGGTGTCCTGCACAAGAGCTTCATCCCGGTCTGCCTCCTCCCCGCGGATTCCATGATGTACGTGTACCGCGCACAGAGAAAAAGGAACTTCCTGGCTGTACTTTCTTAACATGTCCAGCATTGCCATGGAATCTCCGCCGCCGGACACACCTGCCAGAACCACATCCCCGTGGTTTATCATATGATGTTCTTCAATATAAGACTTTACTTTATGATACATGATGTACCTGACTTTCCTTTATGCTTCTTACTTCTTCCACATTCCCGCTACCAGAACGGTCATGTCATCTCTTGCGCAGTAATCGCTGTACCCAAGCACCCTCTCCAGAATACTCCTGCTCATCTCCCTTGGCGTCTCCTCGTGGATGTCCATAATGATCTCCTTCATGGTCTCTTCCTCCCGCTCCGGCGGCAGCGCATCCAGCACGCCATCTGTCATCATGATCAGATAATCCCCGTGATACAGCTTCCTTGAGGAGGTCTCGAAATCCACCTGCTGCATCAGCCCTGCTGCCAGACTCTCAGAAGAGATGGCTTCCACCCAGTGATCCCTTTTGATAAAGGTGGCGCAGGCACCTGCCTTCAGGAAATTGCAGATTCCGGTGTACAGATCCACTGCACAGATATCTACTGTAGAAAACATGCCGTCCTGTCCCTTCATCACAAGAGCAGAATTTACCATTTTCGCAGCAGTCTCCTGGGAAAAGCCGGATTCCAGAAACTGTTCCAGCAGTTCTACCACTTCCTCGCTCTCTCTGCTGGCCTCCACCCCAGAGCCCATGCCATCCGAAAGGCACATGACAAACCGCCCGGCTTCTTCCTGCCGGCAAATATAATTGTCTCCGGAAACATTCTCCTGCTCCTTGGTCAGCTTGGCCACTCCGTAAAGCACCTGGTAGCTTACGTCCTCCACAAAATGAACGGTGTGAAATTCCCCGTTCACGATCCGTCTGCCTCCCCTGGCTGCCGCCATTGGCGTACCGAATTCCCTGGACAAAAGCTGAGCCACCTCATTGACGGAAATACATTGTCCGCTCCTTGCCCGCATGGTCAGAAAGATCTGTCTTCTTCCTTCCACCTTATCCATAACCCAGACCTGCTTTACCACAATGTGGCGCTTCCGAAGAAGCTTCTGCAGATCCAGCATCAGGGAGGGCTCAGCCAGGGAAATGTCGTACAAATCATCTGCCACCATGTCCATGATCCTGGACATTTCCTGCAGCTGCTGTGCCACAGCAAGGCGGCTCTCGATCATCCGGTTGTCCCAGATCAGCCGCTGCCTTTCCCTTTGGAAGCCTTCCTTTAAAGCTTCATAATACTGTACAAAGCGGCTGCATACGCTCATCCAGTCGCTCTTTTTCTCCTGTATGTCCTGGGGATCTCCCGCTTCCATGGAGCGGAGCATCCGTTCCGTCCCCCGGTACATTTCCTGTGACTGGCTGCCCCAGCAGATTTCCCGCTGATAGCAGTGACTGCACACATTCTCACAGGCTTCCCGGATAATGGAATCCACCTGCCCGCTGCTTAAGTAATCCTTCCTGTAGGGAAGTCCGTAAAAGCTGTCTGCAAGCTTCCGAAAGGACGCCGCATACCGCTCTACCTTCTCCTTCTGGGGATTTTTCTCCTGCTCAGGCTGCTCTGCCTTCCTGAAACTTCTTCCCCGGAAAAAAGTTTTTGCCATGTCCCGCAGCACCAGCAGCACACTGATCACGAGCATGGCAATCATCCATTCCTGCATATTCTCCCCTCCCCCTGTACAGCCTTATGCCTATTATAGGGGAGCGGTATGAAAATATATGTCAAACACAGACGAACACTTTCAAAAAGTTTTCGTCAGAAAATCCTATCCTTCGTTCCTTCTCTTATGCGGCAGCGGATCAGTTCGCCTCCTGGAAAATAATCTCATTGTCCTTCACAAGGCCTAACTTCTCTCTGGCAGCCTGCTCTGCATATTCATCCGTCTGCATGTATTCCTTCAGTTCCTTGATCTCCTCCGTGCGGGCCTGCTCTTCCTCCAGCTGCTGGGACAGCGCCTCAGCCCTGGTCTCATATCCGGCGAGAGATTCCTTAAGGTCACGGCTCTGCACCATAAGAGACAGAAGCAGTACCAGAACGATCAGAGAAATCCCAAACATTCCAAGCTGATTATACCCTATTGTCTTTTTTCTTTGTTTTTTCCCTGATTTTCCCAACTTTCCTGCCTTTCTTCGTCTGCAAGGGATTTCTGGTACTATTTTTGTACCGATTTGCAGATTGTCTAGCCAAAATTTTACAACTTTTCCCCCAAAATAGCAACCTGTTTGAAAGCTTTTTTGAAAATTTTTTCATAAATCTGACAGGTATTTCCAGGATTTTGTAACAGATCAGCTCGAATGCTGATGCTAAGGTCAGATATGTAAAAAAGGCACCGGACAACAGCCCGAAAAACAGAAAATTCCGGAGAATGCCCTGGTTGGTCTGATAGATTCTAGCAAAAACAAGCATGGTCAGGACCAGCCAGTACAGAATGTCAAAAAGCCCTGAATACGCCGAACTGCGGGAAAAAAGCCGCCTTATGACGCGGATCAGACGGTAGAATAAAAGAAGTCCGGCTCCCAGCACAAAGGACTGCAAAAAAAGCCAGATCTCATACTGAATATAGGTGCTCATCCTTTAGCGGAACATCCTTTTAAGCAGAGGTTCTTCTTTTCGCACAGAATCTTTTGATAAATAGACAAGAGAATCCACATGTCCGGCAAGAGCAGCTTCTCCTTTTTCCAGGTTCAGTCCTTTTACATGAAGCTGGCTGCCCCGAATCTGCAGCCTTCCGTCAGCAGTCTGAAGGAGGATTTCTTTCTCATCGAAAGATACCACGTCCTTCACCCCTGTGACAAATGCTTCCTTCCTGTTATCCAGCGTCAGCCTGTGGGATGTATTTACTGATTTCTCTTCCAAATCCCTCTCTCCCGAATATGTGGGTTCAATGATAATCTATGTGCTTCCTGGGGAAAATATGCCTTACCCCCGGCGAGCCTTTTAAATATAACGGTAAAGATTCTCCACTTCTTCTTTCTTTACCGTTTCCTTCACATCCAGCACTTCCACCTTCACATTACGGCTTCCAAACTGGATTTCGATGGTATCGCCGGTCTTCACCTGCACGGAAGCCTTGGCCGGCTTGTCATTTACCAGCACTCTTCCTGCATCGCAGGCCTCATTGGCCACTGTCCGTCTCTTGATCAGGCGGGATACTTTCAAAAATTTATCTAATCTCATAATTTACTCCTGTTTCTTATACGACCCGTTCACATGTTCTTTGTCACGCAGGGACAAAAAAAGAGGGAACCGAAAAAGTTCCCCCTGGCAAAAGCCTCCGCTATTATGCGTTTACCATATCCTTTAAAGCTTTTCCAGCTTTGAATTTCGGAGCCTTGGAAGCTTCAATCTTCATGGTCTCACCAGTCTGAGGATTTCTTCCCTCTCTGGCAGCTCTCTCGCTGACTTCGAATGTACCAAAGCCAACTAACTGAACTTTCTCACCTTTTTTCAGTTCTTCAGATACAACGTCGATGAATGATTTTAAAACAGCTTCAACGTCCTTTTTGGACAGATTAGTTTCTTTCGCCATAGCTGCTACTAATTCAGTCTTATTCATGGTGTTTCCTCCTCTAATAATTCTTCTATCTATATATATACCTTTTGCCCTGTATTGTCAAGGTTTTTGCATCAGAAAGGGTACTTTCCAAAGCATTTTTCGGGGAAATCTCCCCATATTTCCTTCTGGGCAATTACCTTGGTCAGCTTCTCTGTATTCTTCCCGGAAATCCACGCTTTATTATGGGAAAAGTAGTAATTTGCCAGTTTCCAGTACTTTTCTGGGTAGGTAAAGCGAATCATCAGGTTCTGCCACTGGGCTCTGGAAATTGGATGGATCTGGTGGTATTTTTCCAGCATCTGGCGGGCAAGGATCACATCCCAACTGTATTTTTCCAGAATTTTCCGCATGAAGCAGTACAGGTCGCTGATCTGGATATCAAAGCAGAAATGTCCGAAGTTGGCGGCGGCTGTTCCATCTCTTCTGAAAAAAACGTTGTGCTGGTTGTACTCTCCATGGCAGACGCAGCCCTCTTTCAGTGCTTCTTCCCGAAGGGCAGCATAGTCAGACTGCTGCAGAAGATTCAGCGCCTTTTCCCCTTTTTCCAGAAACCACTGGACGCTTCCTAAGAATTCCTTTTCGAATAAGGCACTGGCTCCTTTTTTGCGGATAAACTTGCGGATTTTGCGGATCTCACAGTTGTGCTTCTGGTATTCCTCCTCTAAGGAGCGCTCCACGTAGGCTTCCTCCACCGGCATTTTCATGGATTTATGTAGCTTTGCAAGCATCTGCACGCTTCTGAAAATGTCTTCCCGGGATTTGGTGTCGCATTCCCTGCCTTCAAACCAGTTCTGAATGGTATAGGGAATGTTGTCCTTATCTTTGGTGATCAGAGAACCGGTCTGGTTCTCCAGGAAGGTATCCACCTGGCAGCCCTCTTTGGCAAGCTTTTGAAGCAGCTCCTGCTGAAACTGCAGTTTTTTTTCCGAGCCGTGAAATTGTTTCAGGATCAGAAGTCCCTGGTCTGTGCGGCATACAAGTGCACCGCGGGTCCGAGACGCAGACTGGGCTGTGATCCCGTATTGCGTCAGGGTGCTAAGACCATAATCATACAATAAAAATCCCCCCGTTGCTCACAAATCGGACATGTCGCCTGCCGGCGACATCACCATATATGAAAGTCAGCTGTTCCGCGCCTATGGGCGCTCCCACAGCTGCCGACCGCATTCGTAATCCGGGCTATCGCCCTACTTACTCATACGGTCTAGCCCATCCGATATCCAAGAATTCGCTCATGCAAAGCATGGCTCATTCTTGGCTGCCGTCTGGGACTTTCATAGTACATCAGATACCTTCTATCTTATGAGGGGGAGGGATTCGATATTCTAAAATGCAGTGGGGCCAGGTGCCAAAAGCTACGGGGCATCTGGCGGACAGGCTTTAGCGATTCCGGTTGGAAAAAGCCAGCTTCAGAAGAGTTTCTTTCTCATTCAGATCCGGATCCTCCAGAACCTGTTCCAAAAGCTTATGAAGCACCTCGCCCATTTCTTTTCCAGGCTTCATGCCGGCGGCGATCAGGTCGCTTCCGGTGACTGCAAGCCCTTTTAAGGATACGCACTGGCCTTTTTCTACAATTTCTTCCCAGGTCTTTCTCACACCTGCCTGGCGGGCTGCCTTTTCCTGGCCTTTGTAATCACTTTTGGCCTTATTATCCGCATACTGGACTTCCATCCACATAGGGAAAAGATCCTCGCCAATGATATTCATAGCTTTTCTCACATCCGCAGGAACCGGTGCAGGACGCAGGTCATGCCAGCGTACCAGACGGCTTACCTTTGCAATGGTATCGTTGTCGAACTTCAGGCGGCGGAGAATTTTCTTCGCCATCTTTTCCCCAAGCACTGCGTGGGTTTTGAAATGGTCTCTGCCATTTTCATCTGTTGTCCTCACGTCAGGCTTGGCAATGTCGTGAAGAAGCATGGTCAGGCGCAGCACCTTATCCTCCTTTACGTACAAAAGGCTGTGAAGAATGTGCTCTCCTACGTTATAGCAATGGTAAGGCGTATTCTGAGGTGTCTCCATACAGCGGTCAAATTCCGGGAGAAATTCCCTGGTAACACCAGCTTCATAGGCGATCCGCAGGTAATTCGGATGTGGAGAAACAAGAAGCTTCACCAGCTCCACCTGGATTCGTTCCGCGCTCACATGCTTCAGATTCGGAGCCAGAACTGCCAGCCCATTTCTTGTATTTTCCTCCAGGGAAAAGCCGAGCTGGGCAGAAAAACGGACTGCACGCATGATTCGCAGAGCATCCTCTGTAAAACGCTCCAGGGGATCCCCCACGCAGCGGATCACTTTTTTCTCCAGGTCCTCCTGGCCTCCAAACAGATCCACAAGGCCTTTCTTCGGATTATAGGCCATTGCATTGATGGTAAAATCCCGGCGCTTTAAATCCTCCTCAAGGCTTGCGGTAAAGGTCACCTCTTTTGGGTGGCGGCCATCCTCATATTCTCCGTCCACACGGTAGGTGGTTACCTCGAAGCCGTCCTTATCCAGCAGTACCGTCACAGTGCCGTGGGCGATTCCGGTGTCCACTGTTCTGTGAAATAAGGCCTTGACCTGCTCCGGTGTGGCTGAGGTGGTGATATCCCAGTCATTGGGCGTCCTTCCAAGCAGCGCGTCCCTGACGCAGCCGCCAACTGCATAGGCCTCAAAGCCTGCTGCCTCCAGTGTATGGATGATAGTCTCAACTTTTGATGGAATTTCAAATTTCATAGTAATCACCTGCCTCATCTGATAAATCATAATTCCAGACACATTTTTCCTTCTTCACAAAAATTGGGGCAAAATATTTTGCCCCAATACTTTCCAGTGTCTGTATATCTGCACAGGCACTTTCCAGAACTTTTTGTGAATTAATAAGCACGTCCCCAGTAAACCATTTTCTTAGCAGGCTTTCCGCAGCATACGCACACGTCGCTTAAATGCTCCTGCTGGAAAGGCATGCATCTGGAGGTTGCCTGAACATCCTCTTTGATCTTGTCTTCGCATTCGCGGTTGCCGCACCACATAGCCTTCACAAATCCAGGCTTGTTGTTGATGGTTTCCTTGAATTCTTCGTAGTTTGTTGCCACATAGGTATGGGCATCTCTGTGAGCTCTTGCTCTTTCCAGCATTTCCTTCTGCATAGTATCCAGAACTTCCTGTACCTTTGCTGCAAGCTCTTCGAATTTCACTACGTATTTCTCTCTAGTATCTCTTCGGCAGATAACAGCCTGTCCGTTCTCGATATCCTTCGGACCGCACTCGATTCTTACTGGAATACCGCGCATTTCCTGCTCTGCGAATTTGAATCCCGGGCTCTTGTCTGTAGCATCTGTCTTCACGCGGATTCCAGCTGCCTTAAGGATCTGGGTAAGCTCCTCAGCTTTCTCAAGAACGCCTTCTTTTCTCTGCTGGATCGGGATCACAACTGCCTGAACCGGAGCGATTCTTGGCGGAAGTACGAGTCCGCTGTTGTCACCGTGAACCATGATCAGGGCACCGATCATACGGGTAGTCATTCCCCATGAGGTCTGGTGCACATACTGAAGCTGATTGTTCTTGTCTGTGTACTGGATTCCGAATGCTCTTGCAAATCCATCGCCGAAGTTGTGGCTGGTTCCGGACTGAAGTGCTTTTCCGTCATGCATCAGGGACTCGATGGTGTAGGTTGCCTCTGCACCTGCGAATTTCTCTTTGTCTGTCTTCTGGCCTTTGATAACCGGGATTGCAAGTACTTCCTCACAGAAGTCCGCATACAGGTTCAGCATCTGGATGGTACGTTCTTTGGCTTCCTCTGCTGTTGCATGTGCGGTGTGGCCTTCCTGCCATAAGAACTCACGGGAACGTAAGAACGGACGGGTTGTTTTCTCCCAGCGAACAACAGAACACCACTGGTTGTATACCTTCGGAAGGTCTCTGTGGGACTGGATCTCTTTCTGATAGAAATCGCAGAACAAGGTCTCGGAAGTAGGACGTACGCAAAGACGCTCCTGAAGTTGGTCAAGTCCGCCATGGGTAACCCATGCAACTTCCGGTGCAAATCCTTCTACGTGATCTTTCTCTTTGTCCAGAAGGGACTCTGGAATAAACATTGGCATATATACATTCTCTACGCCTGTCTCTTTAAATCTGCGGTCAAGCTCTTTCTGGATGTTCTCCCAGATTGCATATCCTGCAGGTTTGATTGCCATACAGCCTTTTACACTGGTATAGCCGCAAAGCTCAGCTTTTTTTACAACGTCTGTATACCACTGTGCAAAATCCACATCCATGGAAGTGATGGCTTCTACCATTTTCTTCTCTTTTGCCATGATTCTTTCTCCTTTTCTAAAAACTGTTCAGTACCTTCACAGCTGCGCCGCTGCGAACAGTTACTTTTTTACATAAAAAAAGCCCCTTCATCCCTGTATAAGGGACCGAAAGGCTTCGGCGGTACCACCCTGATTAGCAACAGATCTACGCCATAATTCCGCATGCGCATTTCCTGCTGCCCACTTAAGCGTCCCGGTAACGTGGGACATACGCCGTACTTCAATTGCACGGAGCTTGGAGGCCGGTTCCATGATTCACGCACAAAATCCTCACACCATTGTCCTGGAGCCGTATCTGCAAAATCATTTCTGCAAAAGACATGTTCCAGAAGCCGGATTTCTCTCTGAGATTGCTCCTCATGTACTATTCTCTTCATTGCTTTTTCATTATTTAAATAAAATTCCTGGCAGCCATCCGGCAAACATGATCAAAGATGCCAAACAGCTACAACTCCTGTATATTTTATGCGAAATAGTTCCAGGTGTCAAGTACGGAATTTGAAAAAGACGTTTTATTCCTGTTACTGGGCAGGTTGTGAACAATAGCCAGCACAGTAAAAATTAAGCATCTGCTATATTGACACAAGATGAACAAGTCAATATGGCAGATACCTAACTTTTTTCTATACATTCAATGTAATTTTCCGTCCGGTCCTTGTGTACTGGTAATAGCGTACGCCTGCGGCATCCAGCATTCTTTTGGAGGCCAGAACGGATGGGGTGCTTGCATATTTGTCGCAGTCATAGACCAGGGTCTTGATTCCCGCCTGGATGATTGCCTTGGCACATTCATTGCACGGGAAAAGAGTCACATACATCTTGGCTCCTTCAAGGCTGCCGCCCCGGTAATTTAATATGGCATTCAGCTCACTATGGGTAACATACAGATACTTGGTGTCCAGAGGCTCGCCCTCTCTCGCCCACGGAAAGGCATCATCGGAGCATCCCTTTGGAAATCCGTTGTATCCCATGGACAGGATCTTATTGTCCTCGCTGACAATACATGCCCCTACCTGTGAATTGGGGTCCTTGGAGCGCATGCCGGAAAGCATGGCAACACCCATGAAATATTCATCCCAGGTCAGATACCCCTCTCTTTTGTGGGTAGCTGCGTAGGCGGCTCTTGGATCCATCTGCTTGCGGTTTGTATTTTCCATAGAAGCTCTCCTTCCTACTCGGTCTCGATCTGTGCGATTCTGCGGATATGTCTCTCATCTCCGGAAAACGGAGTATTCAAAAATGTATCCACAATCTTAACAGCCAGTCCAGGACCTACCACACGTCCTCCAAGTGCAAGGATGTTGGCATCATTGTGAAGTCTTGTTGCCTCTGCGGTAAAGCAGTCTGTACATACAGCGGCACGAATTCCCTTGATCTTGTTGGCTGTAATGGAAATGCCGATTCCGGTTCCGCATACCAGAATTCCAAGATCACACTCGCCATCCAGAATGCCGTGTGCAACCTTCTTGGCATAAATCGGGTAATCCGTAGACTCGGTGCTGTGGCAGCCATAGTCCTTGTACGCAATCTGTTTTTCCTCTAAATATTTGATGATCTCCTGTTTCAGCTCAAATCCGCCGTGGTCACTTCCTAATGCAACTCTCATTGGTTACTTCCCCCTACGTTTATTATTTTATGGCCGGCTGCTTTTAACAGTCGGTTCATAATTGCCTGTCCCATTTTGGGTGTATAAAAAGCCTCTGAATAAATCTTACTTACCTGACACTGGTCAAATTCCCTTAAAACCTCATACAGATTGTGGGCAATGGTTTCCTCTGCCGCTCTGCTTCCAATGCATTTCACAATTCCATCCGGATACTGGGAAATGGTTTCCTCTGTGGCAATGATTCCTGACTGAAGACCGTTGGCAGCATCTTCTTTTACAAACTGATTGATGGCTTTGATCACTTCTTCTGTGGGGCCTTCCACAATAGCAAGATCTGCCTTAGGCGCATAGTGCCTGTACTTCATGCCTGGAGCCTTAGGACGGATGTTGCTGTCAGGCTTTATCAGCCCCTTGTCCATGCGCACATCTCCAAGAACCTCCTGGAGCATTTCCAGGGAAATATATCCGGGACGAAGCACCACTGGAACCTCCTCTGTAAAATCCACAATAGTAGATTCCAGGCCGATTCCAACCGGACCGCCGTCAATGATCATATCAATGGCATCCCCTAGATCTTCCTCCACATGCTGTGCCGTAGTAGGGCTTGGACGCCCGGAAGTATTGGCGCTTGGTGCTGCCACATATCCGCTGGATGCAAGGATCAAAGCTGCTGCAATGGGATCACTTGGGAAACGCACTGCAACGCTTTCCAGCCCGCCTGTTGTCTCAAGGGGAACCAGATCAGACTTCTCAAAAATCATGGTAAGGGGACCTGGCCAGAACTTTTTGGCCAGAATCTTCGCCTTCTCCGGGACGCTTTTTACAATGGGAGCAAGTGCTTCCATCTCTGCAATATGCACGATCAGAGGATTGTCAGAAGGACGTCCCTTGGCCGCATAAATCTTTTTGGAGGCCATAGGATCCAGGGCATTTCCTCCAAGACCGTAAACTGTCTCTGTTGGGAAAGCCACCAGGCCTCCCCTTTCTAATATTTCTCCGCCTCTGGCAATGGCTTCTTTATCAATGGCCTCTGCCGTCATGGCTACTATTTCTGCTTTCATTTCCATCCAGCTTTCTTTTCGCTGCAGCAGGCTGCAGCTTGTATTTTTCAATATTGGCAGCTGCATGATGCCAGAGTGTACTCCCCAAAAGGCTCTGCACAGCTGCCAGTCCTCATTACTATAACACCAGTTCTTTACCGGTGTCAATCCACCTTCACAATGTAGGTTCCCGAATCCTCATCTATAAATACAATGTCGCCAAGGCTCTGAAGCAGTGCATTATTCAGTGCATCCTCGTATTTCTCCCGTTCCTTGGAGCCTACAAAAATATAGGAAACATCATATTGCTTCAGAAGGGTTCTCACCTGTTCTTCGCTCTCTGAAGTATAAATATTCCGAATATCTGTGCTCTTCACATTCAGGTCTTCCGTGTCATTTCTCCACAGCCACTCATGAACATACCAGCCAAGAATGGTGGGAAGACCAGTGGATGCAGACACACGTTCAAATCCAGTGTAGCTGTCCCCGTTTGCCTCAAGCACCACCGGGGCACCCTCGATATTTTCCTTCAGCCATGTAATTGCAGATACATCCTCCGGGAAATCCGTCTCCAGATATCTAAGGGCATAAAGTCCCTTATAGCCAGATGGATCCAGCACATTTCCAAACCAGGAATTCACGCTTTTTCCGAAATATCCCACTGTCCATACCAGGAAAAACAGGCAGATTCCTGCGATAACTTTAAATATTTTCTGCCTTGTAACCACAAGAAGGCGGTAAATTCCGTATCCCATAGTCAGCCCGAAAAGAATATACGCCTGATAAGTCAGCTTAAACATGGTGTTGGCTCTTGCGTTTCCATTCTCATAAATATCACGCACATATACCAGTTCCGGAATCATCACCAGTCCCATGGCGCAAAGTCCCATGATAATGGCAAACAGGTCTGCCGTGCGCATGGCCTTCATAAGACGGTACAGGCTTTTGTGTTCCATTTTGCGCAGCTTTTCCCAGAGCATTGACACAACAAAGGTGATGGTCAGCACTGCCGGAAGTCCCCACAGCACCATCAGCTGATAGAAATAGGAATGATATTTGGCAATTCCCACACCGTCGATCATGGTATCAAACTGCAGAGTAAAGGGCAGGATTACCAGATAGCCGATGAGATAAATCTCCGCCATCTGCGCAAGAGTCACTGCCAGAATCTTCTTAATCTTGCCCTGGAACCGGATAATATTGGCAAAAAGCACAGTTCCAAGGGTCACCACATAATAGATCACAAAATCCCAGAAGTTTGTCCACTGGAACATTCCAAGAAGCACACTGATCACCAGAAGATGAGGCATCAGAAGCTGCTTCTTCCAGAAGCTTCCATCCTTCATGGAAACCTCTGCGGATACGGTTTTCTTGCGCACGCCCCTTAACCACACATAGAGAAGGGCAATTACAAGAAGTACAAATATAATGTTCACCACATGGGCGTGAAGATCCCCAAGAACAAAGGAGTAACAGGGAAATTCGTGAATGGTCCGGTCTTCCTCCCTGTATGGATTGTATCCAATATAACGGGTCGCATCCGGGAACCAGTAACTGCTCACTTCCTGTCCGGTCAGCTTCTGGATCCAGGGAATGATCTGTGCATAGATCACGTAATGCATGTTTCCCGCAATAGAGACAGCCGTACCTGCGGTAAATCCGGCAATAAACGGAAGACGCTTCTTGATTTTCTCCCCCTTTGGCTGTCCCTTCATGCGATCCACCGTCATCTGGTAAACCAGGGAAAAAGGCATGGCAAAGGCAAGTCCAGCCACAAAAGTACGCATCAGGTTATAGGTAAGCTCCACCTTCGTATGGGAAAGCTTGGTAAGAAAAACGGCAAAGTACTGGCCGCCATAATAATAATTAATGTGCCCTTCTGAATACCACAGATCTCTTGCCGGAAGAACTGTGCTTCTCATCATGGCTTCCATAAATCCATAATCCATAAACTTCTCTGTGCCATATGCGGCAGGGTGGAATCCAGCCACATAAGTCCACAAAAGAAATGCAAGGAAAAAGATCAGTTCTTCCCAGTATACAAGAGAAATCTTCTCTACTGGAAAACACTCAATCTTCTCTTTTGATTCCTTTTTCAGAAGTAAAAAACAAAGAACTGCGCATATCACAGTCACAGCCGCACAGGTGATCCCGGTAAAAGGCACCAGCTTAATGGAAACCAGGAACCATGTGATAAATCCCGCAGCTGCCACAGCCAGAACCTTGGAAAAAATCCAGCCCTTGTCCTCAAAGCGCCAGAACAGCCTGCCAGTCACAGGCATAGCAGCAAAGCCCATCACAGCAGCAAGAAGCCACCAGGTCCAGAAGGTCCACACATCTCCCTTCAGAAGAAAGGCAGATGCTCCAAGCGCCGCTGCTGCCAGCAGAATTTTGACGATCAGTTGTATCTTTCTTTTTTTCTCATTGCTCTGTTCCATAAATTCTGATTCTCCCATCATCTGACTGATAAACCAGAGGATAAGTCTCTGCGATCACATCTTCCCTGCATTCCTTTTCCTCATATGTCATTCTATCCTCATAAAGGATATATGTAATCTGTTCTGCTTCTGCTGTATCCTTCAGTACCTGCGGGTCTGCAGTGGTGTACATCAAAGCTCCCTTTTCTGCACGGTAATAGGTATCGTACCCTGCTGACCATGCATAATAAGGCCATCCCATATACAGCATTACCCCGGCCATGGTCACCTCATTCATGCTGTATTCCGGCGTAAGAAGCAGATCATCCTTCCCAAGATTCTCATCCAGCCACGCAGTCAGATTGCTCTGAAGCTTCACTCCTACGCGGTGGGAGGAATCGTTGTCCTTTAATATTACCACAAAATCATAAATTCCTGTAACCGTAAGGCTAAGGGCAAGAATCACCCCAAGTACCCTGAAGGGCCACTTTTTTCGGAACATCCGGCATACCGCTCCAGCCCAGAAAACCGTGAGAAAGGCGTAGGAAATCATAATATATTTGTGATTTACATTCACATCCGGCGTCAGGGAAACGAAAAATGCAAAAGCAGCCGGAAAAAGAAAGCTTACCGCTGCTGCCCTTTCCATCCTTTTCATAAAAAACAGCAGTACCACAACACCCAGGAAAACAATGCCGCTGATTTCAAACAAATAGGCAGCCACACCAAAAGCGGATTTATCCTCCGCCAGAAATCCCAGATACAAAGACGGAGAAACCACGCTTCCCCACACAAACATCTTGGACTGGATTTCTGAAAACATTACCGTCACCAAAGCCAGGATCACATAATCCAGCTTTCCGTCAGAAAAAGCAGCAAATCCCATTAGGATCAGAAGCCCTGCAATCACTGCCGCTCCATTCCAGAACGCACACAGCCCAAGAAGCATTCCCATCAGAAGCGCCGTCTCCGGCTTCCGGCATTTCCAGGCTTCTTTGGAAGAAATACGGTTCTTCAGCCAGAGGAGCTCCTTCTCCTCATGCGTGCATCCTGCCTCCAGCCATTCCAGGAAAACCCACAGCGCCAGCGCCACGATCAGAAGCCCGAATGCCAGATGCCTCTGATTCAGATACACATTAAAATTCCACAGTCCCCAGTTTTCATTGGCTGTATAGCCAATAAAACTGGAATTAGACGAAAGGGTCTCAAGAAGGTCTCCAGCCTGTATATGCTCATAAGCAAACTGGAAAAAGGCAGTTCCGCTTCTGAAAACCATGAAGCATACAGCCAGAACCCCAGCGCTCATTTTGCCCCAAAACCTTTTGGCCAGGGAATACAGCATCATGAAAAAGCACCACAGTGACAGAATACTCACACTGTTGTATGCAAGGTCAATGGGCATTCCCAGATACTCCAGGTTTCCGGACAGGAACTGAAACATAAAGTGATATTTCACATCCTGTCCGCCAAAATGGGGATACTGGGTAGGAAAATTATTTCCCAGGGAAAAGGACCTCATCATGGCAGTGTGGGGCGCATAATCCCCAAACACAGAAAAGCCGGAATACAGGACGCCGTCACTTATATGAAATACATAATACATAATCCAGGTAATTGCTCCAAGAAGCAGCACAAAAAACAAAATTTCCTTCCACGGCGGCAGCATGGCCTGCAGCTTCTTCTTACAGTCCTTTAAAGCTTCCCTCCTTCTGTAACCAAGGTAAGCCAGAAAAACGGCCGCAGCTGTCATAACGATCAGGTTCGCTCCAAACAGCGGTGTATTAGAGCCTCCATACACGCTAAGCAACCATGCCGCTATGTAAACAGCCCAGGTCAGAAGCAGCACGCCGCATCCATAGGCTGCTGAGAACAGCACCCAGAAAGGCGTAATTCCTTTTTCTTTTATTTTTTGACATGACAGAAGATTTCCGGCAATCTCACGTCCAAGAAGCAGTGCCAGAATCAGATAAACACATCCTAACATGGTATTTCCTCACTTATTTTTTTCCAGTATAGCAGAATCCATGGATTCTGAAAAGTGTATTATTCATGCCTGGGAGGTTAAAGCGTTTCTTCTATGTATTCTTTCACTCCGTCTGCGATCGCCTGGGCCACCTTCTCCTGATATTCCTCTGAGGAAAGGCTGGCTGCCTCCTCCGGATTGGTAAGAAAACCACACTCTACAATATTCAGGACTCCCGGACTTCTCTTTAAGAGATAATAGGTGGTATTTCCCTTGATTTCCCGCGGGCGCTCCACCTCAAGATTCTCGTTCAGCTTCTCCTGGATTTTCTTCGCCAGCGCTTCCCCCTGTGCAGAATCCCGGTAATAGAATACCTGCGGACCCTTTACAGCCGGATCCTCATAGCTGTTCTGGTGAATGCTCACCGTCAATACCGGATCCACCTTTTGTATGAGGAGAATTCGCTTTTGCATGTCCTGGGCTTTCTTGTTCTGGGAATCCTCATCGTAAAGTCCGGTATCTGTTTCCCTGGTCATCACCACTTGATAGCCGTAATCCTCCAGAGCCTTTTTTAATTTCATTCCTATGGCAAGATTGAATTCCTTCTCCTTAAGCCCATCGATCCCGATCATTCCCGGATCAATTCCTCCATGGCCGCAGTCCACCACAATCACCTTCTTCTGACTCATTCTGGCTGACACCGCTGCAGCTTCCCTGGAAAGACAGTAAAAGCATAAGAGCAGAAGACAGCCCATGATCAGTTCCATTGCATGCTTTTTCAACACAAAACACCCCCTGGCACATACATGATTCAGTATATGTCTCAGAGAGTGTTTTTATCATTGGTGTATAAAACTGTAACCATTCCTTGCCTTCACAGTTACATAAGTCTTACTGGGCAGTACTTCCTGACAGATTGTCTGTAATTACCTGCCAGATGCCGCTGTTCTCAAATCCAAGCTTCCATGCTGCGACGCCTGCAAGATTGTAGGTCTGCACCAGCTGTACCTTGGCTGCGATAGACTGGGCATCCTCGATCCAGATCTGGTAAGTGCAGCCGTCCTTCTCGAAGCTTCCGTAATTCTGGCTTACATCGCTGTCCCAGTATACCTGGGCATTGTTGGTGCTTACCACTTCCTGGGCAGTATCCATGCCGATTGCCTCACTGGATAAGGTACCTGCCTCTGTTTTCCACAGTCTTGTGTAGAATGGAACTGCATTGATCACACGTTCTGCCGGAACCTCTGCGATGGTATCCTGGATTCCTTTCTCCACCCATGGAAGGGATGCTACGGAACCAGCTTCTTCAGAACCTACATAATGCTCATCATATCCCATTATAATTACATAATCCACCACGCGGCCCTGCTCTGCCCTGTCGTAATGGCTGGTGAAATCCTCCGGTACCGGATTGTCCACTGACAGAACCAGGTTATTCTTGTGGCATTCTATGGAAAGCTCACGAAGGAATTCCAGGAAATGGATTCCCACATCCTCGCTAAGCTGCTCAAAGTCAACGTTGATTCCGTCGATGCCGGCACCAACCGCTGCATTCACCAGCTGTGTGATCAGATTCTGTCTGGAGCTGGTCTTGGAAAGAACCTCATAAGTACTGATATCCTGAGTAAAGTTATCTACCAGTCCCCAAACCTTCAGGCCTCTGTCGTGTGCTGTGCTGACATAATCGATCGTGGCATTATTAATGATATTGCCGCTGTTGTCTGACACATAGAACCAGGTAGGTGAGATCACATTCACCCCTGTCATATTCTGGATAGAATCGGAAAGTCCTGCATTGGCATCTGTGGACATAACCTGATGCCATACCAGATTCACAGGCTGATCCATGGTCAGGTAGGTGTAATCCTCCCCTGCAAATGTACGGTCCATAGTCACAGTCTGCACGTCGCTTACGCTCTTCTTCTCCACGTAACCGATATAGCCATCCCAGGTGGCAACCTGAACCCAGTTTTCCAGTTCTTCCATAAACAGAAGATTATCGCCTTTGTTAATCTTGCTCAGGACTTCCGCCTTGATTCCGCCTCTGTAGCGCACATACGTATCCTTATTTGCAGTTACCACTGAAATGCCGGAAAAATCCTTCTGGATGGCTACACGGTTAGGCTGCTGGTACACATAGGTATCAAGGTCTGTATATCTTTTCACAAAATCAAGGCTGAGATAAGCAGTTCCATCCTTCAGCCATACGTCACCGCCTGCTTCCGAAGATGCAGGTACAGATACCAGTTCTGACGGAGTAGCATAAAGAATCTGCTGTCCTTCTTCATCCCAGTAATAGCGCTGGTTCAGATAGCTGTCTACCACATCAACCGGAAGGTACGGCTGTTCACCGGACATGGCTGCCTTCTCTTCCAGGATCTGTGTGCCAATAATGATCACAGCCTCAGATTCACCTGTCTGTCCGTAATATTCTGTCAAATCCATCTGTTTCTTCGTTGGAATGCGCCGCATGATCAGGGTTGTGACGATTCCGATCACTGCAACCGCAGCAATCAGCAGACCGACTATGATTACAGGATTTATTCTTCGCCTTCTTCTTCGCCTCATATAAATATTATCCTCTCGGTATAAGTCTTTTTCAATGGGAATTGGCCCAAAGTTATTTTTCATTATAGCATACTTTCGTGGAATTGTATCGCAAAATTCGACTTTTTACAATTTGTTTACATTATTTATTACCTGTTTATTTTTGCCGGAAACCCTTTCAGTGAAAAGCATGAGTAGGGGGAAACTGCAGTTCCGAAAGGGTCCCGGCTTTAAGGAGTAAAGCCTATGGCTTACAAAACGGATATGCCGCCCCAGGCGGCATCCCATCATGGCTCATCGATTACAAAATCGAAGTCCACACGGGCAATATGCCCTTTCTCATCTTCCGTGTAATCCCGCATATATCCTCCGCCATCTGCAATCTGACAGGCTTTTGCAATGGCTGTGGAGTTACTTGGCTCACCTTCCAGATAAAGGGAAACACCCAACTTCTCATATCCGGCAAGTTCTTCCTCCAGCAATCTGCAGGATTTTTCCTTTCCTGATCGTGATATACGCTTCGTGTCCTATCCTCCTTTCTTCCTTGATGGATCCAGAAAACACCTGAATCATGGTGCAGAAAAAAGAGAGAGACTAAGGCTTCCTTTCATCTTCTGGGAATGGAAACATCGTCTGCAGCAGATATGCTGCCTGATAAATCGACGCTGTTTTTAGAAAAAACTAGATGTCTGTGTTAATACTTAATACGAAACTGTGGTTAGCTGTCCTGCTTATCCGTTGTGAACCCCAGTCCGGTCTTTTTTCTTGTCCCTCATTATACGGATTCCCCAGCCATTATGCAAGAGCTTTTTATGAGTTTATTCTTTTTTCCTGGACTGTTTTGAAAAATTTAATAATTACAGAGGAAATTACCTGTTTTTTTCCTATTGCACTTTTGAAACATATATTATACAATGAGAAATCAAGACATAATGATATTTGATACCACAAAGAACAGGATGTGATCATATGAAAATTGAAAAGATCAGCGATACCCAGATCCGCTGCACTCTTACGAAAGAAGATCTGGACAGTCACCAGATCCGTATCAGTGAGCTTGCCTACGGCACGGACAAGGCCAAGAAGCTTTTCCGGGAAATGATGCAGCAGGCCCAGATCCAGTTCGGCTTTGAAGCAGATAACATCCCGCTGATGATAGAAGCAATCCCGATAAGCGGGGAAAGCGTAGTCCTGATCATCACCAAGGTTGAGGATCCTGAGGAGCTTGACACCCGTTTTTCCAAGTTTTCACCATATAAGAAATCCAAACCGGATGCCCTTCACTTTGACGGGGCTGACAATATCATTGATATTTTCCAGAAGCTTTATGAAGAGACAAAGAAAGCCATCTCCAGCGAGGATTCCTCTGAAAAGCAGAAGAACGCCAGCGCAAAGAACGACCAGGCTGCCTCATCTTCTGGAACTTCTGAAAATGAGGATGATGCCGCGAAGATTTCCGTTAAGCTTGTAAGGCTTTACAGCTTCCGTACATTAGATGATGTGATTGCGGCAGCCCATGGGCTGGACGGCTTCTATAAGGGCGTGAATACCCTTTATAAGGATGAGAACGCACTTTACCAGCTGATCGTACATCAGTCTTCCTGCACTGCGGAGGAGTTCAACAAGGTCTGCAATATTCTCTCTGAATATGGCAGCGGGCATGCTTTTACTCCTGCCGGAGAAGCACACTTAAAAGAACATGGAGAACTGATCCTGCGCAAGGCACTGCAGCAGCTCGCCCAAATCTGATAAATAAAAAGGACTGGCATTTCGCGCCAGTCCCTTTTATTTATCACTTAGTATATAACCGAACTACGGTACTATATACTAAAGCGTGTTTGAAAAATCATTCCCGCAATCTGCACGCCCCACTTTGCGGGAGATTTTGCCCGAATTCAGTTGCCGTAGCCCGCTACGGCGCCCTCATCCGGACAAAATCTCCCGCAAATTGTGACGCACATCTTACAGAAAGCCTTTTTCAAACACGCTCTAGCGGCCTGCAAGATAATCGTTCAGCTGCTGGATTAATACGTCAGCATCGATTCCGTGTACCATAGCAGCCTCCTCCAGAGATTCCATCTGAGCGGATGGGCATCCTACACATCCCATTCCGGATGCCATAAGAATACCAGCCATATTCGGATCTAACTGAAGAAGCTGACCAATCAGCATATCTTTTGTCACCTGTGCCATGATCTGTTTCCTCCTTTTTGAATTAAACCGTGGTGTTAATTAACTGTTCCATAATCAGTTTCTCCCACGCTCCACCATTATAATACCAAATGTTCATTTACGCAACCATCACAATTCTAAAACTTTGTTTATAATTTTGTACTTGATATCTTATGCCAGATATATTAGAATGTGGTTATATCCCGAGAGGGAACTAAAGAGATTAAAGGAGGATATCACAATGGCATATGTAATTTCTGATGAGTGTGTAAGCTGTGGAACATGCGAAAGCGAATGTCCAGCAGGAGCTATTTCTCAGGGAGATGAGCATTTCGTAATCGACGCTGATACATGCGTAGAGTGCGGAACTTGTGCTGACGCCTGTCCAATGGGCGCTATCAGCGAGGGTTGATTTTCCGGACAATGATAGCGAAGGGAGCTTCCATAATGGGAGCTCCCTTTTTTTATTTATGCGCTTTTCTTTTCTTTTTCCCACGTTTATCCAGGGCTGCGGCGGCTTCCTTTCTGGCAGACTGCTGTCTTCGGATGGTTTCATCCAGCGAACGCCACCTGTCCTCCCCTTCTTTTTTGGCGTGAAGTTCCTGGGTGATCAGACGCTCCATGATTTCCTGGAATTCCAGGATTTTCGTATCTTCTTCCGTTTCCTTTACGCTCTCCCGCAGTTCTTCTTTAAACATTTCTTCATCCTGCTTTTTGTTTTTGTCCGGCAAAGCGGACTCCAAGAGCTGAATTCCGGACGCTTCTGCCTCACCCTTCGGCTCTGACATGTCTCTTCTTGCGATTTTGGGAAGCAGGTCGTGTATGGCTCTTAGCTGCAGCCCCCGATTCTTCAGTTCCTTAATATTCAAAAACAGCTGAATATCCTCTCCGGTGTAGTAGCGGTGTCCCAGCTCATTTCTGCCGATATGCAGATCCAGCTCGTCCTCCCAGTAACGTAGCACATAGGATTTTACCCCTGTCATCTTCACAGTCTCTGCCACGGTATAGCATTTCTCCATACTACCCCTCCTTATGAGATTACTGTTGTTCACAGCAGCATGAAATTCACTGCTTTTATTATAGCAAAGGCACCTTTAATTGCAAGAAAAAAAGGTCGACATAACCTGCCGGCCTTCGCCAGGAAATGCCGCAGCTGACAGCATTTCCTTATTTTTTCATATTTACAAACTGCGTGTATCTTGGCAGCCACACAAGCTCCACGGTACCAATAGGGCCGTTTCTCTGTTTGGCTATGATGATTTCCGCAATGTCCTTCTTCTCTGTGTCCTTGTGGTAATAATCATCACGGTAAATGAACATTACCACGTCCGCATCCTGCTCGATGGCTCCTGACTCTCGAAGGTCAGAAAGCATAGGCCTGTGATCCGGACGCTGTTCCACTGCTCGGCTAAGCTGGGACAGGGCGATCACCGGCACGCTCATCTCACGTGCCAGAGCCTTAAGGGAACGGGAAATATCGGAAATCTCCTGCTGTCTGGAATCTGAGTGTCCGCTTCCGGTCATCAGCTGAAGATAGTCGATCATAACAATTCCAAGGTTGTGCTCCAGCTTATATTTCCTGCACTTGGACCGGAGCTCGGAAATGGAAATACCAGGCGTATCGTCAATGATCAGGTTGGAACGGCCGATAATATCCGCGCCCTCCACCAGCTTGGTCCAGTCCTCATCCTTCAGATTACCGGTTCGCATGTTCTGGGAATCCACATGGGACTCCATGGCAAGGAGACGGTTTACAAGCTGCTCCTTGGACATCTCAAGACTGAATATGGCAACGGTAACATCCTTGCGAAATGCCATATACTGGGCAATGTTCAGAACAAACGCTGTTTTTCCCATGGAAGGACGGGCTGCGATCAGAACCAGGTCAGAGGCATGCATTCCGGAGGTCTTGTAATCCAGATCCACAAATCCGGTAGGAATACCAGTTACGGACCCCTTCAGCTTGGATGCCTTTTCAATGTTGTTAACTGCATTTAACACAACCTGCTGAATGGGAACAAAATCATCGCTGGTCTTTCGCTGCAGAACATTAAAAAGCTTCTTCTCTGCATCCTCTAAAATCATCTGGGTGCTGTCCTTCTCCAGGTAGCAGGAATTCTCCACTTCCTCATTGACCTTAATCAGACGTCTTAAAACAGCTTTCTCGCTGACGATATTTGCATAATATTTCACATTGGCAGATGTGGGAACCGCAGAAATCAGATCCCTCACATATTCCATGCTGCTGATATCCGGCGGAAGATCCTTCTCTTTCAGACGATTCTGAAGAGTGATCAGATCCACCGGCTTGCCCTCATTGCACAGCTCCACCATAGCATCAAAAATAATTCCGTACTGGCTCTGATAAAAATCGTCGCTGGTCAGAATCTCTGACGCTACCAAAATGGCATCACGGTCCAGGATCATGGAACCGATCACAGACTGCTCTGCTTCAATACTGTGAGGAAGAATCCTCTTGATCAATGCTTCTTCCATTTAGCACAAACATCCTCTCTTACTGCTCCTTATGCCTCTTCCTTTACCCATACCTTCAGGCTTCCGGTTACCTTAGGATGAAGCTTTACAGGTACATTGGTAACGCCAAGGTTGCGGATGGGGTTTGGAAGCACCAGTTTCTTTTTCTCGATGTCAAGGTTCAGCTGTTTCTTGGCAGCTTCGGAAATTTCCTTGGTGGATACGGAACCGAAGGTTCTTCCACCCTCGCCTACCTTCAGGGTAAGGATTACTTCTTTGTCCTCCAGATCCTTTGCAAATACTCTGGCAGCTTCTAAGTTCTCCTGTGCCACCTTCTCCTCATTTGCTTTCTGAAGCTTCAGGTCATTTAAGTTCTTCGGGGTAGCCTCAAGGCCAAGCTTCTTCGGCAGGATCATGTTTCTTGCATATCCGTCGCTTACGTTAACGATTTCCCCTTTTTTTCCAAGGGATTTTACATCCTCTAACAAAATTACTTTCATTCTTTGAATTCTCCTTCCTGATATAACTGATCTATAATTTCTTTGATCATCTGCTCAGTCTCATCTTCTGTTGCCTTCACCTGGGCTCCGGCAATGTTCAGATGACCGCCTCCGCCCATGCGTTCCATCATAACCTGCACGTTCACTTCATCAATGGCACGCGCACTTACATATACCTCATTATTGTATGGAGTCAGCACAAACGAAGCCTTCACGCCGGCGATGTTCAGAAGCTCATTGGCAGCCTGGGCACCTACTACGGTAGGGCTCTCCAAGCCTTCACTTGGACATCTGCCGATTGCAAAGCAGTTCCGGTAGATCTGAGCAGTCCGTACAACCTCTGCTCTTGCCTTATAGGCATCAATGTTATCACGGAGCATCTTGCGCACTCTCGTAATGTCTGCACCGTTTCTTCGAAGGAATGCAGCCGCCTCAAAGGTACGCACACCAGAGCGGGTAGTAAAGTTATTGGTATCAATGACCATACCTGCGTACAGACAGTCTGCCTCCAGGCTTCTCAGTCTCAGATCATCTGAGAAATACTGAAGGATCTCGGCAACCATCTCACAGGTGGATGATGCATAAGGCTCCACATAGGAAAGCACGGCATTTTGAATGACTTCGCTTCCTCTTCTGTGGTGATCCAGTACGACAATGGTCCTGGTTAAGTACAGAAGATCCTGGCACTCGGTGTAGCTTGGCTTGTTGGTATCTACTACAACCACAACCGTATTATTGTCCACAAGCTCTTTGGCCTGGGCGCAGTCCACAAACATGGAAGGCTCATAATCCGGATTGTTGATATAGCCTGCCATCAGCGGCCGGATGGAAGTAGTGGGATCATTGACCACAATGTGAACCGGCTTTCCAAGGGTCTTGCCTGCACGGTAAATACCGATGGCAGCGCCTAAAGCATCCACATCTGTGATCTTGTGTCCCATAACCACAACCCGGTCCTTGGTGCTCATGAACTCTTTCAGAGCCTGTGCCTTCACCCTTGCCTTCACACGGGTGTTCTTCTCTACCTGCTGGGATTTGCCCCCAAAATAGGTGATGGAATCCCCGTTCTTGATCACTACCTGATCGCCGCCGCGGCCAAGGGCCATCTCGATGGCAATACGGCAGTACTCATAGTTCTGCAGATAGTTGGCACCGTTCAGTCCGATACCGATACTTAAGGTGACAGCCATCTCATTTCCGATGTTCACCGTCTTGACCTCGTCCAGGATATGGAACCGCTGTTCCTTCAAGGCCTCCAGGGAACTCTGACGCATGATCAGGAAATATTTATCCCGCTCAAGCTTGCGCACAAGCCCGTCGAAATTGGAAAAATACTTGGTGATTTTCCTGTCGATCAGGGCAATCAGAAGGGAACGGCGCACATCCTCCACGCCCTCCAGTGCTTCCTCATAATTGTCCAGATAGGCAAGTGCAACTACCAGCTTGTCATCCTCATTCTTCTGGATGTATTCCTGAAGCTCGGTCTCGTCATAGAAGAACATCGCTACCACGCTGACGTCTGAATCCACATTTTCCAGAATGCGTGCTTCATTTATCACATCCTTCATGGTCACAAGCTGCATGGAAACCCGGTAGATCCGGTCTCCGTAGCTGGTGCTCATCTCCGCGATTGCCTGCTTCTCCGGGATGGGAATGCGCTCCAGTGTGATTTCCGGAAAGATGGTGTTAATATTCTTATTATACATCTGGTCTTTCCCCGTCAGCTGGGAAAATACCTTATTTGACCAGATCATCCTGCCATTGGTGTCCATAATGGCATAGGGAAGTGCCAGATCGTCCAGCAGGCGCTTCTCCAGCGATTCATACTGATTGGCAAAGGCAATCAGGTCATTGAGAATCATCGGGCGATGATAGTGGGTCAGCAAAAGCGCAGCTGCCACGTAAATCACCAGTCCTGCCAGTGACAGAAGTCCTGCCTTCACATTTACTGTAAAAATCAGAACATTCAGAAGAACAAGAAGGATGGTCAGATACAGCGGCCATCTCATAAACCGCTTCATGGACCCTTTGAATTTCAGTTTTTTATTCATAAGTTTATCCTCACTTACAAAAACTCAGATTCCCAGCAGGCAAACTGCCCCGGGAAAATTTTTCGCCTTTGAAGGATAGTATAACAGATTCTTGGATATTTTTCCATAGAAGAGTTTATAAAAACAAAAAAGCCCCTAAATACCAGTAAAACCAGTATTTAAAGGCCTTAAGCGTCTGCATCACTGCATTCAGGAAATTAGTCCTGGATGTATGGCATCATTGCAAGATGACGTGCTCTCTTAACAGCAACAGTCAGAGCTCTCTGATGTTTTGCGCAGTTTCCGGTAATTCTTCTAGGAAGGATCTTACCTCTCTCGGAAACGTATTTTCTTAATTTTGCTACGTCCTTGTAATCGATTTCGTTATTCTCTTTACCACAGAATACGCAAACTTTTTTTCTTCTGCGTCCGCCTCTTCTCTTCATTGGAGAATCTGGTCTTTCGCCTCTATTATTGTAAGCCATGTTGGTTTTCCTCCTGTTTTATTCAGTTTTTAGAGCTGTGCTCTAGTTAAACGGCAATTCCTCGTCAATTCCATCCGGAATGTTCATGAAGCCCTCAGCAGCAGCTCCCGGATTCGGCATGGAAGCCTCCGGAGCGCTTGTACGTGGATGGGAAGCTGCGTAGCTGTCGCTGGAAGCCTTGCTCTCAGCAAACTCCTGATCCTCCACAACCACCTCTGTGGTGTAAACCTTCTGTCCATCACGGTTGGTATAGCTTCCGGTCTGAATACGGCCTGTTACGGCAATCTTCAGTCCCTGACGGAAATATTTCTCAGCAAATTCCGCTGTACGTCCGAAAGAAACACACGGAATAAAATCCGCACTTGCCTCTCCATCGCGACGGAATCTTCTGTCTACAGCCAATGTGTATCTGGCAATTGCCAGTGCATTCTCTCCTGCGGAATATCTTACCTCAGGATCTCTTGTTAAGCGACCCATTAAAACTACTTTGTTCATTCTTCTTACCTCTCTTAATATGCTAAGTGAACGACCTTTAATGGTGCTCTCTGAATCTGATCATGCAAAAAGATTACGCGTCTTTTCTGACAACTAAGTATCTTAATACGTTGTCCATGATACGTACATGTCTTTCTACTTCTGCCGGACACTGTGCGTCTGCCTCAAACTGAATAAAGTAGTAGAAGCCTTCATGCATTTTCTGAATCTCGTAAGCTAATTTCTTCTTACCCCATTCTTCAACGTCTGTGATAACGCCGTTGTAACGAGTGATGTATCCTTTAGCTTTCTCAACTACTGCATCACGTACTTCGTCTTCAACTTTAGCGCTAACAACTAATGCTAACTCGTACTTGTTCATGCTTGTCTTACCTCCTTATGGTCTGTTGGCCCTTTGCCTGTCAAAGAGCAAGGATATTTTATATATCACGATTTTTGATTCTAACATACTTTTTGTGGACTGTAAAGCATTATTTTTCCTTTTTTTGAAGATTTTTTGTGTTTTTCTCCACCATTTTACGGGGAACCATGATCTGATGCCCACATCCCATGCACTTCAGGCGGAAATCTGCGCCCACTCGCAAGATCTCCCAGTCCTTGCTGCCGCATGGATGGCCTTTTTTCAAAGTAACGATGTCTCCGATTTCATAAACCTCTGCCATAATCTGACAAACTCCTCTTAAAAACGTTTTATTCTGTGTGTCTCTTCACACGTTTCCAAATACTATTTTTCTGCCTTTTTCACCTGGATCTGTGAAAATACCTGTCCAATAGGCTCCTTGATCAGAAGATCCGCATACCGGTCTCTTGGTGTAGGTGATTTGTTGATCACCACCAGATGCTCACCGGAAAAATAATCGATCAGGCCTGCTGCCGGGTAAACCGCAAGGGAGGTTCCTCCGATGATCAGAACCTGTGCCTGGGAAATAGCCCGCACCGCCTCGCTGATCACACCGTTGTCCAGTCCTTCCTCATACAGCACCACGTCCGGCTTGATCATTCCGCCGCAGGTGCATTTAGGCACGCCCTTTGCATTTTTCATGTAGGCGAAATCGTAGGATTTGCCGCATTTCATACAGTAATTGCGGTATACGCTTCCGTGAAGCTCCAGTACCTTTTTGCTTCCGGCCATCTGATGAAGATTGTCGATGTTCTGGGTGATCACTGCTTTCAGCTTGCCTGATGCCTCCAATTCTGCCAGTTTCAAATGAGCCGCATTTGGCTTTGCTGTGTCACACAGCATCTTGTCCTGATAGAAACGGTAAAATTCATCCGGGTGACGCATAAAAAAGGTATGGCTTAATATGGTTTCTGGAGGATAGTCGTACTTCTGGTTATACAGGCCGTCCTGGCTTCGAAAATCCGGGATTCCGCTTTCTGTGGAAACTCCCGCTCCCCCGAAAAATACAATATTGTCATACTTATCGATCAGTTCCTGCAGTCTTTTTGCTTCCTCGCTCATATGCCATCTTCCTCCAATCCCAGCAGCCTGGCAGGAGAATTTCCCGCCTTGCGCGCCTTTGCATTCCATTTCTCAAAAATCAGTTCTCACTGCTGTCTGTCTTTTTCACCACATCAAGGGTGTCCACTCTTTTTCCCTGAACCACATAACGTGTGGATTCATTGCCCGTACAGGTGGAAAGGGTAACGATCTTATCTTCCACTCCCAATTCTCCCGGCGTGGTCTTAATATCCGAATAAGAAACAATCTTGTTCATGTAGTCCACAAATTCCTGTCCCGGGCCCTTAAACAGCGTGTAGGTATCGCTGTTTACCGCTGTAGTGTACGCAGAAATAATCTCATATCTGTAGTTCTTCTCCGGCGTGAAAATCCAGAAATATTTGCTCTTGTTATAGGCAGAATCGTCCTTGCTGAAATTCTTCAGCTGGCCGAACATGCTGCCGTTTTTCATATTATGTCCGTAAACCAGGGTATTGCAGTCACTGAAGTCAGCCTTATTCTCATAATCAATGAAAATAGTTCCGGCAAAATTATAGTTCTTCTCATAAGTCATATGAAGATACTGGTCATTGTCAGTTCCCCGAACTACCGGATAGCTGACCCCGTCCAGAGCCTCTACATAAATCCAGCCGATCACATCTGTGTTAATGCTTCTTAAAGAATCAAAATCAATGTCCATAGGGGCTTTCAGGGTGGGACCTTCCGGTCCTGCCGGTTCCTGCTCCTGGGCATCCTGATCTGGATCGCGCTCTGTCACTGCCATCTGGGCAATGGCATTGTACTCATCTGAGCCCTTTTTGTACTCTGTGTAAATATGATAAAGATTGTATGCCGCATAGCAGAATATGCAGATTGCTGCGATCAGCACAACCGTAAGCAGCACATCTCCCGCCTTTTTCTTCTTTTTAGGTTTCTTATCTTCCTTCATGGCAACCTCCTTTTTCTCATGAACTTTCTTCCTCTCCAGGGATGCAGTTTCCCGGAACTTTTTCGCACATTTCCTCCCTGTCATTATAAGCGCTGGGAAAAATTCCCGCAACCATCATTCCTGCAGGGAATCCAGAATCGCCCTGCATTCTTCCCGCATGGCATTCTCCTGCTTCTGGTAAAGCAAAAGCCCGCAGTGCCTGAAATAAGCATCGCATCCATGTTCGGAAATAAAAGTACTGGTGCACGGATTCCCGGTAAGCCCGGTCTCCAGAAGCAGCAGCTCCTGTCCTTCTCCAAAGCAGTCTTCCAGAAAGGCAAAGCCCCTCTCCAGCATAGTTTTCGTGCGCTCCAATTCCCTGCCCCGCAGCTCACATTCTTTTTCAAACAGCTGGCGTATCAGCTGGAAGCCTTCCTGGCAGTCCGTCACATGAGCCTCGCAGATCTGAAGAAAATACTCTTCCAGAATCCCGATCTGCTCTTCCTCCTGGCATCTCTCCCGCTCCGACAAAAGCTCTGCCTTCCATTTCGCATCCAGTGCTTTTCTTCTTTCTGCCAGAAACTCTTTCATGGAATCCACACATGTTTGCTCCTGGAAAAAACGCTTCAGCTGTATCAGATTCTGGTGGAGCATCACAGTTCTTACATCCACTTTTTCGAAAGCTGCTGCCTGCTGATCAAGTGCTTCCATTACAAGCTGGGTCAGGGTAAACCGCTCCTCAAACTGCGCCCTGGCTGCCATCTCACAGATCAGCCTGTATTCCTTCTGGGGCACAGTTCCCTCTAGAATTTCCCCTACCCGGTAATCCGTTTTGTACCTTTCATATAGTCTATAATAGGCGGCAAAGTCCCTTGTAATTTCCTCTTTCTGAAGAAACTCGCCAACAATCTCTTCGGATACTTCCACCTGAAGCTCTTCATAGCTTTTGAGAAGCTCCGAAAGGTCCTCCCAGCCTCTGGCAGTCACAAAAAATTTTCCGTCTACCGTGTTTTCCACTATGTAGAAATTCTCTTTTTTCAGAGTCAGATAGGACAAAATGGCGCCGTGGACCTGCCTTTTCCCGGCGTATTCCAGCCACACATCTGTCTGGGCCTGTATCTCAAGCTTTCGCACGCGGTCCAGGGTTACAATGTCAAACTCCCGGACAGACTTGTTGTACTCAGGAGGATTGCCTGCTGCCACAATGATCCACCCCTTCGGCACTTTATGGGTTCCGAAGGTTTTGTTCTGCAAAAACTGGAGCATGGCAGGCGCCAGTGTCTCGGACACACAGTTGATCTCATCCACAAAAAGGATTCCTTCTTTTTTGCCGGTGTGCTCCATGCATTCGTAGACGGATGCGATGATCTCGCTCATGGTGTATTCGGTGATATCCATTTCCTTGCCGCCATAATTTCTGGTGACGATTTTCGGCAGTCCTACCGCGCTCTGACGGGTATGATGGGTGATGGTATAGGCCACGAGCCCAACCTGGCATTCCTCTGCGATCTGCTCCATAATGGCTGTTTTGCCGATTCCCGGAGGTCCCATCAGAAGGATTGGCCTCTGGCGCACCAGAGGATAGATGTACCCACCCTTTTCGTTTTTTCTCAGATAAGCCAAAAGGGTATGCTTAATCTCATTTTTTGCTTCTTTTATATTCATCGGTTTGCTCCTAACTGATCACCAGCTTGTATGCCCAATTCGGCACATATTTCATATTTTCATTCTTTTTCACAAAGACAAAAGCAGTCTCGTAATCTGGCTTCTGCCCCGGATAAATGCCGTCGCCGTCTGTGAAATAAATCAGGCCTTTCAGGTTTTTCAGTTCCTTTTTCTCCCGTTCTTTCTTTATATAAGTAAAAACAGGCACAAAATCTGTGCCGCTTCGCCCCTGTATCTGCACATTTCGCACGTATTCCTTCCACTCTTCTTCCGAATGGATCACGGACACAGACTGGATGCAGCAGTCGCACTGAATAATGTAGACTTTCATTTTCCGGAAAAAATTCTCTCTTGTGCTGAGAATCTGATAGGTTTCCCCCAGAAACCGCTGCACCAGCTCCCTGGAACAGGAACCTGAGGTGTCGATGGCGATGACCAGCTCCTCCAAGCGGTTTACTTCCTTATACTCCAACGGTTCGATCAGAGGCAGATTTCCATAGTGCTCCATTCCGAAATGATAGAAAATGTAGTCAAAGCTTTCCTCATCCAGCTGGATTTCTTCCCTTGGAAAAGCAAATTTTTTCAGAAATTTCCGGTAGTCATAACGGCTTTTGTAAAGCTGTTCCAGCTCTTCCTGGCGGTTTCCAGGATTGGCACCGATCCGGTGCTTCTGGTGTTCTTTTCCAAGGGTGGTGTAGGTGAGGATCTTCTCCCAGCGGCTTTTCTCCTGCTTTGCCCTCTCCGGATTCAACTTCCACAAAGAATGGTCATCAAATGCAAAAAGCTGCTCCATTTCCTCCAGGGAAAACGGAAGCTTCTCCTGTTCAAGCCGATGGTACAATACCTCCGCAGATAAAGGCCTTCCTCCAAAAAATTCCAAAACCCGGCCACGTAGCTTCTTTTCTTCTGCAGAAAATCCCCACAGATCTTCCGGTATATTTTCCTTTAACAAAAGCTCTGCTGCCAGATCGCAGGCAAGGTTCCACAACCGTTTCTTTGCTTTTTCCTGGGAAAAGGGGTGAAGGTACAGGCAGTGAAACAGAATATGCAGATATCCCCGTTTCAGTGCTCCGGGATTTTTCTCCCAGACACGGATGAGAAACATAGGATCTGCCAGAATCCGGCTTCCGTCTGTGCCGATTCCGTGAATTTCCTGCAGGTCTGTTCTCCTGCTTTTCTCCCTGCTGATCACTTCACAGGAAAGGGCCGCGATTCCCGGTGAAAAAAATGGAAATCTGGCGCAGACTTCGCTGCGGCAGGTATATAAAATACGGCTTCCAAGCTCCCGGCAGGCGGATTCTCTGGCATTTTCCGAAGTCCCGGCGCTCTGGGCAGCCTCTGCATTCGTGGACGCCTCTTTTTTCATAATCTCAGAGGGTGAAATCTCTGTCCGTATATCCATATTTACTGTCCTTTAATTTCATCAGCCACACCAGGCTTTCCAGTTTCTGCTCTTTCCTGGCGGTGCGGATAAAGCTCTCCAGTTCATTTATTCCAAACCAGTCCATTCCTGCCAGCTGCTCCATTTCACAGATATTTTCCTGGCGGATCAATTCTTCCATGGCTGGACGTATTCTCCGCTTCAGGTACTGGCTGTATGCGTTTTTTGCTTCTTCTGAAGTCTCTTCTTTTTCCTGAAAAAAGCCTTCCAACGCACAGGACAGCTTCACTTTCTCCTGCCCCGTACTTTTGAATTTCTCGTATAAAAATTCCTGTTCTTTATCCATCGATTCTTTCACGCTCACTTTTTTATGCAGTCTCCCTGCCTGTTATTATAATCCATCCTTTCTTTTCCCACAATGTAAAATTTTCCAATACAGTCCGTCTGCGCCACCCAAATTCCAGCTGAGTTTTCCGCAAAGCGGGGCGTTGGAATGATTTTTCAAACAGACTCTAGCCACCAGCCTGCCTTCCTGTTATAATGAAGAGACCAAGAACAACAGGAGGACTTACTTGTATGGCAAAAAAGAATCTGATCGTCGGACAGTCCGGCGGACCTACCGCAGTGATAAACAGCAGTCTTTATGGTGTGGTTTCTGAGGGAATCCGTCAGGAGGAAATCGGACATGTTTATGGAATGGTAAATGGAATTGAGGGATTTTTGAAAGGCACAGTCCTGGATTTTGAGGAAGCTCTTCCCGGGGAAAAGCTGGAATACCTCACTTACACCCCAGGTGCTTATCTTGGCTCCTGCCGCTATAAGCTTCCCCAGTCTTTGGAGGACCCGGTATACCCGGAACTGTTCCGCAGGTTTGAAGAGATGAATATTGGCTGGTTCTTTTATATTGGCGGAAATGACTCCATGGATACGGTGAGCAAGCTTTCCCGCTATGCAGCCATGATCGGCAGTGACATCCGCATTATCGGCGAACCTAAAACCATTGACAATGACCTTGTGCATACCGATCATACGCCTGGATTTGGAAGTGCGGCCAGATATGTGGCTTCCACAGTCCGCGAGATCACCCTGGATGCCAGCGTCTATGAGAAAAAATCCGTAACCATCGTGGAGATCATGGGACGTCACGCAGGCTGGCTGACCGCCGCAGGTGCCCTTGCCCGCAAATATACAGGTGACAATCCTCTTCTTATTTATCTGCCTGAGACAGCTTTTGACACAGAGAAATTCCTTACGAAGGTAAGCAGTGCATTTGAGAAAAACTGCAACGTTGTGGTTTGTGTTTCTGAAGGAATCCACGATGCCAAAGGCACCTTCATCTGTGAATATGACAACTCCGTAGGCACCGATACCTTCGGACACAAAATGCTGGCAGGCTGCGGCAAATACCTGGAAAACCTGGTGCGTGACCGCCTTGGAGTGAAAGCCCGCTCTATTGAGCTGAATGTAAGCCAGCGCTGCAGCGCTTCCCTTCTTTCTGACACAGACCGGCAGGAAGCTGTTACAGCTGGAATTTTCGGTGTTCAGGCTGCACTTAAGGGTGAGACGGGCAAGATGGTTTCCTTTATCCGCCAGGAAACTCCAGATGGCGTTTACCAGATGAAATGCGGACTTGAGGATGTGAACCAGATCTGCAACGAGGAGAAAACCGTTCCTCTCTCCTGGATTACGGAGGATGGCTCTGATGTGACAGAGGATTTCATCCGCTACGCACGCCCGCTGATCCAGGGAAATGTGGCGCTCCCTATGGGCGAAGACGGGCTTCCGGTTTGCGTATATCGCAAATAAAAAGCACTTCTGTATATGAATATAACACGCTTCATGAATGGCAAACTTGAAATTTGACAAACCATCGAAAACTTTGATTATCCATATACCCAAACAGCACCAGACGAGAGATCACTCCCATCCGGTGCTGTTTTTCATCTTATTCCATTTCTTCCATATTCAATTTTCCGTTCAGATTTTCCCATTTATTTCTCATTCTCAAAAAGTCTGTGATCCACTTCCAGCTTCTCCTGAATCTGGCTGTCATGAATCTTTTCTTCTTTTTTCTCATCCCGTGACTTAGGCAGGATCAGATTCAGACAGACTGCAATGATCGTTGCCAGAACTACAGGAGATTTTCCAAAAATAGTAGTCACCCACGAAGGAAGTGTGGCAAGTGCTGCGTTGGCCTGGGATACGCCTACTCCAAGGGCTGCTGCCAATCCGACAATGGAGGAGTTGCGGTAATCCATCTCAGCGGAAGCCACCAGTTTCATACCGGTCATGGCAATGGATGCAAAAACGGATACTGTTGCACCGCCCAGCACGCACTGCGGAATGGTTGTCAGAAGTGCGGAAAACTTCGGCACAAATCCGGCAATGCCAAGGAATGCAGCTGCAAGTCCCAGAACCCAGCGGTTGATAACCTTGGTGGTGGTTACAATACCTACGTTCTGGCTGTATGTAGCAGTGGGAAGTCCGCCAAATAAAGCGCCGATGATGTTGGTAATACCATACGCCACAATACCGCTCTGGAGTTCCTGATCCTTCGGAGTACGGTTCATGGCACCGATGGTGGTGGCGGAATAATCTCCGATGGCCTGAATGGAGTTGATGGCAAACAGAAGTCCGATGGCAACGCAGGCAGAAATCTCAAAATGCACTCCAAAGTGCATCAGCTGGGGCAGCTGGAACACGCTTGCATTTCCAACACTGGACAGATTCACCATGCCAAAGGGAATGGATACCAGATATCCGGCCAGCATACCGATCAGAATGGAGGAAAGCTTCCAGATTCCTTTTCCAAAATGATTCAGCGCAGTTACAACAGCCAGGGTGAAGAATGCAACCAGCCAGTTCTGCCAGGAACCGTAGTCCGGATTGGAAGTTCCGCCTGCCATATAGTTGATGGCAGTTGGATACAGGGAAAGTCCAATGGTGAAAACTACTGTTCCTGTGATCAGCGGCGGGAAAAATACGCGGATCTTCTTCACCAGAATTCCCATGATAACCGCTACAATTCCACCTACGATCTGCGCTCCCATAATGGTATCAATTCCGTATCCGTCCGCAATGGCCTGCATACTTGGCACATATGCGAAGCTGACACCCATGATCATGGGAAGTCCGGAACCAATCCGAAACTTTTTCCCGATTGGAAACAGCTGGACCAAAGTGGAAAACGCAGCAATCACAAGAGCAGCCTGAATGAGGATGACCTGGTCCTTATTCTCAAGGCCGGCTGCTCCTGCCACAATAATGGCAGGGGTGACACATCCCACGATCATTGCAACTACATGCTGCAGCGCAAGAGGAAGAGCTTCCTGGATACGCGGGATACCATCAGTTTCAAAAATACTGCCTCTCTTCATAATGTTCTCCTGCTTTCTTTTGTTTTATATAGTATACCAAATAGTGGGCGCAAAAACAATTAGATTACCTAAAAATCTTTGTATTATTGTTAACAAAAAAACAAGCTTGTTTTTGTCTATATTTATTGTTTTTGTCTATATTTATAAGAAGCTAATTTCCGGTGGTCTCATGCTCTCACCTACTTTACAAGACCGGAATTGCTTCTGTATTCTTCATTCAGTTCCCGCAGTTCCTTTTCCCCATTAATATACGGCTCATAAAAAGCATCCACAGACCCGCCGCCCAGATTATCACACCCATTGCAAAAATCACACGCACCTCCGCACTGATTCAGCCCCTCCTGGACGATGCGGATTCTCTCTTCTTTTGTTGTGTCTTTGATCAGTATACTTGATATTTCCATAGCTGTTTTCCTCCTGTTTATGATTGCGCTTTATAATTTCCGTATCAAAAAAGCCGGCACATATAGCCGTATTCTAAAGCAAAAATATCTTCTCACGTCAACAGTTCAAACGTATGATACAGATCCAGTCTTCCAAATCCCCAGTCCCGGTTGGGATACTGGAGACGGTCTTCTCTTTTGGCGCCGCGGGTGAGGTAGTTTTTGACGCTGGAGCCAGTGAAGAAGGGGCGGTTGCCGCGGATGACGGCCCATTCGAAGAGGAGGGCGGCGGTGCCGGCTGTCTGGGCGGCAGAGAGGCTGGTGCCGGAGGCGTAGCCGTAAAGGCCGTTTAGCTGGGGGACCTTGATCTGCACGCCCGGGGCTGCTACCTGGGGAACCACATTTCCGTCCGGCATAAAGCCCCGGCTTGCCTGCACGTACAGGCTGTTGTCACGGTACTGATAGGCGGTGACGGTAATGCTCCCCAGGGAATCTCCGGGGGCCGTCACGGTATTGTAAGGAGATGGCTCCAGGAAATACGTCTCCTCGGAAATCAGCCCCTGCACAGGCAGCCACATGTGAAAGCTTACATTCTGGTTATCCCTGCCCCGGACAAAAATCCGCCAGATACCAGGCGCAGGCTGGATAAACCGGAAATACACCAGCGTATATCCCGTCTGCCTCTCAATAGACACATAAATGACCTCCACCCTTGTCTCCACAAAAACAAAGGAAAGTTCCTGGGGCACATCTCCAAGTGACGAACTGATATCCAGGATTTCCCCGGTTGGCGACTGCAGAGACAGATTGTAGATTTCCGGAGGTTCTCCCCAGAATTCCATGGTAAAGCCAGGCTCTTTGTTCCCCACGCGAAGATCTGCCCCTGCCTGATTTTCCCGCTCTGACAGCCTGCCTGTATAATGATGCCTTGCACTGCCCTCATTTCCAGCAGCCACAGACACGGAGATCAGGGAATACGCAGAAGCATAATCCACATATGTACTCAGCGGATTTTTCCCAATATGTGCGCCCTGGCTGCTGCCGATTCCCAGACACACAGACAGAGGCAGCTTCCTCTCATTTGCCATTCGCACAGCGAAATCCATCCCCATCATAATATCATTTTCCTGAAAAAGCTCTGCCTGTGATGGAAACAGATAAAACTCCCGCAAATATTTTTTTGCCTGCTTCACCTTCACAATAATCAGCATGGCCTCCGGCGCCGCCCCGCAAAAGCCCTCCTCAGGGGCATAATTTCCTGCAGCTATGGCTGCCATTCTGGTACCGTGTCCATTTGTATCCAGGGAAGGCACCAGATCCAGCGGATTTTCCGACGCCAGTGCCCGGTCAATGTCACTTTTCCAGAACACTTTTCCATAAGGCACCTCACGCCCGTCTCCATCAAGATTCTGGTCCCAGATACACAAAATCCTGCTGCCCATTTCATTCTGAAAAAGAGGATTACGGTAGTCAATTCCGGAATCAATAACTGCAATGACCGTCCCCTGCCCTTTCAGCTGAAGATAAGGATGCTCCTGCAGCCTTGTAATCCCTGACGCCCCAAGGCTTCCAAGATCCATATAAGTATAACATTTTGGAATAAAACTGTAAGAATACGTGTTGATGTTCAGATTTCCCACCTCGGTAAGCGGGGCATAGACCACACCATAGATCGAATTGATTTTCTGAAAGCTAATACCCGGGACATCGCCCAGGTCTTCCTGAAAATTCCCCATATATTTCACAATAAAATCCGCATACAGCTCATTCTGGGCAGGGGACGCATCCGGCCTTGTCCCTTCTTCCTGAATTCCAACTGTATCTGCATACTCCGGGGATTTTTGCATGTGCTTCCCTCCAGCTTATATTCAGTTAAGCCTATGCAGTTTTTTGGCTTTTATGTCTGTGATTTCCATGAACTTGCTCATGCAGACATGTCTCGTTTCGTTTTGCCGTCCCGGGCATTCTCACTGAAAACAAGAAGCAGGACTATTCCTGCCACGAAAGTAAACAGGGAAATAAACTGTGAGGTAGACAATGCCCCTACACTTCCTCTTGCCAGATCCCCTCTGAAAAACTCCAGCACAAACCTTCCCGCACTGTAAAAAATCAGATAAGCCGCGGCCGTCTCCCCGTCCTTTTTCTGTTTTTTGAGAATAAAAAGCAAAATCCCATAATGAATGAAATCCAGAATACTGGAATAAATCTGGGTGGGAATCAGTGCCACCCCGTTTGGCGCAAAGCCGGAGTCATGAAAGGTAATGGAAAAAGCACTGTTCGTCTCCTTTCCATAGCAGCATCCTGCCAGCAGACAGCCGATCCTGCCAAATCCCTGGGCCAGCGCCACCGACGGCATCAGCGTATCAAAGAACCGAAGAAAATCCAGATTTTTTATCCTGCAGTACACATACGCCGTAAGGATTCCCCCGATAATGCCGCCAAACACAACGAACCCATCCGTCAGGGTATCCCCGAGAAAGCCCGGATTGGCCACAATGCTCTTCCACTCTGTGATCCAGTACAGGATCTTTGCCCCAAGAAAGCCGCCAAGCACGCACCATACCACAAGGTTAAAAACATGTTCGTAAGGAAGTCCCCGCTTTTTGGCTCTGCGTTCTCCCGTAAAGTAAGCTGCCAGGATCCCTACCGCGATCATCAGTCCATACCCGTAAACGGTAAATGGTCCTATTTTCAGCAATTCATTTTTCATAATAAAGCTCCTCTATCTTCCTGCTCGGCAAAAAAGTTTTTCCAGAACTTCAGAAGTTCCCGGTTTGCCGCATCATTTCTCTCATTGTCTGCTCCGTCCGGGTCACATTCCCCGCAGATATCCACCTGAAGGATTTTTCCGCCGGCCTCTTTAAAATGCCTGGTGACAAATTCCAGTGCTGCCATCATTTCCCCAAGAGTCATATCTCCCTGACTCCAGGTAGTGCTGGCATCCGTTGTACCAAGCACATCTTTATCAATGGAAACATAAAGAGGAAGGTCCGTGGGAATTTCTCCAAGGAAAGAAAAATCCATCACATTCCTTTCCATATTATTCGTTTTTTCGGAATAGCTTTCGTTATTTCGAAAGTCCTGGAGCATCTCCCTTGAGAAAAACTTTACCTTCTCTTTCAGCGGCTCTTCCACCTGACTGTAAGCTTCCTCATCTGGCCCTACAAGCCATACTTCAACCAGATTTTCTGCCTCTTCAATTGCACTTGCGATCCAGCCGCCGCAAGAGAGAAGCCCTCCAAAAGCCGGCAGCTGCATGTCCGTATGATTGTCAAAAACCAGAAGCCGAAAGGGCTCTTTCACTCTCTCAATCCCAATCCGGCTCATATAATGATAATTGCCGGAATCAATAAAATAAATTCCTCCCGCTGAAAATTCCTCCAGCTTTTCCAGAATCTGCGTCTTCGCTTCGTCGTCACAATAGCAGTTTGTTCCGGGAATTTCCCGGACATCCAGCCAGGATACCTTTTCCCCTTCAAAAAACTGCTCTCCCTTATAAATCCCGGAAAAATCCATGATCACAATCTCTGCCATCAGTCTTTCCACTCCTCAAGGACTTCTTCTGCTTCCTCGCTTTCCCCGGAAGCTTCATCTGGAACGGCTTCTGGATTCCCGGCACTTTCCTGGGAAACAGCCCCGTCTGGCTGAACATTTTCTTCTGGAACAGTCTCTGTGTTCTTAGAACTTTCTTCAGACGCCATCTGGCTACTTACATTCCCTGCATCCGGTGCTGGAGCAGAGGTATTTCCTGTCTCTTCTGTATTCTGTGCAGAAGCCGCTTCTGCCTTACTGTCGTCTTTTTCTTCTGTCTCCTCAGATGGAATCTCCTTTTTCAATCCATGCTTCAGGATCAGATAGAAAATAATATCAAGTGCCCCGTTTGCCACAAAAATCCATCCGGAAACCTGCATGGTAAGACGAAGCTCGCTGAACGGATTCACAAGGATCAGCACGCCAAACCCCACAAACACCAGGCTCTCAATGAGAAACGCTTTCCATGCCCCAAGCTTTCTTTTCCTTAATTTCATGCTTCCACGAAGCATCCAGATACTGTCCACCAGAATGAAGGCTCCCAGCATCAAAGTAAGAAGCTTCACCACCACCTGTGGATTCATAAACAGAAATGCCCCGATCACCAGCACGATCACACCGGAAAAAAGATCCAGAATTGTGGCGTTTTCTTTTTCCAGCACATAGATCACGATGTGGTACAGTCCTGCTCCCACGAGAACCAGGCCAAACACTACCTTACACAGCACATTTACCGTTTCCACAGGCATCAGGGCCAGGCACACGCCCAGCGCTATGTAGAGAATGGAAACCGGAATCTGTCCTTTTAATACTTTCATTTTTTTATCTTCCATAAAGCGCGCTCCTTTATTTCTTTTCGTCAGTATACCTCTTTTAAACTTTTTCGTCCACCCAAAATGCAGGAAAACTTTTTTGCATTGTACAAACCACTGGAATTCGTTATAATAGTAAGCAAATCTGAATTATAATACGTAGGAGAGAGAATATGAAAATCGTATTAGAACACCTCACCAAGCAGTTTCCTGCCCGCGGGCGGAAATCCCGGGAATCGGTTACTGCAGTGGACAATTTCAATTTTGAAATTCCAGACGGACAGCTGATCGGACTTCTTGGCCCTTCCGGTTGCGGCAAAAGCACCACCCTGAACATGATCTGCGGACTTGAAAAACCAACTGACGGCCGAATCCTTTTCGGCGAAGAGGACGTCACAAATCTTCCCCCTGAGAACCGGGGCGTGGGCATGGTATTTCAGAACTACGCCCTCTATCCTCATCTCACTGTGAAGCAGAACATTCTTTTTCCCCTGCAGAACCTAAAGGGAAAGGACAAGCTTTCCAAGGATGAAATGGACCGCCGCGTCCAGAACGCTGCCCAGCTTGTGCAGATCACAGAGCTGATGGACAGACGCCCCTCCGAGCTTTCCGGCGGTCAGCAGCAGCGTGTTGCCATTGCCCGCGCCCTTGTAAAAATGCCCCGGGTGCTGCTCCTTGACGAGCCTCTTTCCAACCTGGACGCCAGACTCCGCCTGCAGACCAGGGAAGAAATCCGCAAGATCCAGCGCGCCACAAAGATCACCACTGTGTTTGTCACCCACGACCAGGAAGAAGCCATGAGCATTTCCGACATGATCGTTGTCATGAAAAGCGGCGTGGTCCAGCAGATCGGCAAGCCCCAGGATGTATATGACAGCCCGGTCAATCTGTTTGTAGCCAGATTCCTTGGCACCCCGCCAATCAATGTATTTGAGGGCGAGATCCGTGGGCAGAAGCTTTATATCGGGGAAAATGCCATCCTGGACGCTCCCGGAATTTCCGATCAGCAGGTATTTGCCGGAATCCGTCCCGAAGGCTTTGTCCTTGACAAAAACGGCCCTCTTTGCTGCCAGCTTGGAGGCGTTGAGGTCATGGGACGTGACATCTCCGTGGTATCCTCCCACGCTGCTTCCCAGGCACCTGCCATCCGCTCCATTATCAGCTCCGAGAGCAGCATTGATCTTTCTTCCAAAACCATCCGTTTTGCGGTGAAGCCAAACAAGATTTTCCTTTTTGGCCGTGAAACAGAAGAAAGGATTTACCTTTAAGGGAGGTTCCTATGAATAAAAGAAATTTAAAAGGCTGGCTCTATCTTCTGCCGGCAATCCTGTTTCTGGGTGTTTTCATGGTATATCCTCTCATTGACGTTTTTATCTACTCCTTTGAAGAGGGCTATAACTCCGCATCCCAGACCTATTACGGGACAGGCGCATACAACTATTCCTATGTGCTTCATGATCCCTATTTTCTTCAGGCAATCAAGAATACCTTTCTTCTGGTAATCATTACTGTGCCTCTTTCCACCTTGCTGGCACTTCTGATTTCCGTTGCCTTAAGCTCCATAAAAGCTTTGAAGAAGCTTTACCAGACCATTTACTTCCTGCCTTATGTGACCAACACTCTGGCAGTTGGCCTTGTTTTTATGATCCTTTTTAAGAAAACAGCTTACTCGGACGGGCTTGTGAACCTGGTCCTTCAGCTGTTCGGGCGCGGTCCCGTTGATTTCATCGACGGACCCTATTGGGCGAAAATGCTGGTTCTGTGCATTTATACCATATGGATCGTCATGCCATTTAAGGTGCTGATCCTGACCAGTGCACTGGCTTCCGTGAACCAGAACTACTACAACGCGGCCAGGGTGGACGGTACTTCCAGATTCCGTATTTTTGTGCGGATCACCCTGCCCATGATCTCACCTACTGTATTTTACCTGATCATAACAGGCTTCATCGGAGCATTTAAGGCCTACAGCGATGCAGTGGCCCTTTTCGGCACAGACCTAAACGCTGCAGGAATGAATACCATTGTAGGATATGTTTACGATATGCTTTACGGCAACGGGGGCGGCTATCCTTCCTACGCATCTGCCGCGGCGATCATTTTGTTTGTGATCGTCCTGACCATCACCTGCATCAATCTGCTGGTGAGCAGGAAGCATGTTTATTACTCATGAAACAATTCGAGGACAAAAAATGGAAAATTCAAACCAGTTTGCCAATGAACGCTCTGCTGCCAGACGACATACAGCAGTCAGCGTGATCACTTACATTCTGCTCACCCTGTGGGCGCTGATCGTACTGTTTCCTTTTTACTGGATGGTCCTGACCTCTGTAAAAAGCTACAGTTCCTACAACGCGGAGCACATTCCCAGCTTTTTTACCCTGACTCCGACCATGCAGAATTATGCAGACGCATTTACGGCGGTGCCTCTGGGAAAATATCTTCTCAATACCCTTATTTTCACATCGGCCACCACCGCCATTATGATGGTCGTGATCACCCTCTCCGCTTTTGCTTTTGCAAGGCTTGAGTTCCGGGGAAAAAATCTGGCCTTTACCTTATTTCTCTCCCTGATGATGATTCCAAACGAGCTTGTGATCATCACCAACTTTGTGACCATTACCAACCTGGATATGCGAAACACCTTCCTGGGACTGATCCTTCCCTCTGTCACCTCCGTATTTTACATTTACCTTCTGAAAGAAAATTTCGAGCAGGTTCCGGACGAGCTTTACCGGGCAGCCAAGGTGGACGGCACCTCCGATCTGAAATACCTGTGCAAGGTTATGATCCCCATCTGCAAGCCCACTATGGTGACCATCGCCATCCTGAAGGTAATTGAATGCTGGAATTCCTACGTATGGCCCCGCCTCATCACAGATGACCAGAATTATTACCTGGTTTCCAATGGTATCCAGGAAATCCGTGAGAACGGCTTCGGACGTGAAAATATTCCTGCCATGATGGCTGCGGTTGTGGTAATCTCACTTCCCCTGATCGTTCTGTTCCTGATTTTCCGCAACAAGATCATGGCCGGGGTTTCAAGAGGAGGTACAAAAGGATGATGACGAAAAAACATAAATTTCCAGGGAAAAAGCTTCTTGTTCTGGCGCTGGCTGCTGTCTTAGCGGCAGGACTTAGCGGCTGTCACGGTGCAAAGGAGCAGAGCGCATTTTCCATCCCTGAAGAATTTGATACCTCCAAGAACTATGAAATCACCTTCTGGGCCAAAAACGACACCAACAAAACCCAGACGGAAATTTACAAAAAGGCCATCTCCGATTTCGAGGCCCTGTATCCCAATATTACTGTAGACCTGCGGCTTTACACCGATTACGGCAAGATCTACAATGATGTCATTACCAACATTGCCACAGAAACCACCCCAAATGTGTGCATCACTTACCCGGACCACATTGCCACTTACCTGACCGGAAATGACACGGTGGTTCCCCTGGATGACCTGATGGCAGATGAAAGCTACGGTCTTGGCGGCAGCAAGCTGGAATTTGACTCTGTAAAAAGCGATGAGATCATCCCCCAGTTTCTGGAGGAGTGCTCCTTTGCCGGACATTACTATGCCCTGCCCTTCATGCGTTCCACAGAGGTCTGCTACGTAAACAAAACCTACGTGGAAAAGCTTGGCTACACCCTTCCCGAAACTCTGACCTGGGATTTTGTCTGGGAAGTCAGCGAAAAAGCCATGGAGCAAAATGCAGACGGCACCTACAAGATCAACGGACAGAACGTGCTGATTCCCTTCATTGACAAGTCCACAGACAACATGATGATCGAAATGCTGAAGCAGAAAAACGCGGGATATTCCACAGACAGCGGCGAGATCCAGCTTTTTAACGATACTACTACCGATCTTCTGTACACCATTGCAGATCATGTAAAAACAGGTGCTTTTTCCACCTTTAAGATTTCCAGCTACCCTGCCAACTTTTTGAACGCCGGACAGTGTATTTTCGCCATTGATTCTACAGCAGGCGCTACCTGGATGGGCACTCATGCACCGCTTGTGGATATCAGTTCCGATGCGCTGGTGGACTTTGAGACAGAGGTTATGACCATTCCCCAGTTTGACCCGGAGAATCCCCAGATGATCTCCCAGGGACCTTCCGTGTGCGTGTTCAATAAGAAGGACTCCCAGGAAGTGCTGGCATCCTGGCTTTTCACCCAGTATCTGCTTACCAATGAGGTGCAGACCGCTTACTCGGAAACAGAAGGCTACGTACCTGTCACCAGCAAGGCCCAGGAATCTGACCAGTATCAGGATTATCTTTCCAGAGAGGGCGAGGACAATTCCACCTACTATGATGTAAAAATAAAGGCCTCCAAAACCCTTCTGGAAAATGTGGACCACACCTTTGTCACACCTGTATTCAACGGCTCTGCTTCCCTTCGTGACGCAGCCGGGCAGCTGATCGAGAACGTGACCAAGTCTGTGAGAAGAAAGCAGGAAATAGACGCCGATTACATTGACCAGCTTTACAGCGATGTCACCTCCCTGTACCATCTGGATCAGATATCCGCGTCGGAAACCTCCGGAAAAGCAGACCTTGGCCCCCTTCCTGTTGAATCAAAGATTCTTCTTGTCAGCCTTGGGGCGGTCTGGTTTTTCATTCTTCTTTATCTGCTTCTGGAAAAAAGGAAAAGCAGAAAATAACTTTCCCCTAATCCCTTGATTTCCTCCTGTTTTCGTTTATAATAAAGGTGGTTGTGCATGCAGCCACCTTTTTTAATAAAATACATATGCTAAAGGCATACCTTTGTGACGTTTCTTGCGTACACACAGAAAGGAGACATTATGAAAAAAAGACTTATATTACTGATGGTACTCTCCCTTACTTTCGCATTCCCGGGAGCAGTTATGGCAGAGGAGAACACTACTGAAGAGACCACAGAAGCTGCTTCTGAGGACGCTGATGTGAAATCTGAGGGCGTTATGACTCATGACGAGTATCTCGCTGCTGCAGTGGATGACGAGGTTGTAGTCGAAACTTATGTACAGGCTAAGCAATCCTGGTGGGAAGACAAGGCAACCATCTACACACAGGATAAAGACGGTGCATACTTCATCTACAACATGCCATGCTCACAGGAAGAATACGACCAGCTGGTACCTGGCACCAAGATCAAAGTAACCGGATACAAGGCTGAATGGTCCGGAGAAATTGAGATTGCTGACGTATCCTCCTTCGAGATCGAGGACGGCGAATATATTGCAGAGCCGCTTGATGTAACAGATCTTCTTGGCAAAGATGAGCTGATCGACCATCAGAACGAGCTGGTATCCTTCAAGGGCATGACTGTAGAAGCTGCCGGACAGGATGCAGACGGAAATGATGTTGCATATCTTTACAACTATGATGGCTCCGGTTCTGAAGGGGACGACCTTTACTTCAACGTTTCCCTTGACGGAGAGACCTATACATTTACAGTAGAGTCCTACCTTTGCGACAAGGACAGCGATGTATACAAGGCTGTAGAAGCCCTGAACATCGGTGACAAGATCGACATGGAAGGCTTCCTGTACTGGTATGAGGGCGTAAACCCGCACATCACATCTGTAACTGCTGCTGAATAAGATTCCGGCGCTGTTATACCGCCTTTGCTGCAGCATCCTGCACAGTACATAGAATTAAGCATCTTACACATAACAGGCCTCGGAAACGGCATTTTCTGCTGCTTCCGAGGCCTTATTGATTACGCTTTATTTCACTGTCTCAAAATTTGGGAAGTCTCTCTTCCATTTCGAAATATCCTATCCTTACATTCCGCATGCATGTTTCCCTACGCAATCCCGATCTTCGTATTCTTATACACATGTATGAAATAAATGATCTCCACAGTCGCTGTAATTCCCCACGAGAAAATATACAGCAGATATAATGATGGAATCGTTCTGAAATATGCAAAAACCGTATTCACCCAAATCATTCGGAATACGCAAGAACCCAGGATCACAGTTATAGTGGGCACAAAGCTTTTTCCAAGAGCCCTTGAAGCAGCAATGCTGGCATCCATAAAGGCTGAAAATCCATAGCTGAAGCCCATAATGGTCAGTCTTTTCATTCCTGCATCTATAACAGCCGCATCATTGGTAAACAATCCCAGAAACTGTCTTCCGAAAATAACAAGACAGATTCCTCCTACCAGTCCGATACCAAAAGAATAGGCAAGACTGATCAGATAACTGTTTTTCACCCGCTTTCTTTTACCTGCACCGTAATTTTGTCCCATAAAGCTTCCGCAGGCTGTATAAAAAGCAGCCATAGAATCATAAAGCAAGGCATCTGCATTTGCAGCTGCAGAATTACCAGCTACCATAGTAGCGTCAAAGGTATTTACACCAGCCTGGATAAACAGATTGGCAACCTGGAATATTCCATTTTGTAATCCTGCCGGAAGTCCGATCTGAATAATGTATTTTGCCATTTTTTTGTCAAATTTCAGTTCAGACATACGAAGTGCATAATCTCCTCCCATTTTTGCCAGTGCGCGTAAAATCAATATTGCAGACAGATACTGGGCAATAATACTGGCCAGTGCAACTCCTGCCACATCCATTTTACAGCCAATAACAAAAAACAGATTCAGCACAACATTCACAACGCCTGCTGCAGACAGATAATATAAAGGCTTCTTAGTATCTCCAAAGGCACTGCACACCGCATTACCAAAATTGTACAATGCCAGCGCAGGCATTCCAAGAAAATAAATCCGAATATAAAGTACTGCTCCTTCTAACAGCTCCTCCTTTGTATTCAGCAGTTCCAGAACGCCTCTTGAAAAAAGCAGTCCGAATATCAGTACGATCACTCCGGCAGCAAAGCTTACAAGAAGAGCAGTATGTACAGTCTGTATGGTGCTTCTTTTATCCCGGGCACCGAAATATCTTGCAACCAGAACATTGATACCTCCTGCCATGCCAATGAGAACCCCTGTAAAAAGAGTTACCAGCGTGGTGGTGGAACCTACTGCCCCAAGGGATAAGGAGCCCGCAAACTGCCCGATTACCGCAATGTCCGCCATATTAAACAACACCTGAAGCAGGTTCGTCAGCATAAGGGGAATACTGAAAAACAGCATTTTCCCCCAGATGGAGCCTGTAGTCAGATCCTGTCTGTCCTCTTTCATTTCCTTTTTTCTCCTTCATCATCCATATTTTTCTGCGCAAAAAAAAGGCCCCGTGGACCTTTTTTCGCCATCGTTATATGGATTATAACACTGACCTTAAGTTTTGTCATTGTGTTTTATAAATTCTTTTCAGCCTCTTTTTCCAGCAGCTCTTCCATGGTATGCCAGCCAAGAACCGCGCATTTTACACGGGCAGGCATTTTGGAAATATCGGCAAGGGACATAGCTTCCTCAAGGGGTTCCAGTTCATCCCCCTTTGCCTCTCCCTTTATCATTCTGGAAAAAAGATCAGCAAGCTGTAAGGCTTCTTCCTTTGTTTTTCCGATGATCAGCTCCAGCATCATATCCACAGAAGCCTGGGAAATAGCGCAGCCGCTGCCCACAAAGGCACCGTCTGTGATCACGCCGTTCTCTTCCTTCAGTTCCAGGATAATGTCATCACCGCAGCTTGGATTCACTCCCTCAAGAACCAGATTGGCATCCTCCAGCTTCTTTTTGTGCGCCGGATGCAGATTGTGGTCCGTCAGAATCTCATTGTAAAAAGTATTATTCATCATAGCCCATCAGCCTCCTGATATTTTTTACCTGCTCGATTAAGCGAAGCACATCCTCCTCACTGTTGTAAAAAGAAATGCTCGCTCTTGTGGTCACCATCACTCCAAGATGTGCCAGAAGAGGCTGTGCGCAGTGATGACCTGCACGCACATCCACATGTGCTCCGTCCAGAATGGAAGCAATGTCGTGAGGATGTACCCCGTCTACTGTAAAATTCAGGATTCCGTTGTGTTCCTTTGGATCCTGGCTTCCGATCACATGCACATGGGGAATTTTTTTCAATTCTTCCATTGCCAGGGCAGTAAGCGCATTTTCTTTCTCTTCAATAGCTTCAAAGCCAATGGAATTCAGATAATCAATGGCAGCTTTTAAGCCCCACGCACCGCCGCCGTTCACCGTTCCGGCCTCAAACTTATGGGGCAGTTCTGCAAAAACAGCACCCTCGCGGGTAACGCTTTCAATCATTTCCCCGCCAGTCAGAAATGGGGACATGGCATTTAACAGATTCTCTTTTCCATAGAGAACGCCGATTCCCATTGGCGCCATCAGCTTATGTCCGGAAAAGGCAAGGAAATCCGCATCCATTTTCTGCACATCAATGGGAATATGGGGTGCGCTCTGAGCGGCATCCACAAGCACTACTCCGCCCACGCCATGAACCTTCTCAATAATCTTTTCCACCGGGTTCACGCGTCCGATCACATTGGAAATATGGGTGACGGCTGCAAATTTCGTCTTAGGCGTAACGGCATTTTCGATTGCCTCGTCTGTAAAGCTTCCGTCCATCTCGCATTCTAAGAACTTAAGAGCCGCTCCCGTCTGTCTTGCCACCATCTGCCAGGGAAGAAGATTGCTGTGGTGGGAATCGATTCCTACCAGGATCTCATCTCCTGCTTTCAGGTTATTTAAACCGTAGCTGTAAGCCACCAGGTTAATGCTCTCCGTGGTATTTCTTGTGAAAATAATCTCACAGGACTTTGCCGCATGAAGGAAATCCCGCACCGTATCCCTTGCTTCCTCGTAGCGGTCTGTAGCTTCCATTCCAAGCTCGTACAGTCCTCTTAAGGGGTTTGCGTTATATTTTTCGTAGAAGGCCTTTTCCGCCTCCAGAACAGCAAGAGGACGCTGTGCAGTGGCTGCATTGTCAAGATATGCCACCTGGCTGTCTTTTAAAAGGGGAAAGTCCTTTTTGTAATCTGTCATTGGCGTTCCTCCAGGTATTTCAATGTTTTTTCACGGATGGAAGGCTCTTTGATCTGGCCTGCCACTGCATCCAGGCGGGCTCTTGCAATCATTTTCTCTGCTGCTTCCTTGGTAAAACCGCGAGACATCAGATAGAACAACGTCTTTTCATCCAGCTCTCCGATGGATGCACCGTGATTTCCTTCCACATCCTCCTCTGCGCAGAGGATCAGCGGAATGGTCTGGTTCACCACATCATCGCCAAGGAGAAGCACATCCTCTTTTTCATTTCCCACAGAACCCGGGCAGCCTTTCACAAAATCAATGGTTCCGCGGAAAAGCTTAAATGCCTCGCCGCTTAAAACACCGCTGCTTTCCATCAGGCTCTCAGTCTTTCTGCCGTGATGGCGTGCTACGTAATTCATATCCAGGCGTTGCTTTTCCTCGCCCAGATAGCCGATGTGGGCTTTGAAGGAACTGGAATCTTCCTTCAGATCCATGTAAGCGCCAGAGTAAACTTCTTTTCCGCCCAGTTCCATTTTCACCAGCTCTACAGAAGCATTTTTCTTCAGGATTCCGCCGATATCGGAAAATACTTTCGTTTTTTTATCCATAGTCTGTACAACGGTCAGATCCAGTTTTGCATTTTCTTCTGCGTAAATTTTCAGCTGCAGGAAAAAGGGCTCTGCTTCCTTTTCTTTGGAGGTGCAGTAAACAGCCACATTCATTCTGGTATTTGCTTTTACATAAAGAAAATACCTTCCGTAGCGTCCGTCTGCGGTAAGATTTAAGATTGCCTGGTTTCCTGCCTCTGGATTTTTCTCATCTGTGCACTGGATCACTTCCACCGGGAAATTTTCGCCCAGCTTATCCATGTCTTTTCCAAGGGCTGTTTCTATACTGTCAAAGAGCTGCTTCTCATTCTCATCTGCCTGATGAAGCTCAAGGCCGCTGCCTAAATTTATACCTGCGTGTTTGCCAAGCTGTTCTTCATAGGTTCCTGCAACAGGAATTTTTACATCCGGTACAAATGCTTCATTCATTTTAAGCCGGTTCCAAGTGATTGCCGGAAGCCTGTTAATTGTCATATTCATACTTTTTTCCATATCATTCAACCTCCCTTCCGCGATCAGCCAATACTGCCTTTCATCTCAAGGCGGATCAGATTGTTCATTTCCACTGCATATTCAAGAGGCAGTTCCTTGGATACATTGTCTGCAAATCCGCTTACGATCATGGCTCTTGCATCTTCCTCTGAAATTCCTCTGGACATCAGATAGAACACTGCATCGTCGCTGATCTTGCCGATCTTTGCCTCATGTCCCACATCTGCATCCTTTGTACGGATATCCATAGCCGGAATAGTATCTGAACGGGAAATATCATCCAGCATCAGGGACTGACAGGAGACAGCTGCTTTGCTGTGCTTTGCATTTTTTCCGATGGTTACAGAGCTTCTGAAGGTGCTGATTCCGCCGTCCTTGGAAATGGAACGGGTGTTGATGTAGGAGGAAGTGTTTTCTCCTGTGTGCACCACCTTGGCTCCGGTATCCAGATTCTGTCCTTTTCCTGCAAAGGTGATTCCGGTGAATTCCATGCGGGAATCTTTTCCCTTCAGAATGGTCATGGGATAAAGGTAGGAGGTATGGGAACCGAAGGATCCGGAAACCCACTCCATTACGCCGCCTTCTTCCACAATGGCTCGCTTGGTATTCAGGTTATACATATTCTTGGACCAGTTCTCAATGGTGGAATAGCGAAGTCTTGCATTTTTGCCTACAAAAAGCTCTACGCAGCCTGCATGAAGGTTTGCCACATTGTATTTCGGTGCGGAACAGCCCTCGATGAAATGAAGATCTGCTCCCTCATCTACAATGATCAGGGTATGCTCAAACTGTCCGGCTCCCGGTGCATTCAGACGGAAATAGGACTGCAGGGGAATTTCCACAGAAACGCCCGGCGGTACATAAACAAAGGATCCGCCTGACCAGACTGCGCCGTGAAGGGCGGCAAATTTGTGGTCATTTGGCTTTACCAGCTTCATAAAATGAGTACGGATCATATCTGCGTATTCCCCGTGCATAGCACTTTCCAGGTCTGTGTAAACAACTCCCTGGGCTGCTACCTCTGCTTTTACATTGTGGTATACCAGCTCGGAATCGTACTGGGCGCCAACGCCAGCTAAGGATTTACGCTCTGCCTGCGGAATTCCAAGACGCTCAAAGGTATCCTTGATGTCATCCGGAACCTCGGACCATTTGGCGCTCATCTTGGTGTTTGGACGCACATAGGTGACGATCTGATCCATGTTCAGCTCATCAATTGGCGGTCCCCAGTTGGGAATTTCCATGGAATTATAAATCTGCAATGACTGAAGCCGGAACAGCTGCATCCAGGCCGGGTCATTTTTTTCTTTTGAAATCTGTTCTACAATTGCCGGAGTCAGACCTTCTTTTACCTTATAGGCATCTTTTTCCTCGTTTCGGAAGTCATACATGCTCCGGTCAATATCATCTACATAGGTCTTTTCTTTCACGGTTCTTTCACCTCTTCTGTCTCTGATACGAAGCTTTCATAGCCTTCTTCATTGATTCGGTCTACCAAAGAGCCGTCGCCTGTGGCAACAATGTGGCCGTTTACCATAACATGGGTGTAATCTACATGAAGAGATTCCAGAATTCTGGTACTGTGGGTGATGATCAGAAGGGCTCCGTCACGGTCCTTCTGGTATTCTTCCACACCTTTGGATACAAGACGGACAGCATCTACATCCAGACCGGAGTCTGTCTCATCCAAAATGGCAAGGTTTGGCTTTAACATCATCAGCTGAAGGATTTCTGCTTTTTTCTTTTCTCCGCCAGAGAAGCCTACATTCAGGCTGCGCTCTGCATAGGAAGGATCCATATCCAGAAATTTCAGATTTTTGTCCAGCTCTTTCTTGAAGTCCCACAGCTTGATATAGCCTCCTTTTTTCTGCTGGATCGCATTTCTGATAAAAGCAGATACGGTAAGTCCCGGCACCTCAAGAGGCTCCTGGAAGGACAAAAACATGCCGTCTTTGGCACGCTTATCTGCGCTTTCCTCTGTAACATCCTTTCCTTTAAAGAGAATGCTTCCTCCTGTAACCTGGTACTTGGGATTTCCCATAAGTACATAGCCCAGGGTAGACTTTCCAGCACCATTTGGTCCCATCAGTACATGGGTCTCTCCTTTATGGATCTGAAGATTTATATCATGAAGAATTTCTTTTTCTTCTACTCTTGCATTTAACTGTTTTATGTTAAGGATTGGTTCTGACATTGTTCTCCTCCTTTAATTCATAGTAAACCAATGGGTTTTATTTGTTTGCTATTATAAATCGGGTTTTTCAATTATGCAAGAGGGTTTATGAAAAAATTGTTGAGAGATGCAGTTGTTGAGATTTTTTATCATTTATGGAAGGTGGAATAAGAAAATAACTGGAAATGACATGAAAAAAGCTCTTGATTCTTCATCAAGAGCTTTCAGAGGTGCCACCCAGATTTGAACTGGGGATAGAGGTGTTGCAGACCTTTGCCTTACCACTTGGCTATGGCACCACATTATTTAATTATTCGCCAAAGCGAATGACTCCAAGGGGATTTGAACCCCTGTTACCGCCGTGAAAGGGCGGTGTCTTAACCGCTTGACCATGGAGCCGAATGTTTCCATAAAAAACTCCCCCTGTTGGACTCGAACCAACGACACTTCGGTTAACAGCCGAATGCTCTACCGACTGAGCTAAGGAGGAATAAAGGTTTGCACCTTCAAAACTACATACATGTTACATCCTTGTTCGGAATTTGTCAAGAATCTTTTTTCAACCTTGCGAATAAATCGGAAGTTCCATCTCACTTCGTTCGATGGAACGACCTTCGTGCTTAGCACTCAGGTCAAGCCCTCACCCTATTAGTAGCAGTCAGCTCCGTGCGTTGCCGCACTTCCACCCCTGCCCTATCTACCTCGTCGTCTTCAAGGGGGTTTACTTCTTTCGAATGGGACATCTCATCTTGAGGGGGGCTTCACGCTTAGATGCCTTCAGCGTTTATCCCTTCCGGACTTGGCTACCCGGCCGTAGACTTGGCAGTCTAACCGGTACACCAGCGGTCCGTCCATCCCGGTCCTCTCGTACTAAGGACAGCTCCTCTCAGATATCCTACGCCCA
>OGYQ01000127.1_pt1 | contig 101198 bp, 87 predicted proteins | sample 1576641 | NCBI WGS metagenome assembly OGYQ01 (sample SAMEA3541476, study PRJEB24748) | human gut metagenome | biome: human gut; feature: human-associated habitat; material: faeces | place: China | collected 2012 | reverse complement strand
AAATAGGCCTGAGCTTGCTGCTCTAAATTCTCATTTATTTTATTATTTTGACTAATCTTTTCTTCTATAGAATCTAATATTAAAACTATTTTATCCTGTATATTCAAAGATGGTAATGCTACCTCCATCGACTCAATATCTTTTGTAGATATATTAGCTTGACTGGCACTTCCCTTTGCAATAGATGCCAATGCATAAAAATTATTGAATGCACGGAAATAATAGTAAATGTATTTGGCATTAAGTTCTTTCTTTGGAATTAATTTGCATACACGTTGATTAAGTAATGCCAATTGATTATCTTCATATACAGAAACTCTCCCAACCCAGCTTAAAGGATTTTTTTTATTAACAGGATCCCCTGTAAGAGCAAACAAAATATCTCCATTTTTTACTATATATTTTTCAATAATCTGCTTATCATCAACATCTACAGATGCACTATCATTAAAGAATCTTACCTTACCATCTTTTAGTTCTTTAATCTTGATAATTTTGTACTTTCCATTTTTCACAAAGTCCTTTGACTTAAATGCATACCCATTTTGGAAGTACGCCACTTGTCCAATTTGCATATAATCACCTTTCTTTATTTAACCTATATATTTCCTATGAGCCTGCTTTACATTGCTTTGTTTGACCATTGCATACTGCAAGGTCGTATCTATTCGTTTATGCCCCAGGAGCTGCTGCAGCTGCTCGATCGGCATTCCTTTATCGATTGCCATCGTTGCAAGTGTTCTTCTGAACTTGTGTGGATGGACTTTTTCTATTTCTAAGTTTTTTCCCATTTCTCTTAAACGAGATTCTATTCCACCAATCGTGATTCTTGTATATGGTGCTCTCAACGTTACAAAAAGAGCTGGATCATCATCTACTCTGCTGTCAATATAGTTCTGCAGATGAATCTTTGTCCTAGCGTCAAAGTAAACTACTCGTTCCTTATCACCCTTACCAAATACAACACATTCACGCTCATTGAAATTGATATCCACCTTATTCAACAACACCATTTCTCCAATACGCATTCCAGTGGAAGCTAGCATATCAACAATCGCCAGATCTCGAAGCTCCGTACAATTGTCACGCATCTTCTCAAGTTCCTCATCGGTGTAAGTTTCCTTGATATTGGTAGCTGTTTTTACCTTGTGTATTCTACGTACCGGACTTTTCAGGATGTGATCTTCGTCCTCCAACCAAGAGAAAAAACTGGATAAAATTCTACGGATATTATCTATTGTAACTCGGCTTGAACCATGTTTCTTTTGATATTCAGTTAGATACGCTCTGAGATCATCTGTCTGCATATGACGCACGCCCTTATCTACGACTTCCACCATTGCTTCTATCGTTGTCCTATAATACTTCAGCGTTTTCTCCGAACAGCCCTCGATCCTCTTTGCATACACAAAAGAATCAATCAATTTCTGGCTATCATCCTCTGTCTCAGAGGCTTTACCAGAGATTTCGTAGTTATAAAGCGAGTATTCCAAAACCTCCTGTAATTTCTGCAGCTGTGCATTATCAAGATGCGGTAGCATCTGCTGCACGATTTCTTCCATTATTTTCTGTTTCATAATTCGTTCTCCTTATCTTTTTTTCCAGAGAACGAATCAACGGCAGTTCCGTTGGCATTTTACTCCTGCCGTTGGTAGGAGTTATTAGGTTAAATGAGAATTTAGAGCAGCAAGCTCAGGCCTATTTTGACGAGCTTTTCATCGTCAATGCGAAGCCAAATTGGCCATATTGCGCTCTATCCGATATCGGTTCTATCGTTGCAGGCGGGACTCCTTCAAAATCGAAGTCAGAATACTATGCGGAGCAAGGTATTGCATGGATAACGCCTAAGGATTTATCAATTGATAAGTCAAAATTTATATCTCATGGTGAGAATGATATCTCTGAGTTAGGTTTTTCCAAGAGCAGCGCTACGAAAATGCCCGCAGGAACTGTACTTTTCAGTTCAAGAGCGCCGATTGGCTATATTGCCATAGCTCAAAATGAGATCACGACTAACCAGGGATTCAAGTCAGTCATTCCTCATGAAAATATTGGAACTGCTTACGTGTATTTTTTACTAAAGAAACTTCTGCCGACTATTGAAGGAATGGCTTCTGGATCAACATTTAAAGAAATATCAGGAGCTGGAATGAAATCTGTACCTACTGTTATGCCTGATGCAGATACCATTCAGTGCTTCAATACTTTTTGCCAACCAATATTCAACGAACAAGAAATTCTCGAAGCTGAAAATCGCCGACTTTCAGCATTAAGGGACTCTTTATTGCCTAAATTGATGTCTGGCGAAATAGATGTATCCACCATTGACCTCTAAGCCATTAAATTCTCATTTAGCATAGAAATACAATAAAAAATACAGGAGGTTGAACATGCCAAGTTTATTTACAGAAGATACATATGAACAGGCCATCATAGAACTGTTCGAAAATATGGGCTATGATCACCTCTACGCTCCGGACCTGGATCGTGATTACAGCAGTCCTTTGCTGGATGCTGAACTCAGAAACAGCCTGGTACGTATTAATCGTGGTCTGCCTGTAGAAGCCATCGATGAAGCGCTTTCCAAACTAAAGAATTTTGATACCGGCAGCCTGCTGCAGAAGAATATTATCTTTATGGATTATCTGCAAAATGGCATCACGGTGAAGTTTTTCGTGAAGGGCGAGGAGCAGTCATCTATCGTGCGTTTGCTTGATTACCAAAATGTAAAGAACGATTCTTTCTACGTGGTAAATCAGTTTACGTTCCTTGAAAACGGGAACAACCGCCGCCCAGATATTATTCTGTTTATCAATGGCTTGCCTCTTGTTTTGATGGAATTAAAAAGCCCGGCTAAGGATGAAGTAGGAGCAGAGAATGCATTCCATCAGATTCGTAACTATATGCAGGATATCCCATCTATGTTCTATTACAATGCGATTTGTGTAATTAGCGATTTGTCCACGAATAAGGCTGGAACTATAACATCCGGATTTGATCGTTTCATGGAATGGAAAACCAAAGATGGTAATTGTGAGGATACTGCTTACGCATCCTTTGAAACGTTCTATGAGGGGATGTTCCAAAAGGCGCGTCTCTTAGATATCATGAAGAACTTTATTCTCTTCTCTGGTGCAAGTAATAGCCGCTTCAAGGTGCTGGCGGCATATCATCAGTATTTTGCAGTTCATAAAGCAATTGAGAAAGCGAAAATTGCTACGAAGACAGACGGTAAAGGTGGTGTATTCTGGCATACACAGGGGTCTGGTAAATCTTTATCTATGGTGTTCTATGCGCATTTGCTGCAGGATGCATTAGACAGTCCAACGATTGTAGTCATGACAGATCGTATTGATTTGGATGATCAGCTCTATGCACAGTTTTCACAATGTGCGGACTTCCTGCGCCAGACACCCATACAGGCAGAGAGTAAAGAGCATTTGAAGTCGCTTCTTGGTGGCAGAAGCGCGAATGGAATTATATTTACTACAATGTTTAAGTTTGAACGTGGAGAGAAAGCACTGTCGGAACGCAGAAACATTGTTGTTATGGCAGACGAAGCACATCGTGGTCAGTATGGCTTTGATGAGAAAATTGTCATGTCAGAAAATGAAAACGGTGAAAAAGAGGCGCATACTGTAATTGGGAATGCACGAATCATCCATGATGCATTACCAAATGCTACATTTATCGGATTTACCGGTACGCCGATTTCTGCTAAGGATAGAAATACCAGAGAAGTTTTTGGTGATTACATTGATGTATATGATATGACACAGGCTGTGGAAGATGGCGCTACAAGACCTGTTTATTACGAGAGTCGCGTTGTTCATCTCAAGCTTGATGAGAACACATTGGCACTGATTGATTCCACATACGATATTTTAGAGCAGCAGTCAGACGCACAGACAATCGAAAAGAGTAAGAAAATGCTTGGACAGATGGAAAGTGTACTTGGAGCAGATTCTACGATTCAGTCACTTTGTGATGATATTGTGAATCATTATGAAAAATATAGAGCTAATTTGCTGACTGGAAAGGCAATGATTGTAGCTTATTCTCGTCCAATTGCTATGAAGATTTATCGGCGCATTCTGGAAATTCGCCCGAACTGGAAAGAAAAAATCGGTGTTGTTATGACAAGCGGAAATAACGATCCGGAGGACTGGAAAGAGGTTATCGGAACAAAAGCACACAAGGAAGAGCTGGCTAGAAAGTTTAAGGATAACAAGGATCCGATGAAGATTGCCATTGTGGTTGATATGTGGCTTACCGGTTTTGATGTCCCTTCTTTGGCTACTATGTATGTGTACAAGCCAATGCATGGGTATAACCTGATGCAGGCAATTGCTCGTGTTAATCGTGTATTCAAGGATAAAGAAGGCGGATTGATTGTAGACTATGTTGGAATTGCATCAGCTTTGAAGGTGGCAATGAAGGAATATACGAAACGCGATCAATCAAAATATGGTGACATGAATATTGCCAAGATGGCATACCCGAAGTTCCAAGAAAAGCTGCAGGTCTGCAAAGATTTACTGCATGGATTTGATTTTAGCGGATTTGTTGGCGGTTCTCCGCTTACTATGGCAAAACTTATTACAGGTGGTGTGAACTTTATTCTGGATGCAAGTGTCCCTAAAAGGAAAGATCTGTTTTTAAAGGAAGCAATGCTTTTGAAGCAGTCACATTCGCTTTGTTCTAGTATGACAACGGAGCAGGAGCGTCATGAGGCAGCGTATATGGAAGCGTTGCGTTCTACTGTGATTAAGATTACTTATGGTGGTACAGGTGGAAAGAGCCTGTCACTTACGGAAATCAATGCTCAGATTAATGAACTTCTGAAGGCAGCAGTACAGAGTGAAGGTGTCATCAATCTCTTTGACAGCAGTAAGAGCGGCGGTGAAAATTTCAACTTGTTTGATCCGGCGGTTCTGGATGAAATCTCCAGAATGAAGGAAAAGAATATAGCTGTTGAAATTTTGAAAAAGTTGATGGCAGAGCAGGTATCGCTTTATAAGAGAACGAATGTGGTACAGTCACAAAAATTCTCTGAAAAAATAGCTCAGCTGATGAATTCTTATTATAACGGACTTATCACCAATGAAGAAGTGATTAAGGAACTGTTGAAAACAGCTCAGGAAATTGCGGAGCTTTATAAGAATGGTGAAAAGCTTGGATTGTCCCAGGAAGAACTGGCTTTTTATGACGCATTGACGAAACCGGAGCATATCAAGGATTTTTATAAAAATGATGAATTGATTGCCCTGACAAGGGAGCTTACAGAAATGCTCCGTAAGAACCGCACTATCGATTGGCAGAAGAAAGAGATTGCCAGAGCACAGATGCGCAAGATGGTGAAGCGGCTTCTTAAAAAATACAAGTATCCACCAGAGGATTATGAGTTTGCCATTAATACGGTAATTAGCCAGTGTGAGCTATGGACAGACAATGTGGAACCACCAAAAGTGGAAAAAATCTATAAATATATTTCTGAAATAGAGCTGAGTAAAGTAGCAGAGGCGTCGGTTCCATATGGAGAAAAGAAATGATGGAATGCAATATGGATGCACGTAAGGACAATAGGTAAGTTTCAGGAGCAGTTATTCGAATTTTTCGAATAACTGCTCCTGATAGAATTTCATACGTCAAGTGTCGCCTTAAGAGCATCCATACTGGAATATCTGGGTGCAGAAGGGGCATTCATTAGTTTTCTGCCTTCTTCAATAGCAGCGGTTGTAGTATCATTGGGTACTTCCAGTTTTAATTCAAAAGGAATACCATGCTCACGGATCGCGGTTTTCAGGAACATATTTACAGCAGTTGTCATATTCAGACCAAGCTCATTAAAAATTTCCTCTGCCTGATCTTTGATTGTTTTGTCTATACGAATATTTAAATTAGTTGTTGCCATGCAGAACACCTCCATTCAAGTATAGTATGCTCAAATGCTCACCACTTGTCAACACAGTGTCATTATTATAGCAATATGCGCTATGTGGATGAGAATATAGAATATATGGCTGACAGAGAAGATGATGGGTACACTGAACGATGTAGATATTCGTACAATCAATGAACACATTAAAAGGGTGGCTTAGTGAATTAGTATTCGTTTTCCGGACGTGAGACTGCAAGGTATATTCATCGCAGGTCGTCGCAACACTCCGCCGAGCTAACTGCCAACTGCGACTAAGCATCTCAGGAGAGCCTTCGATGCTAAGTCTCCGTAGGCAGTGGATCTCGTCTCCGTTAAAACCGCTCCTGAAATGACCTGCTCACGAATATACCTTGCAGTCTCACTGGTTATTGGTAAGGGAAATGTCAAACCAATACTTCTTCACTGGCGCTTAACGGGAAGCTCCAGTCGATACACAGTATCTGAACTTCGGTCACTTTCGGGCGTAGTATTTCGGGTATATTTTTAGAAAAGTGCAATCTGTATGTCCCGCTTTGCGGTATATTTTGCCCGAATTCAGTTGCCGGAGTCCGCATTTCCTGACCAATATACAGGGTTCACAGACTGTGCATCGGCAGGAACTTCTTTTAAGCGCCAGTGAAGTAGTGTTGGGGTGGCATATTTTCCCTTCCCAATAACCAGTGATTTTGCGGTGTATATTCATGTAGCCGTGCATTTCAGGAGCGGTTTTAGTGGAAGTGAGATCCGATGGTTACGGAGACTTAGGCGAGAGGGCTCTCCCGAGCGTCTTAGTCGCAGTTACCAGCTAGCTCACTGGAACGTTGCGACGCACGGCGATGAATATACACCGCAAAATTACGTCCGGGAAACCACCCCAAATTCACTAAGCCCCCCGATTGTTTAGCATTAAGGGAAACCGTCTTCTATTTTATGTACATTCCATGCATAAAATCCCCTGGCAAGATTTAAAATAGAATAGAATCTGTTTTTCAAGGAGACAATCTATGTTTCTTAAGGCAATAAAAAAAGCAGTTCTTCCTGTTTTGATCGGCAGCCTGCTAACTGGTTCAGGTTGCCGGATTACATATGGGTATGCGGGGGAAAATAGCTGGGATGCGGCTGTTATTTTCCAGGAAGAGTCCTCTGGCATAAATACTTCCAATACAGATACGCAGCAGGAAGCTGCCAGCGGCAGTACCGCGGATACCAATAGCCAGGAAGAAAAAAATACCGGGGACAATACCTCGGATACGGATACGCAGCAGGAAAATGTCTCACCCAATACTCCAGCCACCGACGACACCCTCATCCAGGCCCCTTCCGCTCTTCTCATGGAAGCCACCACCGGCACCGTAATCTACGAAAAAGACCCGGACACCCGCCGCAGTCCTGCCAGCATCACAAAAATCATGACCCTGATCCTGATTTTTGATGCTCTGGAAAATGGCACCCTGAAAATGACCGACACCGTTACCACCAGTGCCTACGCCAAATCCATGGGCGGCTCCCAGGTTTTCTTAGAAGAAGGGGAAACCCAGGATGTGGAAACCATGATTAAGTGCATTGTGATCGCATCCGGCAACGACGCCAGTGTGGCAATGGCGGAGCACATCGGCGGCAGCGAGCAGGAATTTGTCCGTCAGATGAACGAGCGGGCAGCAGGTCTTGGCATGGAAAACACCCATTTCGTGGACTGCTGCGGCTTGACAGACTCTACCGACCATTACACCACTGCCCGGGACATCGCCCTGATGAGCCGGGAGCTGATCACTAAATATCCCAAAATACTGGAATATTCCTCCATCTGGATGGAAAATATCACTCACGTCACCAGACAGGGCTCCAAGGAATTCGGCCTGACCAACACCAACAAGCTTCTTCGAAGCTACGAGGGTTGTGTTGGCCTCAAAACCGGAAGCACCAGCCTTGCCAAATACTGTGTATCCGCAGTTGCCGCCCGAAACGGCATCACTCTTATTTCCGTAGTCATGGCAGCGCCCGACTACAAGGTTCGCTTCAAGGATGCGGCTGCCATGCTGAACTACGGTTTTTCCAAAAGCAGTCTCTACACCGATGAAAACCCCGAAAAACTCCCTTCCATCGAAGTCCGAAAAGGAACCAAACCCACAACCGAAGTAAAATATGAAAAAACCTTCCAGTATCTAAGCTGCGACGGTAAAACCATAGGTGATGTCCAGACGAAACTGAATCTGAATCCACAGGTCCAGGCCCCAGTAAAAGCAGGCGACACAGCCGGAACCCTAGAATACTACGAAAACGGCAGAAAATTAGGCGAGATCAACATTCTTTTTACAGAAACCATAGAAAAAGCCACCTACAAAAACTGCCTGGAAAAAATAATTGCAGAAGCATTTTGACAAAACAGTCCCTGTCGGTTTATAATAAATTCTGTATGAAAATTTTTGCTGCTATCTTACAAAACAGACATGTCGCCTACCGGCGACATCACCATATATGAAAGTCAGCTGTTCCGCGCCTATGGGCGCTCCCACAGCTGCCGACCGCATTCGTAATCCGGGCTATCGCCCTACTTACTCATACGGTCTAGCCCATCCGATATCCAAGAATTCGCTCATGCAAGCATGGCTCATTCTTGGCTGCCGTCTGGGACTTTCATAGTAAAAAATAGCAAAGACGGAGGGGAAACACATGAAACAACCAAAGAAAGAGCCAGGTAAGCTAAAGCTTCTGGCCCGCTATTATAAACCATATCAGGGACTGTTTTTCGCAGATCTGTTCTTTGCATTTCTGGGAGCAGCCGTAACGCTGGTCATTCCGCTGCTGGTGCGCTATATTATGAGCACAGTGGGAGAAATGCCAGCCCAGGAAGCCAAAACCATTATCCTGAAAATCGGTATAGGAATGCTGGCATTGATCCTGGTACAGCTGGGAAGCCGTTATTTTATCACCTATTACGGACATATGATGGGCGCTTACATTGAGCACGATATGCGAAACGAGATTTTCAGCCACTATCAGAAGCTATCTTTCGCATTTTACGATAATCAAAAAGTAGGCCATCTGCTTTCCCGAATCACAAGCGATTTATTTGATATTACAGAGCTTCTGCATCACGGACCGGAAGATATTCTGATCTCCGTGATCAAGCTGTTCGGAGCGCTGATCATTCTGATGAACGTGAAGCCCCAGATGGCACTGCTTTGCTTTGCCATTGTAATCATTATGCTGATCTATGCGCTGGTTTACAATAAGAAAATGAAAAGCGCATTTAAGGAAAACCGCGTGCGCATGGGCGAGATCAACAGCCAGATCGAGGACAGTCTTTCCGGAATCCGCGTGGTGAAATCCTTTGGAAATGAGAAGCGTGAGATCGAGAAATTCCGCAAGGGAAATGAGCGCTTCGTGGATGCCAAGAGAGTGACTTACCGCTACATGGCAGGCTACCACGCAGGCATGGATGCCTTTACCACCCTGATTACAGTTGCGGCCTTGGTTTCCGGTGCTATGTTCCTTGCGTCCGGAAGCATTAGTGCCACAGACCTTGTGACCTTTCTTTTGTATATCAACAACTTCACCGAGCCTGTTACCAAACTGGTAAACTTCACTGAGCAGTTCCAGAACGGCTACAGCGGTTACGACCGTTTCCTGGAAATGATGTCCATTGCGCCGGATATTGAGGACGCGCCGGATGCAGTGCCGTTAGACCATGTGGACGGGGACATTCGCTTTGAAAATGTTTCCTTCCATTATGAGGACCATGATGACAAAGTTCTTTCCAATGTCAATCTGGAAGTGAAGCCGGGAGATTATGTTGCTCTTGTGGGCACCTCTGGCGCAGGCAAAACCACCCTGTGCAGCCTGATCCCCAGATTTTATGATGTAACCGAGGGCGCCATTTATCTGGATGGAAAAGACATCCGCAAGATCAAGCTGAAGGACCTTCGCCAGCAGATTGGAATTGTTCAGCAGGATGTATATCTGTTCGCAGGAAACATTATGGAAAATATCCGCTACGGCCGCCCGGATGCCACAGACGAGGAAGTCATCCGCGCAGCCAAGCTTGCCAATGCCCACGATTTTATTATGGAAATGCCGGATAACTACGCAACGGATATCGGCCAGCGGGGCGTGAAGCTTTCTGGCGGACAGAAGCAGCGCCTTTCCATTGCAAGAGCATTCCTGAAAAATCCGCCCATCCTGATCTTCGATGAGGCAACCTCTGCCCTTGACAACGAAAGCGAGAAGGTAGTCCAGGAGTCCCTAGAACGTCTTGCCAAAAACCGAACCACCTTCGTCATCGCCCACCGCCTTTCCACCATCCGCAACGCAAGACGAATCCTGGTCCTCACCGAAGACGGAATCGCAGAAGAAGGCACCCACCAGGAACTGATGGAAAAAGACGGCGTATACGCCAAGCTTTGTAAAGCTGGATTGTAAAAGTTACGAAAGGAAGACCGTACAATGAAAGAAATCCGAACCGAAGACGCAGTAGGCCACATCCTCTGCCACGACATTACCCAGATTATCAAAGATAAGAAAAAAGGCGTCCTCTTCTCCAAAGGCCACATTGTAAAAGAAGAAGACATCCCCCTCCTCCTCTCCGTCGGCAAAGAGCACCTCTTTGTCTGGGAAAAGAAAGAAGGCATTCTTCATGAAAACGAAGGCGCTGACATCCTCTACAAAATCTGTGCCGGCCCCTCCATGCACGGAACTGATGTAAAAGAAGGCAAAATCGAGCTGGTAGCCGACACCGACGGCGTTCTGAAAATTCGCCGTGACGCCCTTCTGGCAGTCAACTCCCTCGGCGAGATGATGATCGCTTCCCGCCACGGTGATTTCCCTGTAAAAAAAGGCGACAAGCTGGCCGGAACCCGCATCATCCCCCTTGTGATCGAAAAAGAAAAAATGGACAAAGCCGTAGAAGCCGCAGGCCCGGACCCCATTTTTTCCATTCTTCCCTATCAGTTTAAAAAGGTAGGAATCGTCACCACCGGAAGCGAAGTCAAAAAAGGCTTGATCCAGGACACCTTTACCCCTGTGCTGAAAGACAAGCTGGCAGAATATCCGACCGAAGTTATCGGCCAGACCACCCCGGGAGATGACAAAGCCCAGATTACAGCCGACATTCTGGCCTTTATAGACCAGGGCGCAGACATGGTAATCTGCAGCGGCGGCATGAGCGTTGACCCGGACGACCGCACCCCAGGAGGAATCCGCGACACCGGAGCCAGAGTGGTAACCTACGGTGCCCCGGTGCTTCCAGGCGCCATGCTTCTGATTGCTTACTACGAAAAAGACGGCAAACGCATTCCCATCCTTGGCCTGCCAGGATGCGTCATGTATGCGAAACGAACCGTATTTGATCTTGTTCTGCCAAGAATCATGGCAGACGATGAAATTTTCGCCGAAGAAGTGGCAGCCTATGGCGAAGGCGGCCTTTGCCTGAACTGTAAAGTCTGTATCTTCCCCAACTGCGGATTTGGAAAATAAAGAAAACACAAAAGGAGACCTATGGGCGAATTCCGAACTGTAACCTACGAAGTTCACAACCCCAAAATAAAACAAAACCAGAGCGTGCGTTTCGCCGTCCTTGCGGATGTTCACGGCAGCGAATTTGGAACAGACAACTGCGACCTGCAGGCAAAAATCCGGGAAAACCTGCCGGATGCCATTCTTGTAGCTGGAGACATGGTTGTGCGAAAAGATGTATCCACCCTGGAAAACGCCCGGAAGCTTCTTATTTCCCTGGCAAAGGATTTTCCTGTTTTCTATGGTCTGGGAAATCACGAATCCAAAATGAAAATAGAGGGCTATCCCTGCCAGAGCGAATATCTGGAATACGAACAGTCCCTGAGGAAAGCTGGCGTCCATATCCTGACAAATGAGAAATACGAATTCCAGGCAAAAGGCACCTCCCTTGTTATAAACGGCCTGGAACTTCCTTTAGAATATTATCACAAGCCAACCTCCCCAAAGCTTACAGACCAGGCAATGGAACAGCTTATGGGAAAACCGGAGCCGGACGCGGTAAACATTCTCCTCGCCCACAGTCCCAAATACGGCAGAACCTATTTTAACTGGGGCGCAGACCTGATCCTGTCCGGCCACTACCACGGCGGCGTGCTGCGTTTTTCCAGGCACATAGGCACCATCAGTCCCCAGCTCATGCCTTTTCCCAGGTACTGCTGCGGGGATTTTTACCAGGACGGGCAGTGCATGATCGTAAGCGCCGGGCTTGGGGAACACACCATGCCCCTTCGGATCCACAACCCCAGAGAACTGATTTTTATAGAAATGAAATCTTAAGGGAAGAAAGGAAAGCTCATGGCAATCTCCGTAAAACTAAATGTTTTTGAAGGACCGCTTGACCTGCTCCTTCACCTGATCGATAAAAATAAAATTGACATTTACGACATCCCCATTGTGGAGATCACAGACCAGTACATGGAATACATTCACGCCATGGAAAAAGAAGACTTAGGCGTGATGAGCGAGTTTATGGTTATGGCGGCCACTCTTCTTGACATCAAATGCCGGATGCTTCTTCCAAAAGAAGTAAACGAGGAAGGGGAGGAGGAAGACCCAAGAGCCGAGCTTGTCCAGAAGCTTCTGGAATATAAGATGTACAAATACATGTCTTACGAGCTGAAGGACAAAATGGACGATGCCAGCGGAGTCTATTACCGTGCTCCCGACGTGCCGGAGGAAGTGCTTCAGTACCGGGAGCCTGTGGATCCATCTGAACTGCTGGCTGGGCTGACCCTGGAAAAGCTCCACGCCATTTACCAGTCCATCATCCGCAGGCAGGAAGACAAGGTGGACCCCATCCGAAGCCGTTTCGGCAGGATTGAAAAAGAAGAAGTCAGTCTTTCAGATAAAATGCTTGAGATGAAAGAATTTGCAAAGACCCACAGAAAGTTCAGCTTTAAGGACCTTTTGAAAAAGCAGTGCTCCAAGGTGCAGGTGATCGTCACCTTCCTTTCCGTGCTGGAGCTGATCAAAATGGGACACATCCATGTGGTGCAGGAGGAGATTTTTGACGACATCCAGATTGATGTTGTGACTGATCCTGAAACCTGGAAAAATCTCACGGAATTTGCAGAGGAAGGATAATATATGGAAATCAGACAATTAGAAGGAGCCATTGAGGCCATTCTGTTTACAATGGGAGAGGCGGTGGAGCTTTGCCAGATCGCGAAAGCCATCCAGCAGGACAAGGCCACCACAGAGAAGCTGATCCACAATCTCATGGACAAATACCAGGATGAGGGCAGGGGAATCCACATTATCGAGCTGGAAAATTCCTATCAGCTTTGCACCAAGCGGGACTATTACGGCTGCCTGATCCGCATCGCCATGCAGCCCCAGAAGCCGGCACTTACCGACGTTATGCTGGAGACTTTGTCCATCATTGCCTACAAGCAGCCGGTGACCAAGGCAGAGATCGAGAAGATCCGAGGGGTAAAAAGCGACCACGCAGTGAACAAGCTGGTGGAATATAATTTGGTCAAAGAGCTTGGAAGACTGGATGCACCGGGACGCCCCATCCTTTTTGGAACCACCGAGGAATTTCTTCGAACCTTCGGCGTGCAGGGCCTGGAAGAGCTTCCTTCTGTGGACCCGGTGAAAATGGCAGACTTCAAGGCGGAGGCAGAAGAAGAGATACAGCTGAAGCTGGACGTATAAAAGGCTGCCAGCGGTATAAGCTAAGTGATGCAGGATGGAACATATGAGCCGCAGCTTTTGCGGCATAAGACAGGAGAGGATAAAAATGCCAACAACATACGCACATGATCTGTTTGGACAGAAAGTATACAGGCAGATGCCGGAAGAAGTAAAAAAAGTCATCAGGGAAAATGGGGAGCTGTACCGCATCGGACTGCACGGCCCGGACATCTTCTTTTATTATTTTATTTTCAAAAATCATGTCAGCGGCGTTGGATACCGGATGCATAAGGAAAAAGCCAGAGCCTTTTTCATCCAGGGAATGAGTCAGGTGCGTGAGACCAAGGATCAGGCCCTGCTTGCCTATCTTCTTGGTTTTGGCTGCCATTATCTTCTGGATTCCGCCTGCCATCCTTTTGTAAACGAGATGCACGACAAGGGGCGGATTTCCCACAGTCTTCTGGAAATCGAGTTTGACCGCTTGCTTATGGAAGAAACAGGGAAAGACCCTTATACCTATTATCCTTCCGTATGCATCGCGGCAAAGGAGCGAAATGCAAAAGAAATCCACAAGGTCTTTCCCCTTGTAAAAACAGGGGATATTCTTCTGAGCCTGAAGCTTATGAAATGGATTACCAACCAGCTGGTATGCGATGACGGCGGCGCAAGACGTGCCCGTCTGGCCAGAATTTCCAGTCTGGGGGGCCATAAAGCCCAGTCAGCCCTGATCGACCACTACATGATGGTCCATCCGGCAGGGGGCAGCAAGGAGCTTGTAGAGGAACTGAACCGGCTGTTTGAAGAGGAAGTGAAAAAGGCGCCTGGGGAACTGCTTGAGCTATATCAGCTTTCCAAGGAGGATCATCCGTTATCAGATCGGTGGAATTTAACTTATAACGGGTGATAATATCTTTTCAGGGGGCGGACATTCTTCGAAATCTCCGCCCCTGAGTCATATCCCGGACATGTCTGCGTAAAATGAATATATGGAAGATTAGAGCGTGTTTGAATATGAGGGGATGTGGAATATGAAGAAAAAAGGAAAAAGATTTCTTTGCAGACTTCTTATCCTGATCACCGGGACGGTATCTGTAGGGCAGGCATCCGCAAGCGCCGGGGCGGCAGACCTTCAGGGAGTGAGCACCGTGGTACAGATGATCCCGGCAGCGGTGGACATGAACGAAACAGATGGCCCCGGAAGCCTGTATGCCCTTTCGGCTGTTCTCATGGACGGAGATTCTGGCAGAGTGCTTTACGAAAAAGAGGGTTACACAGCCAGGCCGAACGCCAGCACCACAAAGGTGATGACCTGCATCCTGGCCCTGGAAAACGGAAAAGGCGACGACTACGTAATGGTTTCCAAAAATGCCGCCGCCCAACCCGAGGTAAAGCTTGGCTTAAAAGAAGGGGAGCAGTATTACCTGGAAGACCTTCTCTATTCCCTGATGCTGAAAAGCCACAACGACACTGCCGTGGCCATTGCCGAGCACATCGGCGGCTCTGTGGAAGGCTTTGCCCACATGATGAACGAAAAAGCAAAGGAAATCGGCTGCACCAGCACCCATTTTGTCACTTCAAACGGCCTGGACGGTGCAGATGCAGGAGGTGTTCATGAGACCACAGCCCGGGACCTTGCCCTGATCATGAGTTACGCCATCAAAAACAAAACCTTTCTTCACATTACCCAGACAAGAGATTATTCTTTTTACGACCTTTCCGGGAACCGGCAGTTTTCCGTGCACAATGCAAACGCCTTTCTGGACATGACCCCGGACGCCATTTCCGGGAAAACCGGATTCACAGGAAATGCAGGCTACTGTTATGTGGGCGCCTGCAAAAATGAGGGCAGAACCTTTATTATCGCTCTTCTTGGCTGCGGATGGCCCAACAACAAAAGCTACAAATGGAAGGACACCATGAAGCTTCTGGAATATGGAAAGGAAAACTTCCATAAAGAAGTGTACTGGCAGGAGCCTGCCATTCCAGAAATCCAGGTGAAGGACGGCGTTTCGGAAAACAGTACCGTTTCCGATGAGAGCCCGGCACAGTCCGAGCAAAACCTGTCAGCCGGCTTAGGGAAAGCTGCATTTATAAAAGGCGTCATCCAGGCAGAAGACTCCGACAAAAAGAAAGAGGTCCTTTTAAAGGACAGTGAAAAAGTCACCTGCAATGTCCGTCTCCAGAAGTCACTTGCTGCCCCTGTGAAAAAAGGGCAGAAGATTGGCCAGGTCACCTTTTCCATCGGAGAACTGGTGCTGGATGACTATTTTGTAACCGCAGACCGCAATATCGTCAAAATTACCTATTTGTGGTGCGTAAATAAAGTATTTCATGACTTTTTCCACTAAAAAGCCTGATGAAATATGTATGATATATCAAAAAATCCCCCGAATTTCGAGGGATTTTTTTGCATAAAAACACGGAAAACTATTGAAAAATTATGTGAAAAAATGTACAATTAGAATCGGCAGATTTTTTGGTTATACTTTTAAATTTTTATAAAATGGAGGGCAAGAAAGAATGAGTAACACAACACAAAGCTTAGCGGGCACAAGAATCACTTCTTTGCTGGACGCGAACAGTTTTGTTGAAATCGGCCAAAGTGTAACAGCCAGAAATACAGATTTCAACATGACTGAAAAAAAAGCACCTTCAGACGGTGTTATTACCGGATATGGTGTGATTGATGGAAATCTGGTGTATGTGTACAGCCAGGATGTTTCCGTACTGAACGGAACAGTAGGCGAAATGCATGCCAAGAAGATTACCAGACTTTATGATATGGCTATGAAGACCGGTGCTCCGGTGATCGGCCTGATCGACTGTGCAGGTCTGCGTCTCCAGGAGGCAACTGATGCGCTGGAAGCATTCGGTGAGATCTATATGAAACAGACTCTGGCTTCCGGACTGATCCCACAGATCACAGGTATCTTCGGCACCTGCGGTGGTGGTATGGCACTTGTACCGGCACTGACAGACTTTACCTTTGTTGAAGAGAAGAAAGGTAAACTGTTCGTAAATACCCCGAATGCCCTTGCCGGCAACAATATCTCCAAATGTGATACATCTGCTGCCAAATTCCAGAGCGAAGAGACAGGTCTTGTAGACGGAATCGGCACAGAGGATGAAATCCTTGGAAAGATCCGTGAACTCGTAACATATCTGCCATCTAACTGCGAAGACACTGATTCCTACATGGAGTGCACAGACGACTTAAACCGCGTATGCGAGGACATTGAGAACTGCACAGGCGACACAGCCATTGCACTTTCCAGAATCGCAGACAACGGACAGTTCTTCGAAGTAAAAGCAGACTATGGCAAGAACGTTGCGGTTGGATTCATCAGACTGAACGGAGCTACCGTTGGTGCTGTTGCAAACAGAAGCGAGAGCTATGACGCTGAGGGCAACAAGGCATGGGAGTCTGACGGAAGACTTTCTGCACGCGGCGCAAGAAAAGCAGCAGAATTCGTGAAATTCTGTGACGCTTTCGAGATCCCGGTACTTACTCTTACCAATGTAGAAGGCTTCGAGGCTACTGTATGCAGCGAGAAGATGATGGCGAAATCTGTAGGACAGCTGGTTCATGCATTTGCAGACGCGACTGTTCCGAAGGTAAACGTGATCATCGGCAAAGCATTCGGAACTGCTTACACAGCTATGAACAGCAAGGCAATCGGCGCAGACATGGTATACGCATGGGAGAACGCAGAGATCGGTATGATGGATGCAGACCTTGCAGCGAAGATCATGTATGCAGGCGATGACGCAGCCGCTCTTAATGAGAAGGCAGGAGAGTACAGAGAGCTTCAGAACTCCGTTTCCTCTGCAGCAGCAAGAGGATATGTTGACACCATTATCAGCCCGGCTGATACAAGAAAATATGTGATCGGAGCATTTGAAATGCTGTTCACAAAAAGGGAAGAACGTCCGTCCAAGAAACACGGCACGGTCTAAGCGAGGTGGAGCATATGAAACAGATTTTTAAGAAAGTATCCTCCCTTTGCACAGTACTCCTTATGATGGCAGTTCTCACTCTTACAGGCGCATCAGCAGTATGGGCAGAAGAGGTGGACGACACTGTAAAGCAGACACTGATCACTACTGCTGAGGGACTTACGGATACCATCGTTACTCTTGGCGATGAGGACATTGAGAACTATTCCAAGTCTTCCGATGCATTTACAACATCTGCAATGTCTGCATGGGCTGGCTCCAAGGCAGAGCTTGGCGCCCTGAAGGAAAGAAGCGGTGAAGTGGAAGTAAAGGCTTCTGATGACGGATATACCGTTACTGTTCCGGCTTCCTTTGAAAAGGCAGATGCAAACTTTGTTTATGTATTTGATGGCTCTACAGGAGCACCTACCTCTCTTACTGTAGATGTTCAGTATTCCATGGCTGAGACCTTAAGAAGAGCTGTTATGAATACCATCATGGGTATTGCAATTGTATTCATCGTTCTTATTTTCCTGAGCTTCCTTATCTACCTGTTCCGATTCATTCCGAATCCGGAGGCAAAGAAAAAGGCTCAGGCTGCAGCAGCACCTGCACCTGCTCCGGTGGCAGCACCAGTAGTAGAGGAGCCGGCAGATGATACAGAACTGATCGCGGTTATCGCAGCAGCTATTGCAGCAGCTGAGGGAACCACCACTGATGGATTCGTAGTTCGTTCCATCCGCAAAATCAATCGTAAAAAAAGATAAGTACAGGAGGATCCTAAAATGAAAAGTTATACAATTACCGTTAACGGAACAGCATATGAAGTAACTGTTGAAGAGACAGGAAGCGTATCCGCACCAGCAGCTCCTAAGGCAGGACCGGCACCGAAGGCAGCTCCTAAGGCAGCACCGGCACCAAAGGCAGCTCCGAAAGCAGCAGCCGGAGCAGGCTCTGTTAAAGTTGCAGCTTCCGTACCTGGAAAAGTTCTGAAAATCGCAGCAACTGTTGGACAGGCTGTAAAAGCCGGAGACAACATTGTAATCCTGGAATCCATGAAGATGGAGATTCCGGTAGTAGCTCCTCAGGACGGAACCGTTGCAAGCATTGATGTTGCAGAAGGTGCCTCTGTAGAAAATGGAGATACCCTGGCAACAATGAACTAAGTCGGGAGGTAATAAGATGTCTTATGTAGCAGACACTCTGTCCAACCTGATCCATCAGACCGCGTTCTTTAACCTGACATGGGGTAACTATCTGATGATCGTGGTTGCTTGTGTATTTTTATATCTTGCCATTGCAAAGGGATTTGAGCCGCTTCTTCTTGTTCCTATTGCATTTGGTATGCTCCTTGTTAATATTTATCCGGACATTATGGCTAATCCGGAAGACATGTCCAACGGTGTTGGTGGTCTTCTTCATTATTTCTATATCCTTGATGAGTGGAGTATTCTTCCATCCCTTATCTTCATGGGTGTAGGTGCGATGACAGACTTCGGTCCTCTGATCGCGAACCCGAAGAGCTTCCTGATGGGTGCTGCAGCACAGCTTGGTATCTACATGGCTTACTTCCTTGCAATCTTCCTTGGATTCAATGGTAAGGCAGCAGCAGCAATCTCCATCATCGGTGGTGCTGACGGCCCGACCTCCATTTTCCTTGCAGGTAAGCTTGGACAGACAGCTCTTATGGGACCGATCGCTGTAGCGGCATATTCCTATATGTCACTGGTTCCGATCATTCAGCCTCCGATCATGAAACTGTTTACAACTGAGAAAGAGCGTAAGATCAAAATGGAGCAGCTTCGTCCTGTATCCAAGCTTGAGAAGATCCTTTTCCCAATTGTAATCACAATCGTTGTCTGCATGATCCTTCCTACAACTGCTCCTCTGGTTGGTATGCTTATGCTTGGTAACCTGTTCAGAGAGTGCGGCGTTGTTAAACAGCTTACAGAGACAGCTTCCAATGCACTTATGTACATCGTAGTTATCCTTCTTGGAACATCTGTCGGTGCATCCACAAGTGCTGAGGCATTCCTTAATGTTGCTACTCTGAAAATCGTTGTATTAGGTCTTGTGGCATTTGCATGCGGTACCTTCGGAGGCGTTATGCTTGGAAAGCTTATGTGCAAGCTTACAGGCGGCAAGATCAACCCGCTTATCGGTTCTGCTGGTGTATCTGCGGTACCTATGGCAGCCCGTGTTTCCCAGAAGGTTGGTGCTGAGGCTGATCCTACCAACTTCCTTCTGATGCATGCAATGGGACCAAACGTTGCCGGTGTTATCGGTACAGCTGTTGCGGCCGGAGCATTCATGGCAATTTACGGAATCTGACAATGCCAGGTTTTCAAAGCCGAAAAGCGGCGGAACGATCCGCAGGCATTGGTTCGTGTCAAAAGAATTTTTGACACGAACTTCATTATAAAAATATAAGGAGAACAATTATGGCAGAAATTGAAAAAAAACCTGTTAAAATTGTGGAAACCATTCTGCGTGATGCACATCAGTCCCTGATTGCAACCCGTATGACAACAGAGCAGATGCTTCCAATCGTTGATAAACTTGATAAAGTAGGCTACCATGCAGTAGAGTGCTGGGGCGGTGCTACTTTCGATGCGAGCCTTCGTTTCCTTCATGAGGATCCGTGGGAAAGACTTCGTAAATTACGTGACGGATTCAAGAACACCAAGCTGCAGATGCTTTTCCGTGGTCAGAACATTCTTGGATATCGTCCATATGCAGATGACGTTGTTGAGTACTTTGTACAGAAATCTCTGGCAAATGGTATTGATATCATCCGTATCTTTGACTGTATGAATGACCTTCGTAACCTTCAGACTGCTGTACATGCCGCAAACAAGGAGCATGGTCATGCACAGGTTGCGCTTTCCTATACACTTGGTGATGCTTACACTCTGGAATACTGGACAAGCATTGCAAAACGTATCGAGGAAATGGGAGCAGATTCCATCTGTATCAAGGATATGGCCGGACTTCTTCTTCCATATAAAGCAACAGAGCTTGTTACTGCACTGAAGGAGACTGTTAAGATCCCGATCGATCTTCATACACATTACACCTCAGGTGTAGCTTCCATGACTTACTTAAAGGCTGTTGAAGCTGGCGTTGATATTATCGATACCGCAATGTCTCCATTTGCACTTGGTACTTCCCAGCCTGCAACAGAGGTTATGGTTGAGACCTTCAAGGGAACACCATATGATACAGGCTTTGATCAGCAGCTTCTTGCTGAGATCGCAGATTACTTCCGTCCAATGCGTGACGAGGCTCTTGAGAGCGGTCTTCTTAATCCGAAGAACCTTGGTGTAAACATCAAGACTCTTCTGTATCAGGTACCGGGCGGTATGTTATCCAACCTTACCTCTCAGCTGAAGGAGCAGCATGCAGAAGACAAATTCTATGATGTTCTTGAGGAAGTTCCGCGTGTTCGTAAAGACCTTGGCGAGCCGCCGCTTGTTACTCCGTCTTCCCAGATCGTTGGTACACAGGCTGTATTCAATGTTCTTATGGGCGAGAGATACAAAATGGTTACCAAAGAGACAAAGGATGTTCTCAGCGGAAAATACGGCGCAACAGCAAAACCATTCAATCCGGAAGTACAGAAAAAGTGCATCGGCGATGTAAAACCGATTACATGCCGTCCAGCAGACCTTCTGGACAACGAGCTGGATAAGCTTGAGGGTGAGATGGCACAGTACAAGGAGCAGGATGAGGACGTTCTGTCCTATGCACTGTTCCCGCAGGTTGCTACTGATTTCTTCAAGTATCGTCAGGCTCAGCAGACAAAGGTTGATGAGACTGCTGCTGATACTAAGAACGGAGCATATCCGGTTTAATCAGTGATGAATAATTTACCGAAGGGGCAGCCGTTATGGCTGTACCTGCGGTAACAATGACGAAAGACACGTGCAGAAAATATTTGCACGTGTCTTTTTAAAAAAGAAATGTGAAAGGTTTTATATGAGTAAAATACTGATCGTAGGCGGCGGGGCTGCCGGAATGATGGCAGGCGTTTTCCTGGCAAGAGCAGACCATGAAGTCCACATCCTGGAAAAAAATGAGAAGCTTGGAAAGAAAGTGTATATTACAGGAAAGGGACGCTGTAATGTTACAAATAACTGTGACACGGAAGAATTGTTCAAGGCAGTGATGTCCAACCCCAAATTTCTGTACAGCGCCTTCTATTCCTTTACCCCCCAGGACGTCATGGAGTTTTTTGAGGAAGCAGGCGTACCTCTGAAAACAGAAAGAGGCAATCGTGTATTCCCTGTATCCGACCGTTCTTCTGATATTATCCGCGGCCTGGAGCGGGAACTGAAGAAGGCAGGCGTGCACATTCACCTTCGCACAGAAGTGAAAACTGTAAGTGCTGACCCTTATGAGGAACCCGATGTGGATGAGAAAAAGGCACACCACAGCAGAGTCACAGGCGTGCAGTTATCTGACGGAAACTTCCTGGAGGGGGACTGCGTTCTGGTTGCTACCGGAGGGCTTTCCTATCAGGCGACCGGTTCCACAGGAGACGGCTACCGCTTTGCCCAGGAGACAGGCCATAAGGTGACAAAGCTTTCCCCGTCCCTGGTTCCCCTTAAAACAAAAGAAGACTACATTCCCAGACTCCAGGGCCTTTCCCTGAAGAACACAGAGCTGACCATCAAATCCGGGAAGAAAGTTCTTTTCCAGGATTTCGGCGAGATGATGTTCACTCACTTTGGCGTGACTGGTCCCATGATCTTATCTGCAAGTGCCCACATTGGCAAACAGCTGCAGAAATCCGGCGAGCTTAATGCTTATCTGGACTTAAAGCCGGCCCTTACCATGGAGCAGCTGGACGCCAGGATCTTAAGGGAGTTTGAGGCAGGACAGAATAAGCAGTTTAAGAATGTGATTGGGGTACTTTTCCCATCTTCTCTGACGCCGGTTATGCTGGAGCTCGGAGGAATTTCGCCGGAAAAGAAGATCCATGACATTTCCAGGGAAGAGAGGATCCACTTTGAAGAACTGGTGAAGGCGTTCCCATTTACCATCAATGGAATGGGAGAGTACAAGGAAGCGGTTATCACTAGAGGAGGTGTTTCCGTGAAGGAGGTACAGCCGGGCACCATGGAGTCCAGGAAGGTGAAGAACCTTTACTTCATTGGAGAGGTGCTGGATCTGGACGCGGTAACAGGCGGCTATAACCTTCAGATTGCATGGTCCACCGCATATCTGGCTGCCATGGCGTTGAAAAATGCCTGAAAATGTGGTATTATCAAATAAGGAATGTTAGGGTCAAAATTGCCCCTAACCTGATATCTGCGAATTGCTCTGCTGCGAGGCAGCTCCCGCAATTCTGCGGGGCCCAAGTTCAAAAGCTTTATCGTGCAAGCACGAACAGCTTTTTGACCTTTTGCCCCTGATATCAGATACAAAATGTACCAGGAGGTAACACAATAATGGGATGCAATATCGCCATTGACGGACCGGCAGGAGCCGGCAAGAGCACCATTGCCAAAAGAGTGGCAAAGGAGCTTTCATTTATCTATGTAGATACAGGTGCCATGTACCGTGCAGTTGCACTTTATCTGCAGAAGAAAGGAATCGACGGAACGGATTCCCAGGCAGTTGCAGATCACTGTCAGGAAGCAGAGGTTTCTATCCGCTATGAAGATGGAGAACAGCTGGTGATCCTGAACGGGGAGAATGTTAATGCCTGTATCCGCACGGAAGAAGTGGGAAATATGGCGTCCAAGACCTCTGCCAACCCGGCAGTCCGCGCACATCTTCTCAACCTGCAGAGAAATCTTGCAGAGAAGAACAATGTGGTAATGGACGGCCGCGATATCGGAACCATTGTTCTACCCGATGCCCAGGTGAAGATTTTCCTCACTGCAAGCGTAGAGACCAGAGCGAACAGACGCTATGAGGAATACCTTGCCAAGGGTGAGAAAGCAGATCTGGAAGATATTAAGAAGGATATCGAGATCCGCGACCATCAGGACATGACAAGAGAGATTTCCCCTCTTCGCCAGGCTGAGGATGCAGTGCTTGTGGATTCCTCCAATATGAACATTGAGGAAGTGGTAGCCGCAATTCTTGGAATTTACAGAGATAAGGTGGAATAAATCATGGAAGTAAAGGTTGCGAAAACAGCAGGCTTTTGCTTTGGTGTGCAGCGCGCGGTAGACAAGGTCTACGAGCTGATCGGCAGCCATCCGGACAAGCTGTTTACTCTTGGCCCCATTATTCACAATGAGGAAGTGGTGAACGACCTGGAGAAAAAAGGCGTCCGGGTTGCCTCTGAGGAGGATCTGAAGACGCTCCCGGAAGGCAGCACCATAGTGATCCGTTCCCACGGCGTTGGAAAGGAAGTGTACGACCGTCTGGAAGAATACGGACTTTCCTATGTGGATGTGACCTGTCCCTTTGTGCTGAAGATCCACAGGATCGTGGAGAAAGAGAGCAGGGCAGGTTCCCATGTGGTGATCATCGGCGATCCGGATCACCCGGAGGTTGTAGGAATCTGCGGCTGGTGCATGGGTCCCTGCACCGTCATAAAAACGGAACAGGATGCGCTGGATTTTGTGCCTCCGCCGGGTAAAAACATATGTATTGTGTCGCAGACAACATTTAATTACAATAAATTTAAAGATTTAGTTGAAATTCTCCGCAAAAAGAGGTATGATAATACTGTTTTAAATATTCTTAATATTTTAAACACTATTTGTAATGCTACCGAAGAACGGCAGAGAGAAGCAAAGAGCATAGCCGGAGAGGTAGACACTATGTTGGTCGTAGGCGGCAGACATAGTTCCAATACTCAAAAGCTGTTTGAAATATGTAAAAAGGAATGTGAAAATACTTACTATATACAAACACCTGTAGACTTGGATTCAGATATGTTCCAATGCAGTAGTTATGTAGGTATTACAGCAGGGGCTTCAACCCCAAAGAAAATTATTGAGGAGGTTCAAGAACATGTCAGAATTAAGTTTTGAACAGATGCTGGAAGATTCCGTAAAAACAATCAGAAATGGAGAAATCGTACAGGGAAAGGTCATCGATGTAAAAGAAGATGAAATTATCCTGAACATTGGCTATAAGGCTGATGGTATTATCACCAAGAGTGAATATAGCAATGATCCTTCCATAGTACTTACCGACGCTGTACATGTAGGTGACTCCATGGAAGCCAAAGTGCTTAAGGTAAACGATGGCGAAGGCCAGGTTATCTTAACCTACAAGAGACTTGCTGCAGAGAAAGGCAACAAACGTCTTGAGGAAGCATTCGAGAACCAGGAAGTATTAACTGCTCCTGTAACTCAGGTACTTGACGGCGGATTATGTGTAAATGTTGAGGAGACTCGTGTATTCATCCCTGCAAGCCTTGTTTCCGATACTTATGAGAAAGACCTCAGCAAATACGCTGATCAGGAGATCGAATTCGTTATCACAGAGTTCAATCCAAGAAGACGCCGCATCATTGGTAACCGCAAACAGCTTCTTGTTGCTGAGAAGGCTAAGAAACAGCAGGAGCTTATGGAGCGCATCCATGTTGGCGATACTGTAGACGGTGTTGTTAAGAATGTTACAGATTTCGGTGCATTCATTGATCTGGGCGGCGCTGACGGACTGCTTCACATCTCTGAGATGTCCTGGGGCAGAGTAGAGAACCCGAAGAAGGTTTTCACAGTTGGTGAGACTGTTAAGGTTATGATCAAAGACATCAAGGGTGAGAAGATTGCTCTTACAATGAAATTCCCGGAGGAGAATCCATGGCTTACAGCAGCCGAGGATTTCGCAGTTGGAAATGTAGTAACAGGTAAAGTTGCTCGTATGACAGACTTCGGTGCATTCGTAGAGCTTGCTCCTGGAGTAGATGCACTTCTTCATGTATCTCAGATTTCCAGAGAGCACGTTGCAAAACCATCTGATGTACTTTCCATCGGACAGGAGATCCAGGCTAAGGTTGTTGACTTCAATGGTGAAGACAAGAAGATCAGCCTGAGCATGAAGGCTCTTGAGGCTCCGGCAGAGGACGCACCTGTAGAGGAATAATGTAAAGAATTACCGCCATTCACAGGTTATTGTGAATGGCGGTTGCTTTTCGTATCAGAATGAGAACTGGTAAGTTTGGCTTATCAGAAATTTAAGGAGGCATTTTCCGCGATGGAAGATGTCTCCTTTTAAATTATGTTATTTCAGCTTCCAGAACAAATATTCCATGGTATGTACCAGATATTGTCTCTGCTTTTCTGAATTCTGCAGAAACTCTTCCGAGCAGGGGAACCAGGTATAGCAGGTGTCTCTTGTGGCGGACTGCTTCAACCCTTTTTCCATAAATTTGCTGATGGATTTTGGGACGGCCATGTCTTCGCCGGGGAGATAGTCGTAATGCTTGTAATCACTGTAATACTGGCGAATCCGTCCGTTTACAGGGCAGGTAAGTACGCTCACCAGATTTTCCTGTCCGGTAATGTAGAACTCCTCAGTGCGGTTGGAAAAGGCGGCAGGAAGAGTATAGGGAAGCTTCAGCTGCAGAATCAGGTTTTCCTCGTCGAAATCCGCTCCGTTTGCCTGGAAATCTCCGCTTTTCAGGGAAAGATATCCCATCATCTTAAACACATCTCCAAGACCCAGAAGGTCCTCCATATTATGTCCCATCACAATATCCAGATCTGTCTGTTCCCTGCGTGACATATATTTTTTGTAAATGCGGATGCAGTCGCCGCCGTTGCAGTAGACACGCTTGTGTTCTCCAAGAAAGGCTTCCATTTGCTCCTGTTTCAGTCCTGGAAGCTTCAGAAATCCTTTTAAGGGGCGGAGAATCTTATAAAGGTCAATAGAAGGAAGCCCTTCAAATGGATCCGGCAGTTCATGAAACGCAAGCCGTGCCTGAAGATAAGGCTGGTCGAACGCATCGCCATTGTATTGAACGGTGCAGGTGAATTTTTTCAAAAATTCGGAAAAAACCTCCAGAAGCTGCTTTTCTTCCCGAAAATCCGGTGCCAGCAACTGATACAGCTGCCAGCCCTCATTTCCTTCATAGCACACAGCTCCGATCATGTATAAAAAAGAGGAATTTCGTCCTAATCCGGTGGTTTCAATATCGTAAAATAAAGGGGCAAAATCTACCTGATTTTCCCCGTTCCCAGATAAATTTTTAACAGTCTCAAAGTCTGGAAACCCTTGTAAAATCGGCATTTTTTTAACAATCATCCTGCTTATACTCCTTTCATGGATTGTATTCAATTATACACAATTTTTTTCTTTTTAGGTAGTGAATTTTTTTACAAAATGAGGTATAGTAGAATATAGAGAATAGTCAGAATATATAAAATACCAGGGCCAAAAGTTCAAAAAGCTGTAAGGAGCAAGACCTGGCATTAATAAAAAGAAAAGGAGAAACACATGTGGGATTTAGCAATTAATGGAGTAGATTTCTATCACATAGCCAACTGGTTTTACATATACAGTTTTCTTGGCTGGCTGTGGGAAACCTGCTACGTATCTGTAAGGAAAGGCAAGCTGATCAACAGAGGCTTTATTAACGGCCCGTTGTGTACCATCTATGGCTGCGGAGCACTTGCCGTTTATCTGATCCTTCTTCCGGTAAGCGAAAATCTGCTTCTTTTATTTGTAGGAGGAATTGTAGTCGCCACTGCACTGGAATATGTGACAGCGGTATTGATGGAGAACATTTTCCATACATCCTGGTGGGATTACAGCGATAAGAAATTTAATTTCCAGGGACGTATCTGCCTTGGCTGTTCCCTTGGATGGGGATTGTTTACGGTAGGACTTTTCCGGGTGCTGCATCCGGTTGTATCGGATTTTGTGGAGTTGTATTCCAGGAGAACCGGAGAAATCGCGGTCTGTGTGATTACGGTGGTCTACATTGTGGACTTCGCTTTTTCCGCAGCAGCAGCATTCCACATCCACGAGCGCATTCCTGCATGGGAGCAGGCGCTGGATCAGATGCGAGTGGAGCTGCTTGTGCAGGCCCGTGAGAAAATGGAGAATCTGGAAGAGAGCAGCGGCCTTTCCCGTGAGAAGATCAAGCAGCAGCTTGGTGACAAGCTTGGCCGTCTGGACGATATCGCCCTGATCAAGGAGCTGGAAGAGAAGCGCTCTGTTATGATGACCGATATCTCCGAGGAACTGCAGAAGCGCAAAGAGGCAATGGCAGGAAAAGTCAGCCACAATATGCAGCGTTTCGTAAAGGCATACCCGAATCTGAACCGTGGATATAAGATCCACAAAAAATACGGTTTCGGCAAAAGAAAAAAAGATGCGGATCAGAAATAACAGAAGCGCATTAGAAGGAATGAAAGATAATAATAAGTTTTTTCAATGCGGAAGTCTTATGAATCATACAGATAACCATAACAGCTTTCTGCCGTCGGGAAAGGCGGAGAGCTGTCCGAATCAGACAAAAGGGAAACAAAGAGTTATAAATCAGACAAAGAAATCAGGTTGCTGCGGACAAAAGAGTCAGTGATCAATACTATAAAGGCGGTGAATATTAGTGCGGTTAACTTTTAAAGGCGGCGTACATCCCTTCGAGGGAAAAGAAATGTCAAAGGACTGCCCGGTGGAGAAATATCTCCCCAAGGCTGATCTGGCGTATCCATTGTCCCAGCACATTGGTGCTCCGGCCAAGCCTGTGGTTGCAAAAGGTGACCATGTGCTGGCAGGACAGATGATCGCAGAAGCAGGCGGATTCGTATCTTCCCCTATTCATGCTTCTGTATCCGGAACTGTGAAAGGCATCGAGAAACGGCTCACAGCTACCGGAAGCATGGTGGATTCCATTATTGTGGAAAATGACGGATTATATGAGGAAACAGAGTTTACTCCCGCAGATCCGGCGGGGTTGACCCGTGAGGAAATTATCGGAAGAATCCGCGACGGCGGTGTCGTAGGACTTGGAGGTGCAGGCTTCCCCACACATGTGAAGCTTTCCCCCAAGGAACCGGACAAGATTGAGTACATACTGGTAAACGGTGCAGAATGTGAGCCTTACCTGACAAGCGACTACAGGCGCATGATGGACCAGCCCGAGAAGGTGGTAGAAGGCCTGAAGATCGTAGTAGGTCTTTTCAAAAACGCAAAGGGCTGTATCTGCATTGAGGACAACAAGCCAGACTGTATTGCGAAAATGAAAGAGCTGGTAACGGGCATCCCCAATATCGAAGTCAAGGAACTGATGACCAAGTACCCCCAGGGCGGTGAGCGAACCCTGATCTACGCAGTGACTGGAAGAGAGATCAACTCCTCCATGCTTCCTGCAGATGCAGGCTGTATTGTAGACAACGTGGAGACCATCTGCAGCATATATGATGCGGTAGCCCTTGGCAGACCTATCATGAAGCGTATTTTTACGGTAACCGGAAAAGGCATCAACCGCCCGGCTCATTTTGAAGTCTGTACAGGAACGGATATGGCCGAGCTGATCGACGCGGCAGGCGGTCTGAAGGACCACGCAGGAAAGGTAATCTCCGGCGGTCCTATGATGGGCTTTGCCATGTATGATCTTCATGTACCTTGTGTGAAAACCTCTTCCTCACTTCTGTGTATGCAAAGCGACCCTGTATCAGACGCAAATGCACAGCAGACCGCCTGCATCAACTGCGGACGCTGCGTCAGTGTCTGCCCGGGACACGTAATTCCCGCAAGGCTGGCAACCTTTGCTCAGAGAGGCGATATGGAAAGCTTCCAGAAATTTGATGGAATGGAATGCTGCGAGTGCGGCTGCTGCAGCTACATCTGCCCGGCCAAGCGTCCGCTGACCCAGAGCATCAAATCCATGCGTAAAATGGTGCTGGCAAGCAGGAAAAAGAAATAATAAGGGGGAAGAAACTCATGGAACAAATGCTTAATGTATCATCCAATCCCCATGTCCGGGCAAGGATGACCACTGCGAAGATCATGCAGCTGGTTGCCATCGCGCTTTTGCCTGCAGCCATAGTGGGAATTTATAATTTCGGATTCAAGGCACTGGCCATTCTGGTGGTATCCACCGGCAGTGCAGTGCTTGCAGAGTGGTTATATGATCATTTCATGCACAAACCAAACACCATCGGAGACTTCAGTGCAGTTGTCACAGGTCTTCTGATCGGCATGAACATGCCTGCAGGAATTCCTTTATGGATTCCGGCACTTGGCAGTATTTTTGCAATTATTGTGGTAAAACAGCTGTTCGGCGGTCTTGGCCAAAACTTTATGAACCCGGCCCTTGCTGCCCGCTGTTTCCTTATGATTTCCTTTGCGGGAAAAATGACGGACTTTTCCGTATCTGACAGCTTCAAGGGCGCAGTTGACGGTGTGACAGGGGCAACTCCTTTGGCAGCTCTTCGCGACCATGGTTTTGTGGCAGGCTCCTCTGTTCCCATTAAGAACCTGCTCATTGGAAATATCCAGGGTACCATCGGAGAGACTTCCGTAATCGCCATCCTGATCGGAGCAGCCATCCTGCTTTGCTATAAGGTGATCAGCGCAAGGATTCCTCTTACCTACATCGGCAGCTTTGCCGTATTTGTGATCATTTACATGCTGGCTTCCGGCAAAGGCTTTGACGTAAACTATCTGTTTACCCACCTTTTCGGCGGCGGACTGATGCTGGGCGCATGGTTTATGGCCACTGACTACGTGACAAGCCCCATCACGGTGAAGGGACAATATGTATACGGTGTCTGTCTGGGTGTTCTCACCGGAATCTTCCGTATTTTCGGAGCTTCCGCAGAAGGCGTTTCCTATGCGATTATTTTCTGCAACCTTCTGGTACCTCAGATTGAACGTTTCACACGTCCGGTTGCTTTTGGAAAAGGAGGCGCAAAGAAATGAAAAACAAGATCGTGAAAGATACCCTTGCGCTGACTGTGATCACACTGATTTCCGGCCTGCTTCTTGGTGTTGTCAATGACATTACCGCAGGTCCCATTGCCAGTCAGCAGGCAAAAGAAAAAGAAGAAGCCTACAAGGCGGTATTTGCAGAGGCAGCTTCCTTTGAAGTAGTTACAAGCGGGGAAGATGCAGACCTTGAGAGCTATCTGGATGAGAACGGCTACAAAGCCCAGAGCATTGATGAGGTGATGCTTGCAAAGGATGACGCTGGAAATGAGCTTGGCTATGCCTTTTCGGTTACCACTTCCGAGGGTTACGGCGGAGATATCCAGTTTGCTATGGGAATCCAGGATGACGGAACCTTAAATGGAATTTCTATTTTGTCCATCAGTGAGACTGCCGGCCTTGGCATGCGTGCCACCACAGACGATTTCAAGAACCAGTTCAAGGACAAAAACGTAGAGAAATTTACATACACAAAGACTGGCGCCACATCTGATGATGAGATTGACGCTTTAAGCGGTGCGACGATTACCACAAATGCCATGACAAATGGCGTGAATGCCGGACTTGCCGCATTTCGTTATGAGAAGGGGGGCAGTCAGCAATGAAAAAGAATACACCATCTGAACGACTGATTAACGGTATCATCAAAGAAAATCCTACCTTTGTGCTGATGCTTGGTATGTGTCCTACACTGGCTATTACCACATCTGCCATCAACGGTATTGGAATGGGACTTACTACAACGGTAATTCTGGCTGCATCCAACCTGATGATCTCTCTGCTCCGCAATTTTATTCCGGACAGCGTGCGTATGCCAGCCTACATTGTGGTAGTTGCGTCCTTTGTAACAATTGTACAGATGCTTCTGCAGGGCTTTATTCCTTTCCTGTATTCTTCCCTTGGAATCTATATTCCGCTGATCGTTGTAAACTGTATCATCCTGGGAAGAGCAGAGGCCTATGCTTCCAAGAACAAACCAATCCCGTCCCTGTTTGACGGCATTGGAATGGGACTTGGCTTTACCTTAAGCATCACCTGCATCGGTGCAGTACGTGAGCTGATCGGTGCCGGAACTATTTTCGGCAAACAGATCCTTCCGCTTGCAGATGCTGCAGCTGGCAAAATGGGCTATGAGCCTGTAACCATTTTCATTCTTGCACCTGGCGCATTCTTTGTCCTTGCGTTTTTATCTGCAATCCAGAACAAATTCAAGCTTGGCGCTGCCAAACGGGGCATTGATCCAAGCAATCCGGACTGCAAGGGCGGCTGTGCTTCCTGCGGAAATTCCATGTGCTCAGGAAAAAGGGGGTAGGAGAAGATGAAAGAATTATTACTGATCATTGTAAGCTCTGCGCTTGTCAATAACGTAGTCCTCAGCCAGTTTATGGGGCTTTGTCCGTTCCTTGGTGTTTCCAAAACTACGGATACAGCAGCTGGTATGGGCGGTGCGGTTATTTTCGTAATCACCCTGTCCTCCTTTGTAACCAGTGTGATCTACAAGCTGATCCTGCAGCCTCTGGATCTGACTTATCTGCAGACCATCGTGTTCATTCTGATCATTGCAGCGCTGGTACAGTTTGTGGAAATGTTCCTGAAGAAAAGCATGCCTTCTCTTTACAAGGCACTTGGCGTGTATCTGCCTCTGATCACCACCAACTGTGCAGTTCTTGGCGTGGCCCTTACAAACGTGCAGAAGGACTATAATATCCTGGAGGGTACTGTAAACGGTTTTGCAACTGCTTTCGGTTTCTCCATCTCCATTGTGCTGATGGCAGGAATCCGTGAGAAAATTGCGTACAACGATATCCCGGAGGCATTCCAGGGATTCCCAACTGTACTTCTGACAGCAGGACTGATGGCAATTGCATTCTTCGGATTTTCAGGTTTGATCTAAGGAGGCGTAAGGATGAATATAAGTGCGATTATAGGAGCGACCATTCTGGTTGCGGCAGTAGGACTTTTCATCGGTGTGTTCCTTGGAGTTGCCGGAAAAAAGTTTGCTGTTGAGGTGGATGAGAAGGAAGTTGCCATCAGAGAAGCGCTTCCTGGAAATAACTGCGGCGGATGCGGATATCCGGGCTGTGACGGTCTGGCAGCAGCCATTGCCAAAGGCGAGGCACCGGTCAACCGCTGTCCGGTAGGCGGCGAGCCTGTTGGAAAAATCATTGCAGGAATCATGGGCCAGGAGGCAGTGGAGACTGCCCGTCAGGTAGCACATGTGAAATGCTCCGGAACCTGTGAGAAGGCGAAGGAAGAGTATATTTATACAGGCGTGGAAGATTGCGAAATGCTTCCCTTCGTGCCAAACGGCGGTGCGAAGGCCTGTACCTACGGCTGCTGCGGCTTTGGAAGCTGCGTGAAGGTCTGTCCTTTTGGCGCGATCCGGATCGTGGACGGCATTGCAGTGGTAGATAAGGAGGCATGTAAGGCCTGCGGCAAGTGCGTGGCCAAATGTCCAAGACATTTGATCGAGCTGATTCCGTACGATCAGAAGGTGGCGGTAGACTGCAGCTCCCATGACAAGGGCAAACAGGTGACAGCAGCCTGTGAAGTTGGCTGTATTGGCTGTAAGAAGTGCGAGAAGACCTGCCCGAACGGTGCGGTTACGGTTGAGAATTTCTGTGCACATATTGATTATGAGAAGTGTACAGGATGCGGTGCTTGTAAGGAAGCCTGCCCGAGAGGAATTATCCGGGAAGTGTGATTTTCTGGTATTTTGAGTAATAATAAAGTGAATTTATGAGAGTAGACCTGCATTTTGGGTGAATGACGCATAAAGCAAATTTTATGTGTATTGCCCGAAATGCAGGTTTTTGTTTTGGCAGAACGGAATGGTGAACATTTGTCAGATCGTATTGTAAGAGATATTTTTTGTGAACGGACAGGAGTCAGGCTTTCTTTCTTGATATAGGTGTGATATGATGTTTGAATCAGATTTTCAATAAAACACACAAAAGAGGAGACACGCATATGATCTGGAAATTACTTTGGCTGTTTCTGGTCTATTCCTTTGCAGGATGGGTCCTTGAGACAGTTCTGGCATCCCTGAAACAGAAGAAATTTGCAAACCGAGGCATTATTAACGGACCTTTCTGTCTGGTCTATGGATTTGGCGGATTCTTTATTACCGCATTTACAAGGGAACTGACAGGCATCTGGCTGTTTATCGGCTCTGCCATTGTGGCATCCCTGGTGGAGTGGATTGCAGGGCATTTGATCGAGATGTGGTACCACGAGAGATGGTGGGACTACCGCAAAATGAAATGGAACCTGGATGGTTATATCAGTGTTCCTACTTCCTGTGTCTGGGGTCTTCTGGGCGTATTTGTCATCAAGATTGGAAATGGGCTTTGCATAAGCGTGTATGATCTGCTTCCCCAGCTGCTAGGCAGAATCCTGATTCTGGTGGTTCTGGGCGTTCTGGCAGTGGATGCGGGAGCTACCCTGACGATTCTTTTTGGACACAGCAAAAATCCGGAGAGATGGATCGCCACAGAGAAAAACCTGGATTCTGTGACCTGGAAGCTTGGAACAAAAATTGATGATTTTATAAACCGAAGAATTACCAAGGCGTATCCGCAGAAGCAGCATACAGAGAAAGAAGAGGCACACCCGGAAATTTTTGCTTATGGATGCAGTTTTTATAAGGTTGTGCTTTTGTTTTTTATCGGTGCCTTTCTGGGGGATATCACAGAGACCATTTTCTGCCGGATCACAGCTGGATATTGGATGAGTCGAAGCAGTGTGGTGTGGGGAGATTTCAGCATTGTGTGGGGACTTGCTATTGCGGCAGTTACTGCGCTGCTTTACCGCTATCGAAACCGCTCCGAACAGTTCCTTTTCTGGATGGGAACCTTCCTTGGCGGCGCTTACGAGTACATCTGCAGTGTGTTTACGGAAGCTGTATTTGGAACGGTGTTCTGGGATTACAGCGACATTCCTTTTAACCTTTCAGGAAGGATCAATCTTCTGTATTGCTTTTTTTGGGGCTTTGCCGCAGTGGCATGGTTCAAGATCCTTTACCCCAGAGTTTCCCGTCTGATCGAGAAAATCCCGGTAAAACCAGGCAAGATCATCACCTGGCTTCTTCTGATCTTCATGCTTGCTGATGGGGTGGTTTCCAGTGCTGCTCTTGCCCGTTATAATACCAGAAGCAATGGAATAGAGGCTTCCAATAGTTTTGAAAGCTGGGTAGATGAACACTTTGACGATGCACGGATGGAGAGAATTTATCCAAAGGCAAAGCAGGTGGGATAAAATCTGGTACGAATTGTTAAAACAACGTAAACAGTGTAAAGAACTGAAAAAAGAACCTACTGCGCATGTGATCGTAATGTTAAATGTGCGTCAAATGACAGAAAACCATATTGTTTTCTGAAAATTAGAATGCTATACTCCTTTCGGACAGGGAAATAAGGGCCCGCAAGTTTCCTTCCCCCACATCTGAAAGGAGTATTTGATTATTATGAAAAGAAAATATATCGCCGCAGTTTTAACTGTTTTTGCCATGACCACCGTTTGTTCCACAGCATTTGCATCCACCGAGCATTACACAGACAGCAGTATTGTTGGTGCTGAGACAGGCTGGGATGAATGGGTAGCAAACTGGGATGAGACCGCTTCTGATTTTACCAAGGTTTCCCTTACCCCAGGAAAAGACGACACCGAACTGAATTTCGCATGGTACAGTGAAAAGACAGATGCAGCTGCAACACCTGTTGTTCATTTCGGAACAGACAAGGATGCTCTGGATACGTTCGAAGGAACTTCAGGAGAAGTAGACCAGGATCTCACAGGCGATAAAGCTTACGAATACAACCACGTAACCGTTACAGGACTTGAGCCGAACACCACATATTATTATACGGTTGAGAAAAACGGTGAGCAGACCGAGCCTGTTGAATATACAACCAAGAGCACTGATACCGTAAAAATGATCTACGTAGGTGACCCGCAGGTAGGTGCTTCCAAAGGCCAGACCCAGGACGGCGCAGAGCTGGTTCCAGATGACGGTGCTGCAAACACAGCCGCAAGAAACGACGGATTTTCCTGGAACCGTACTTTAAACACTGCACTTGCTGAAAATCCAGACGTAAACTTTGTAATTTCCGCAGGTGATCAGGTAAACAAAACAGGTGCAGCAAAGGAAGAAGAGTACGCTTCCTATTTAAGTGCAGACGCTCTTACAAGTCTTCCGGTAGCAACTACCATCGGAAACCACGATTCCCTGAATCCGGACTATGCATACCATTTCAACAACCCGAACAACACAGAAAATGGAAAAACAGCAGCTGGCGGTGACTATTACTACAGCTATGGCGACGGACTTTTCATTGTTCTGAACACCAACAACTACAACGTAGCAGAGCATCAGAATACCATCGAGGAAGCAGTAAAAGCTTACCCGGATGCAACCTGGCGTGTGGTTACCATCCATCAGGATATTTACGGTTCCGGTCTTGACCACTCTGATACAGACGGAATGATCCTTCGTACACAGCTCACTCCAATCTTTGACGCAAACGATATTGACGTAGTGCTTCAGGGACATGACCACACCTACAGCCGTTCCAAACTTCTTTACGGTGACGGACAGACCCATCAGAGCTATGAGTTTAGTCTGAATGCAGATGGAACAGATTATGACTGGGATCATGCTGCAAATGTAGAGACAGGCGAGCAGATTACTTTAAATCCGGAAGACGGAGATACAGAAGCACAGGCAGCACTTGATGCATTCCACGAAGACAACCAGTGTTACACCATCGAGGATGTGGACGGAAATACAGTAACCGATCCCCAGGGAACCCTTTACATGACCGCAAACTCCGCTTCCGGTTCCAAGTTCTATGAGCTGGTTTCCACACAGCAGGATTACATCGCAGCCCGCAGCCAGAACTGGTTTCCAAGTTATTCTATCATCACAATGGATGCAGCGAAATTCTCCATTGACACTTATCAGATCACAGATGACGGCAGCGTTGAGGCAATTGACGATACCTTTACCATCGAGAAGACTGCGAAATAAATTACAGTCTGGATGTAACTTTTCAAAGGCAATGTTTTACGAAATGTTTTGTGAACAAAGTTTGCCTCTGAAAAGTTGACAGAAATCAAAAATATGCAATAGAAATGAGTAATAAAATGAATCAGATGCAAAACAAAAACAACGCCGGACTTCGCTTTTCCCAAAAAGCAGTCTGGCGCTGTATCTTAGGATTGATCATTGTTATATTTGGAATTTTTGTTTACTTTTTGAATCAGGTAGACAAAACAGAGCTGGTTGTCCGCACGGGACAGACGTTCGAAAAAGCAGAAGTAACGGAAATTCTCCAGGACAATCTGGAAGAAAACGGTACCAGAGTGGGAGAGCAGAGAGTGCGAGTGCACATGCTCACAGGTGTCCGCAAAGGGGAAGATCTTGAAATAACCAGCAGCTCCGGTTATCTGTTCGGTGCTGCATGTAAAGTTGGAATGAAAGTAATCGTTATGCAAAGTGTAGCAGGAGAGACCACCATCGCCAGTGTCTACACCCAGGACAGAGAGTGGGTCATCTACATTTTTGCGGCGCTTTATCTGCTGGCGTTGTGCGTCATAGGCGGACGTCAGGGTATAAAAGGATGCATTGGGCTGGTGTTCACATTTTTCTGCGTGATCTTCGTGTATCTGCCTATGATCTACCGGAATATTTCTCCTTTTGGAGCTGCGGTATTTGTGTGCTTCATCACTACGCTGGTGACCATGTATATGATTGGCGGCGCAACAAGAAAAACCATAGCAGCGACTCTGGGAACTGTGGCAGGCGTTGTGATTGCCGGAATTTCCGCCCAGCTTTTCAGCATGGCATCGGGAATCACAGGCTACAATGTTTCGGATATTGAAACTTTGATGACGCTGTGGAATACAAACGGCATTCAGGTGGGAGGGCTTCTTTTCTCCGGGCTTTTGATTTCCTGCCTTGGTGCAGTGATGGATGTGGCAATGTCCGTGTGCAGTTCCATGTATGAGATTTACGCCCAGAATCTGAGTATGAGCCGTGGGGCACTGTTTAAAGCAGGAATGCACGTGGCGAGGGATATGATGGGAACGGACAGCAATACGTTGATTTTGGCTTTTGCAGGAAGCAGTGTGAGCATGCTGCTTCTGGATTATGCTTATGATCTTCCTTACCAGCAGATTATCAACTCCAATAATATCGGAATCGCTATTATGCAAGGACTTGCAGGAAGCTTTGGAATTGTGCTGTCTGTGCCGCTTACGGTTTTGATCTGTACGTTCCTGTATCATGGGAAAGTTTTGCGTAAGGCAGAATAAAGCTTTATTATAATACCCGGCGCTTTTACAGTTGATGCTTTACTGTAAAATGCGCCCTTTTTAATTCTCTTTATTATTTTCCTTTTTTAATCGAATGAATGTTTGCTTTTTGCTCAGGGATATGGTATGATGACAAAGAATTTTAATCTCTTCTTTTTTAGAGGAAGTAATTTTGCAAAACATATTTTCAGGAGGCACTTATGATCTCATTCATCCGCGGAACCGTAGCTGATCTCACGGAAACCTCTGTAATCGTGGAATCCGGTTACATCGGTTTTGAAATAAATATGACAGGAAACGCCCTTGCCCAGCTTCACATTGGCCAGGAAGTGAAGCTTCACACCTATTTCCAGGTGAGAGAGGACGCTATGGTGCTCTACGGATTTTTCAATAAAGATGATTTGCAGGTGTTCAAGCTTCTGCTGGGGGTAAACGGTGTGGGACCTAAGGCTGCGCTTGGCGTACTTGCTGGAATTACCGCCGATGAGCTTCGTTTCGCAGTGCTCTCCGATGATGTGAAGACCCTTTCCAAGGCTCCCGGCATTGGCAAGAAAACAGCCCAGAAGCTGATCCTGGAACTGAAAGATAAATTAAGCCTGGAAGAAGCCTTTGAGCAGAAGCTTGCCAACGAACAGGCGGGAGCAGCTGCGGCTGCCACAGGAGCCGGAATGACGGATGCCAAGCAGGAAGCAGTGGAAGCGCTGGTTGCCCTTGGCTACAGCAGCACCGATGCCCTTCGCGCAGTGCGCAAGGTGACGGACGCCGAGGCGGCAGACGTAGAATCTATTTTGAAGGCTGCTCTGAAAAATTTCTAGCGTGCCCCAAAATCATTCCCGCAATCTGCAAGCCCCACTTTGCGGTATATTTTGCAGAAAGCCTTTTTCAAACAGGCTCTAAGCAGAATTTTGTATGTAACTGTGAAGACATAAGCGGTTACAATTCGTTTATATGAATATAAGAGGTAAATAATGGACAATCGCATTATAACAACAGACGTCATGGAAGAGGATTTTTCCCTGGAGGGAAATCTCCGTCCTCAGACCCTGGACGAATACATTGGTCAGGAAAAGACCAAAAACACCCTGAAGATCTATATAGAAGCTGCCAAGCAGCGCCACGATTCCCTGGATCACGTCCTTTTCTACGGCCCTCCCGGGCTTGGAAAGACCACGCTTTCCGGGATTATTGCCAATGAGATGGGCGTACACATGAAGGTTACTTCCGGTCCTGCTATTGAGAAACCAGGTGAAATGGCAGCAATCCTGAACAATCTTCAGGAGGGAGATATCCTTTTTGTGGACGAGATCCACCGCCTGAACCGTCAGGTAGAGGAGGTTCTCTACCCGGCAATGGAGGACTTCGCCATCGACATTATGATTGGAAAAGGTGCCTCCGCCCGCTCCATCCGTCTGGATCTGCCCAAATTTACCCTTGTAGGAGCCACCACAAGAGCCGGACTTTTGTCCGCGCCTCTCCGTGACCGCTTCGGTGTCATCCACCATTTGGAATTTTACAGCAAAAAAGAACTTACTACCATTATTATGCGTTCCGCTCAGGTTCTTGGCGTGGAAATTGACGTGAAAGGCGCCGGTGAGATCGCCATGCGTTCCCGCGGAACCCCAAGACTTGCCAACCGTCTTCTAAAGCGCGTCCGTGATTTTGCCCAGGTAAAATACGATGGCAGGATCACCTACGATGTGGCCTGTTTTGCCCTGAATCTGCTGGAAGTAGACCAGTACGGACTGGATAAGCTGGACCGCCAGATCCTCAACACCCTGATTGTGAACTTCAAAGGCGGCCCTGTAGGCCTTGACACCCTGGCCGCCGCCATCGGAGAAGATTCCGGCACCCTGGAAGATGTCTACGAGCCCTACCTGCTGAAAAACGGCTTTTTAAACCGCACCCCCCGCGGCCGAATGGCCTCCGCCCTCGCCTACGAACACCTGGGATTTCCTGTTCCTGAAACATAAAAAACAAACTTTTGTAAAAATTCCCTATACTTTTCTACATTTTTCGATTATAATAGGGATGCTTACATAATTGAAAATGAGAAAACGAAGTCCGATAACCGGAAATTGGATTCGGAATTTGATAAAAGATACAGGAGGCTTGAACGAATGGCGGTCAAGAATACAGCACAGGTGATCATCGGGGGTAAGATCATTACCCTGGGAGGATATGAATCAGAGGAATATTTCCAGCAGGTTGCATCATATATGAATAAGAAGATAGGAGAGCTGGAGACTGTGCCAGGATACGGCAGACAGCCTATGGAGACCAAGCATATGCTTCTCAGCCTGAACATTACAGACGACTATTTCAAGGCGAAGAAGCAGGTAGAGACCTATGAACTGGACTTGCAGCAGAAGGATCAGGAGATGTATGACCTGAAGCATGAGCTGATCTCCCTTCGCATGCAGATCGAGGAAGCACAGAAGAACGAGCAGGAAGCTCTGGACGAGAAGAATCTTCTGGAAGGCAAGGTTAAGGAACTGGAAAAAGAACTGGATGAAATGCTGAAGTAAAAAGCAGGAGGGATTGCCTAGGTGATTCCTCTTTTCTCTTTTATAACCACAATCTGGAATTGGAGGAAATACTTTGAAACGAAATATAGAGTTGCTGGCGCCAGCAGGCTCCTACGAGGGCTTTGAGGCGGCACTTGGGGCAGGCGCAGACGCCGTCTACGTAGGCGGTTCCATGTTCGGGGCCAGAGCATACGCACAGAATTTTACCCAGGAAGAGCTTCTGAAGGCCATTGACACGGCCCACATTCATGGAAGGAAGCTTTACCTTACAGTCAATACATTATTGAAGAACAGAGAACTAAAAGGAGAATTGATTGCCTATCTGACGCCATACTATGAGGCTGGACTGGATGCGGTGATCGTGCAGGATATGGGCGTGTTTGCGGTTTTGAAGCAGGAATTTCCGGGACTTCACCTTCACGCCAGCACCCAGATGACGGTCACAGGTCCGGAAGGCATGAAGTTTCTGGCAGCGCAGGGAGCCACCCGCGTGGTTGCCGCAAGAGAGCTTTCCCTGGAGGAGCTTTCCCGGATGCATCAGGCAAGCCCTATTGAGATCGAGGCCTTTGTGCACGGCGCCCTTTGCTACAGCTACTCCGGCCAGTGCCTGATGAGCAGCCTTCTGGGCGGCAGAAGCGGAAACCGCGGACGCTGCGCACAGCCCTGCAGGCTTCCTTACCAGGTGAAGAACTTTAAGACCCGGGACTACGGCAAAGGGGAATTTTGCCCCTTAAGCCTGAAGGACATCTGTACCATTGAGATTTTGCCCCAGATTATCGAAGCTGGCGTGACTTCCCTTAAGATTGAGGGAAGAATGAAGCAGCCTTCCTACACAGCTGGCGTTACAGGCATGTACCGGAAATATCTGGACCTTCTTTTTGAAAAAGGCCAGGAGAACTACCAGGTAAGCGAAAAAGACAGAAAATATCTTCTGGACCTGTTTAATCGCGGCGGTTCCTGCACAGGATATTACCAGATGGGAAACGGTCCCCAGATGATGGCATTTACCAATGAGAAAAAGACCGGAGAAGTATCCCTGCAGCCGAAGACTCTTAAGGAGCCCATAAAAGGCGAGCTCAGTCTTTTCCCGGAATCCCCTGTGTTTCTTACGGTATCATGCCGGGGCGAGAGTGCTGCCGCATTTCTTGGAGAAGTCCAGTATGCCAAGAGCCAGCCTGTAACCGAGGAACGCATCCGCCAGCAGATGGACAAGCTTGGAAATACGCCTTTTGTCTGGGAAGGCTTGGATATCCAGATGGGAGAGAGCATTTTTGTCCCGATGAAGACTCTGAATGAGGCCCGTCACCAGGCGCTGGAAGAATTGCAGGAGAAGCTGCTTGAGAAATACAGAAGAGATAAAGCGGAAAAAATGATAGAAGCGGAGATGAAGCCAGAAGAATCTGCCAGCAGTACAGAAAGATCGGCTTCAAATTACGTTTCCTATGGTGTAGAAGGAGCAATCCCAGTCTACGCTTCCTGCGAAACCGATGAGGCAGCAGAGATTCTCTGCCGGGAAAAAGGAATCCAGGGCATTTACCTGCCTTACCTGCTGATGGAGAAATACCTTCAGGCAGGCCTTTCCCAGGGCAAAGAGATGTACCTTTCCCTTCCTCACATTACAAGAGGAAATCCGCCCAAGGGCTATCTGGACCAGATCCAGAAATGGCTGAAAGAAGGCATGACAGGTCTTCTGGTGCGGAACCTGGAATCCTACAGCCGTCTGGCAGAGCTTGGATTTTCTGAGAAATGCGTGCTGGATCATTCCCTTTATACATGGAATGATGAGGCCATTCATTTCTGGAAAAATCAGAAGATACTTCGAAATACCGTTCCCCTGGAATTAAATGAGAAGGAGCTTCGCCACAGGGAAAATGCTGGCAGCGAGGTGATTGTATACGGCAGGCTTCCCCTGATGCACAGCGCCCAGTGTGTCCGCAAGAACACTACAGGCTGCAATCGCCAGGAGGACAGGCTGGTTCTGAAGGACCGCTATGACAAGGAATTTCCTGTAGTCTGTTACTGTCACCCCTGGAAAACCGGAAATACAAAGCCGGAAGGCCCCTGTTATAATATCATCTACAACAGTCTTCCCTACGGCCTGTTAAAAGAGGCGGACAAGGTGAAGGCGCTTGGGGTATCTGCCGTGCGGCTGTCCTTTACCATAGAGAGTGCCGGACAGACACAGCAGATCCTGGAAGATTTTGTAGCTGCCTATCGGGAAGGCAGGGTATCCCGGGAATATGAGTTTACAAAAGGTCATTTTAAAAGAGGAGCCGAGTAAAGGCGTATGATTAATATTGTTGTTGAGTTATCCAAATATGTGATCCTTACACTGATGATCATATATACAATTTTGTGCTACTATCTGGTGGTGGGGAAACACGCATCCGACAGGAAAGGGCTTTTGCAGACCCAGATTTCCCTTACCTTTTTTCTGGATTTCACCGCGTTTCTGGTAGTATTTCTGAAAACCTTTGATTTTAAGGTGGCAGTATTTTATGCGGAGATGATGGTGTATTTCGCGGCGATCCTGATTTTATACCGCAGGATTTATAAGAATGCATCCATGCTTCTTCTGAATAATATGTGCATGCTGCTCAGCGTAGGCTTTATTATGCTGTGCAGGCTGGACATCGCTTCTGCCAATAAGCAGCTTCTGATCGTTGCCTGCGGAAGTGCGGTAGCACTGGTGATTCCGGTTATGATCCGGAAGATGAAATTTCTGAAGGACCTTACCTGGATCTATGCAGGCGTGGGCGTTGTCCTTCTGGCAGCCGTTCTTGTGCTGGCCCAGACCAGCTATGGTGCGAAGCTTTCCCTTATGGGCATTCAGCCCTCTGAGGTGATCAAGCTTACTTTTGTGTTCTTTATGGCATCCCTTCTTGCAAGGGAAGTTACCTTTAAGAAAGTAGTTCTGGCAACGGTGGTGGCTGGTCTTCACGTGGGAATCCTGGTGCTTTCCAGAGACCTGGGAAGTGCGGTGATCTTCTTTGTTGCCTACATGGTGATGATCTATGTGTCTACCAGGAAGCCGGTCTATCTGGGAATCGGACTGGCAGGAGGCGCTGTGGGATCTGTGATCGCCTATCACCTGTTCGGACATGTGCGGGAGCGAGTCAGCGCCTGGAAGGATCCTATGGCGGTATATCAGAATGAGGGATACCAGATCGTGCAGTCTCTGTTTGCAATCGGGACCGGCGGATGGTTTGGCATGGGACTTTGCCAGGGATCCCCGGAGAAAATTCCGGTTGTAAAGAATGACTTTATTTTCAGTGCGATCTGCGAGGAGCTGGGCGGTATTTTTGCAATCTGCCTGATCCTTGTGTGCATGAGCTTTTTCCTTACCATTGTGGAGATTGCCCTGCAGATTAAGAATCCGTTTTATAAACTGATCGCCATTGGACTTGGCACGGAATATGCATTCCAGGTATTTCTCACCATCGGCGGAGCTACCAAATTCATTCCGATGACAGGTGTGACCCTTCCGCTGGTAAGCTACGGAGGAAGCTCCATTATGTGTATGATCCTGATGATTGCCATTATCCAGGGCCTGTATATTTATAGAGAGGACGAGGACGAAGAAATTGAGAGACATCGACGAGAAGCGGCGAAGAGAGCGAGACAGAGAGCTGCTGAAGCAGCGGCAGAAAGAGATTACTAAAAAGCGCAAAGCCAGAAATAAAGAGTATACCTTTGTTTCCATTTTCTTTGGGATCATCTTTATCAGTATGATCGGGTATCTGATATATTTCGACGGCATCAAAAGCGATGACTTTATTAACAGCCCCTACAACACCAGGCAGGATTCTTTTTCTGACCGGGTAGTCCGGGGCAAGATTATGTCTGCAGACGGTCAGGTGCTGGCGCAGACCAATGTGAGCGAGGACGGGACTGAGACACGTAATTATCCTTATTCCAACGTGTTTTCTCATGTTGTGGGCTATGATTCCAATGGGAAAAGCGGACTGGAGTCAGAGGCGAATTTTACGCTGCTGACCTCTCACTCCTTTTTCCTTACCCAGCTGAAGAATGAGTTTTTGAATACCAAGAACACAGGAGATACGGTTATTTCCACCTTGAATGCCAATCTTCAGAATGTGGCATATAATGCCCTTGGAGATCGAAGAGGCGCTGTGGTGGTGATTGAACCATCCACAGGCAAGCGTCTTGTGGAGGTGAGCAAGCCTGACTTTGATCCCAATACCATAGCACAGAACTGGCAGACGCTTGTAAATGATGAGAATGACAGCAGCCTTTTGAATCGTGCTACCAATGGTGCATATCCTCCCGGCTCCACCTTTAAGGTGGTTACAGCCCTTGACTATTTCAGAACCAAGGGAACCTTTGAGGGATACAATTATCTCTGCGAGGGAAGTATTACCTTGGAGGATCATACCATTCATTGTTATCACAATACAGTTCACGGACAGGAGGATTTCTACAGTGCCTTTGCCAATTCCTGTAACTGTGCATTTGCCAGTATCGGAGTTGATCTGGGCGGTGCTTCCCTTCGCCGGACTGCAGAGGATCTTCTGTTTAACAAAAGCCTGCCCTTGAACGCTTATCGGACCAGCAGCTTTTCACTGGACAAGAAATCCGTGACACCTCTTATTATGCAGACGGCTATCGGACAGGGAAATACGCTTGTATCGCCTATGCATATGGCTCTGATCACCTGTGCAATTGCAAATGATGGTGTGCTTATGAAGCCATATCTGATTGATGAGGTTGTCAATGACAGCAATGACACGGTAAAAAAGACAGAGCCTGTTCCTTATAAGAGACTGATGAGCTCCAACGAAGCCAATCTTCTGGGTAAGCTGATGAAACAGGTTGTAGATTCCGGTACAGCCTCATCCCTTTCCGGCAGAAGCTATACAGTGGCAGGAAAGACCGGTTCCGCAGAATTTGATGAGGAAGGCCATAGCCATTCCTGGTTCATCGGTTATTCCAATGTGGACGACCCGGATCTTGTGGTAGCTGTGATCGTAGAGAACGGCGGTTCCGGAAGTGAGGCCGCTGTGCCCATCGCAGGCCAGATTTTTGATGCATATTATGCAAACAAATAACAGATGCTGTAATTATTATAATATATTTTTTGTAAACGAAGATTCCCTGTTGCCAGTTTTCTGAAAAAGAGGTATACTATAAGCAGTTTAGAAAACACACGCATTACAGGAGGATTGCAGCATGATAGAAGCAACGAGCTGTGGCGGTGTGGTAATTCATCGAGGTAAGATTCTAGCGTTATATAAGTCTTACAAAAACCGTTACGAGGGCTGGGTTTTACCCAAAGGAACCGTAGAGCCCGGAGAGACCCATGAACAGACCGCATTGCGGGAAGTCAAGGAAGAAGCTGATGTGAGAGCCTCCATTGTGAAATATGTGGGAAAGAGCCAGTATAATTTCACAGTGCCGGAGGACATGGTCAACAAAGAGGTACATTGGTATCTTATGACGGCGGATAATTATCATAGCAAGCCTCAAAGAGAGGAATTTTTCGTGGATTCAGGATACTATAAATTCCACGAAATCTACCATCTGCTCCGCTTTGCAAATGAGAAGCAGATTGTTGAGAAGGCATATCAGGAATATCTGGAGCTTAGAAGTGCCGGATTATGGGATCGGCAGCAGAAGTATTTCTGAGGAATGCGAAGATGCAATCATAAAGGCTGCGTAGTCTTGTTACGCAGCCTTTTTGCAAACATAAGATTCATTTTTTGTTTACTGGTTTAAATTTGGGAAGAAAGGGAAATCATTCTATAACAAAGGAGTGTTGTACCAGATATGCTGAAATGGCAGGAAGACTATTATGTTGGGGAAGGAATCAAGGACGCAGAGAAGACGAAGAAACGCATTGATGCAGGAAAGGTTGCACTTGGCGTGTATCTTGTCACATTGTCTGAGAATCCGGGAAATCTTCTGGAGATCATTCCATCCTATATGCTGATCCAGAAGAGTTATTATGCCAAGTGTCCGGAGATTATCGGCATGGCGAAGGGCAAAGATGAAGCAACTGATCTGGCTGTGGATATCGTGAAGAATATTTACGGTGAGACAGGGGCATTTCAGGTAAAAGAATATTTTAAGAACAGGTGAGCGCATGTTACATATACTGTGGATCCTCATAAAGTTTATATTGATTCTTCTGGGAATCCTGCTGGGACTTGTGCTGCTGGCGGTTTTGCTGGTTCTGTTCTGCCCGGTGCGGTACAGTGCGGCCGCCGCGAAGGAAGGCGACAGCTTTAAGGAAGCCGAAATCGAAGCCAGGGTAAGCTGGCTGTTTCGTGCGATCGGCGTCCGGTTCTTTTTCAAGAACGGAGAGCAGAAGCTTGTGATTACCCTGTTTGGGATTTCACTGGATCAGATCCGAGGGTGGCTGGATGGACTTGGAAAGCGGCGCAAGGCGCGAAGAAGGCGCAGAAGCCAAAGCCGGGGGCAGGGAAGCCGCGGGAAGACTGGCGCAAAGAGCGGGAAGCCGGTTGCCGATAGTGGAAAGGCTGCCGCAGATGACCAGAAAAAGTCCAGCAAACAAAAAGAACGAACACGCTCTGAGCCAGAGAAGTCATCGGAAAAGAAAGCGGAAGTAAAGGAAATCCAGGCAAAGGAATCAGAACTGCCGCATGAGAAAACAACGGAACCAGAAGCTGAAAGAACAGAAGAAGGCTCCGAAGCAGAATCCAGGAAAAAAGAAGAACAGCAGGAACCAATTCGCCAGGAGCCGTCAAGGGAAATGCCGGAGAAAAAATCACCGGATATTGTAAGAATAACGGTCAGCGAGAAGAAATCACCGGAAGCTGCGAATACAGAAGATGTTGCAGATGAAGTGCCAGAAGTAATTGAGGGAGAAACCTCGGAATCGGTCAACACAGAGTCCGGCAAGAGCCAACTTCCGGTTTTATTTACCCGTATCCGGGATATACTAACCAGGATCATAGGGCTTCCAGGGGCATTGTGGAGGAAAATCACTTCTTTTATAAAAGGCATCCTTGGGAAGATTCGGCACATCCGAAATACTATTGCCGGAATCCGAAGCAAGCTGGACTGGTGGAAGGAATTTCTTGGAAATGAGAAAACCAAAGCCGCAATCGCCCTGGTATGGAAAGATGCCAAAGGCCTGATCCACCACGTACTTCCAACTAAAGTGGAAGGCCAGGTTACTTTTGGCTGTGATGATCCATCCATTACAGGAACAGTTCTGGCGGTTCTTGGAATGACATTCCCATTCCATCAGAACCGAATTCAGGTCACTCCCCTTTTTGACGGGGAGAACCAGCTCACAGGAAATATATCTCTGAAAGGCCGGATTTATGGGATTATGTTTGTAAAGGCGGCACTTGAGATCTATATCAATAAAAATGTAAAATACGTCATCAACCGATGGAAGCATAAGGAGGACTAAACAATGGAAAACGAAAACAACTTCAAAGAAACAGTAAGCTCCCTGTTTAAAGGAATGGATGGCTTTGTAGCTGCCAAGACGGTAGTGGGAGACGCCATTCACGTAGGCGATACGATTATACTTCCGCTGGTGGACGTATCCTTTGGCGTAGGTGCCGGAGCTTTCGCAGGAGAGAAGAAGAACAACGGAGGCGGCGGTCTCGCCGGAAAAATGACTCCATGTGCCGTGCTGGTGATCCAGAATGGAACCACCAAGCTTGTCAACGTAAAGAACCAGGATGGACTGACCAAAGTTCTGGATATGGTTCCGGATTTTGTAAACCGCTTCGCACCTGGCGGAAGTGACAGCGCTGAGACTGCAGACTCTGAAGAAGAGTAAGCAAAAGTACACCTGCAAGATGTGCATTGCAATTTGCAGATTCAATCCAGTGAAAGTGAAACAGGATTTTGGAATGTGTATTTGCAGGTCAGAAGACAGAGAAAATCTGCAAAAGTGTTCAGAAGCGGTCTCCCTGCATAAAATATACTAAACCAAAGAGACAGGACTGTATAAGATATGGGAAAAGTTCTTGGGTTTATGCTGTTTTTTATCGGACTGGGGATGGTGATCGGACTTCTGGTGTCTGAGACCGTAGCGCTTCTGATCGCCGCAGCTCTGTGTCTGATGTGCGGATATCATCTATTCTGTAAATAAAACAGGCGTAGAAGGAAATGAAATCCTTTCTGCGCCTGTTTTTTTGCACTTATTTTTATAAAAAAACAGCCCTCACATTTCTGTGAGGGCGGGTGTTACTTAGGCTCTTTCAACGTTTCCGGATCTTAAGCAGGAAGTACATACGTACATTTTCTTAGCTCCGTTCTCAGTTTTAACCTTAACGGATTTTACGTTTGATTTCCACATCTTATTGGATCTTCTATGGGAATGACTCACATTATTTCCGAAATGAGCACCTTTTTCACAAATTGCGCATTTAGCCATGATAGCACCTCCTTGACGCTTTTTTTCAACAGTTCATATTCTAACAGATGAAATTACATTTTGCAAGCAAAAAAAGGAAAATTTTAAAACAATTTTAAAATAAATTTGCTATTTGGTAAAATGCGTGCTAAAATTGGACGTTGTGTTATGGAAAGAAAAAGGGTATAATAGAGTATATACATTTTGAAAATCAAATTAATGGAGGTAAACCATATGAAGGGACGTATAGATTCCGGCCTTGGCCAGATCATTATTGATACGGATGTAATCGCTACTTATGCAGGAAGCGTTGCAGTAGAATGTTTCGGTATTATCGGTATGGCCGCTGTCAGCATGAAGGACGGCCTTGTGAAACTGCTCAGGAGAGATTCTCTGCAGCACGGTATTAATGTTAAGATCACAGAGGACAATAAGATCCGTCTGGATTTTCACGTGATCGTGGCGTATGGCGTAAATATCAGCACTATTGCAGATAATCTTGTAAATAATGTAAAATATAAAGTCGAGGCTTTTACAGGAATGGAGATCGAGAAGATCAACATTTATGTAGAAGGTGTTCGTGCAATAGATTAGGATTAGAGGAGGAAACTTGTGGTGGATAGACAGACCATAGATGCCAAGATACTTTCCAGAATGTTCCTGGCAGGAGCCAAGAACCTGGAAGCGAAGAAAGAATGGATCAACGAGCTGAATGTATTTCCGGTTCCAGATGGAGATACCGGTACGAATATGACCCTGACCATCATGTCAGCTGCATCGGAAGTAAGCGCTCTTGCAGACCCGGACATGGAGACCCTTGCCAAGGCAATTTCTTCCGGTTCCCTGCGCGGTGCCAGAGGTAACTCAGGCGTTATCCTTTCTCAGCTTCTTCGAGGCTTTACCAAGGGAACCAAGGGACATAAAGAGATGGATGCAGTGGTGATCGCTGCAGCTATGGAGAAGGCTGTGGAGACTGCATACAAAGCAGTTATGAAGCCGAAGGAAGGAACTATTCTTACCGTAGCCCGTGAGGCTGCTGTAAAGGCAACTGAGATCGCAGAGGAATCCGCGAACCTGGAGCTTTTCTTCCGCGCCATTTTTGAGCACGCAGAGAAGACTCTTGCACGTACACCGGAGATGCTTCCGGTCCTGAAGGAAGCTGGAGTCGTAGATTCCGGCGGACAGGGACTTCTTGAGGTATTCCGCGGCGCATTTGACGGCTACCTTGGCAAAGAAATCGACTACACTGCATTTGAGAAAGCTGCCCCTGCATCTTCTGTAACGAAGATTTCCCCGCAGGCAGAAGCAGAGATCAAGTTTGGCTACTGTACAGAGTTTATTATTCTTCTGGACAAGCCCCTTCCAGACGAGGAAGTACACAGCTTCAAGGAATTTTTGATGTCCATCGGTGATTCTGTCGTTCTGGTAGCAGACGATGAGATCGTGAAGGTACACGTACACACCAATCATCCGGGACAGGCATTTGAGAAAGCACTTACCTATGGCGCCCTTTCCCGCATGAAGATTGATAATATGCGCGAGGAGCATCAGGAGAAGCTGATCAAGGATGCCCAGAAGCTTGCCAGGGAGCAGGAAGAGCAGGAGAAGAAGGATGCCGCTGCGAAGGCTGCCAAAGAGCGCAAGAAATACGGCTTCATCAGCGTTTCCGTTGGAGAGGGACTTTCTGCCCTGTTCAAAGAGCTGAATGTAGACTGGATTATCGAGGGCGGCCAGACCATGAACCCAAGTACTGAGGACATGCTGAACGCCATCGCAGAAGTAAACGCAGACACCATTTACATTTTCCCGAACAATAAGAATATTGTCCTTGCTGCAAATCAGGCAAGAGACCTGACCGAGGACAAGGAGATCGTAGTTGTTCCTACCAAGACCATTCCTCAGGGAATCACAGCTCTTATCAGCTTCCAGCCGGATATGACCGGAGAGGAGAACTTAGAGGGCATGATGGAAGCTGTCTCCATGGTGAAAACCGGACAGGTTACTTATGCGGTCCGCGACACCAGACTGGATGAGAAAGACATCCATGAGGGCGATATTATGGGAATCGGTGATCACGGAATCCTTGCAGTAGGCAAAGGCCGGGAAGCAGTTGCCAAGGAGATGGTAGCGGCTATGGTAGACGAGGATTCTGAGGTAATCAGCATTTACTATGGTGCCGAGACTTCCGAGGAGGCTGCCAATAAGCTTGCAGAAGAACTGGAAGAGACATATCCGGACTGCGAAGTAGAGGTAAACATGGGCGGACAGCCGATTTACTATTACATTATTTCTGTAGAATAAAGGAATGCCAGAGGGCAGTTGCTTCATATTCGCGATACAAGAAAGACAAAGAAGACTGCTGGATGCAGCCTGATTTTGGGGCGGGAATTTTTCCGCCCCATTTTGCGGTTTGTTTTGTGTGAATTCAGACAAGTCAGTATGGGCAGTTACTTATGATTAGGAGGTAAAAACCGTGGCGAAGCAGCTTCGTGAATTAAAGGGAGTAGGGGAGAAAACAGAAAAATTATTTCAGAAGATCGGGATCACCACAACAGACGACCTGCTCCATTACTATCCCAGAAATTACGATGCATATGAGGAACCGGAAGAAATCGGCTCTCTGAAGGAGAACACGGTTGCAGCCATCCGCGCCACCATCACCACAGGCGTGTATGTGAACAAAATCCGCAATCTCCAGGTAATCTCCATCACCGTTGCAGATACCACCGGCCGCCTTGCCGTGGCATGGTTCAATGCCCCTTATCTGAAGAACACTCTGAAAAAAGGCAGCTGCTTCATTCTCCGCGGCAAAGTTTCCCGGAAAAAAGGCCGCCTGGAAATGGAGCATCCGGAAATTTTCACCCCGGCTGCTTACGAGGAAGTTCTGCACAGCATGCAGCCCATCTACGGCCTTACGGCAGGATTAACCAACAAGCTGATCATCAAGCTGATGCACCAGATTCTGGAAGAGCAGAACCTGCAGACAGAATTTCTCCCGGATGAGATCAAGGAATATTATCACCTGGCAGATGACAATTATGCCCTTTCTGCCATCCATTTTCCCGCTAATATGCAGGAACTGCTGGTAGCGAGAAAACGGCTTGTATTTGACGAATTCCTGCTGTTTATCCTGGCTGTGCAGATTCTGAAGGGCAAGACGGAAGAAGCCCCCAATGCCTTTCCCATGAAGCCAGTGTGGACCACGGAGCAGATCATGGAAAACCTGCCCTACAAACTGACCAGGGCCCAGCTAAACGCCTGGCATGAGATCGAGCGGGATCTTTGCAGCCACACTCTTATGTCCAGACTGGTTCAGGGAGATGTTGGAAGCGGCAAAACCATCCTGTCCTTCCTTGCCATGGTCCTGACCGTGGAAAACGGCTACCAGGCAGCGCTGATGGTGCCCACAGAGGTTCTGGCAAACCAGCACTTCGAGGCCTTTACCAAACTTATGGAGGAACAGGGAATCACCTCCTGCCATCCAGTGCTTCTGACCGGCTCCACCACTCTGAAAGAGAAGCGGCGAATCTACGGAGAGATTGCATCCGGCGAGGCCAACGTGATCATTGGCACCCACGCCCTGATCCAGGAGAAAGTGGTTTACGAAAACCTTGGCCTTGTCATCACAGACGAGCAGCACCGCTTCGGCGTGAAGCAAAGGGAAGCGCTGACCACAAGAGGCAATGCGCCTCACGTTCTGGTTATGAGCGCCACCCCTATTCCCAGGACTCTGGCCATTATTGTATACGGTGACCTGGATATTTCCATCATTGACGAGCTCCCTGCCATGCGTCTTCCTATTAAAAACTGCGTGGTGGGAACCTCCTACCGCCCCAAGGCCTATTCTTTTATTGAGAAACAGATCCGCCAGGGCCGCCAGGCCTACATCATCTGCCCTATGGTAGAGGAAAGCGAGGGCGCAGACGGGGAAAATGTAACGGACTACACCCAGCGGATCCGGGAAATTTTCCCCTCAGATATCACCATCGGCATGCTCCACGGCAAGATGAAGCCCAAGGAAAAAAATCAGATCATGGAACAGTTTGCCAGCGGGGAAATCCAGGTGCTGGTGTCCACCACCGTTGTGGAGGTTGGCGTCAACGTGCCCAATGCCACGGTGATGATGGTAGAGAACGCAGAGCGCTTCGGCCTTGCCCAGCTGCACCAGTTAAGAGGCCGTGTAGGCCGCGGGGAGTATCAGTCCTACTGTATTTTTATGCAGGGAAATGAGCAGGAAGAAACCTCCAAGCGACTGGAGATCCTGAACAAATCCAACGACGGATTTTTTATTGCAGGGGAAGACCTGAAGCTTCGCGGCCCCGGCGACCTGTTTGGAATCCGCCAGAGCGGCCAGCTGGAATTTCGCATCGGGGATATTTACCAGGACGCAGATGTGCTGAAAGCTGCCAGTGATGCGGCTGGCGGAATCCTGGAGCTTGACCGGGAACTGACGCTGCCACAGAACGAAATGCTGCGGGAAAGATTGAATTCTTATATGAAATATGACCTTGAAAACCTTGGATTGTAGGCAGTCACGAGGAAATATGCGACGAAAAAAACGGCAAAAAACGAAATTTTTTTGGTAATAACTGTGCAAAGAAACAAAAATTCTCAGGAATTTGGAATTTCAACCCGGGGATTTCGGGAAATAATGAGAGCAGATTTGTATAATTTTACCTATGAACCGAAGAAAAAGGCTTGTCAAGGGGTGATTTTCGGAAACTTGCCAAATTTTCAAAATCGTAGTATCCTAACGAAGAAGCAAGAACGAAGAATATTTTCACCGTCAAGGAGGCTATTATAATGGCTACAAAGAGAACTACAAAAAAGGCAGAAACAATGGCAGCCAAGAAAGCAGCGAAGACTGCTGCAGCACCTGCAGCAGAGGTAAAGGCTGAGCAATCCAAGGCAGAGGCTGTTAAGACCGCTGTTGTAGAAACTGTAAAGGCAGCTACAGAGACTGTTAAAGCTGCAACAGAGACAGTTAAAGAGACCGCTAAGGAAGCTGTGAAAGAGACAGCAAAAGCTGCACCTGCAAAGGAAGCTGCTCCGAAAGCTGAGGCTAAGAAGCCTGTAAGAAGAACAAAGAAAGCCGCTGCAGCAGCAACAGCAGAAGTTTATTTCCAGTACTTAGGCAAGGAATTTGCTTCCAAAGATCTGGTGTCTGATGTTAAGAAAGCTTGGATAGAGATGACCGGAAAGAAAGAAGAAGACATCCAGGATATTAAAGTTTACGTAAAACCAGAAGAGAACAAGGCATACTATGTAGTAAACGGTGAAGCAGAGGGACATTACATCGAACTGTAATTTTTCCTTAAACTGGAAGCTTCGGGGAATCTGTGAAGACAGACGCTCCGGGGCTTTTTTTATGCCTGAAACAGAGCGGATGATTTTTCAAACATGCTCTGGACAAACAGGTGTAAATACGATAAAATATTAAAATGTAACGAAATTTTTTCTTTACATTGCAGGCAATCCCACAACCCCTGTGATCCAGGGGTTGTTTTTATGATATTACTTATTCAGAAAGGAAAAACTATGTTTAACGAAATTGACTTCAGCAAAATAGATACCGCTGGCGCGCCGCCTACAGATGATGCCGGCCGCCAGTATTATTACATGGCCAAGCTTGCCACTATGGTTACCCTCAAGGAGCAGGAGCTTGGACGCCCTATCACCTATTGTCTCCAGACCTTTGGCTGTCAGATGAACGAGAAGCAGTCCGAGGTAGTAGCCGGAATCATGGACGAGATCGGCTTTAAGAGACAGGACACAGAGAACGCCGACGTTGTTATCTACAACACCTGTACCGTCCGTGAGAACGCCAATCTGAAGGTATACGGACGTCTTGGCAAGCTTCACAGCCTGAAGAAATCCAACCCGGATATGAAGATCGCCCTTTTCGGCTGCATGATGCAGGAGAAACAGGTGGTGGACAAGATCCAGAAGGACTATCCATTTGTCAATCTGGTATTCGGAACCCACAATATTTTCAAGTTCGCCGAGCTGTTCTATGAGATGGAGAACCGTGACAGCCAGCTGATCGACATCTGGGAAGGCACCGACAAGATTGTGGAAGAGCTTCCTACAGAACGCAATTACTCTTTCAAATCCGGCGTCAACATTATGTTCGGCTGCAACAATTTCTGCAGTTACTGTATCGTACCTTACGTAAGAGGCCGGGAGAGAAGCCGTGAGCCGGAGGCCATTGTGAAAGAAATCGAGGCACTGGTGGCAGATGGCGTGACTGAGGTCATGCTTCTTGGACAGAACGTAAACTCCTACGGCAAGACTCTGAAGAATCCGGTCACTTTTGCCCAGCTTCTTGAGAAGGTTGAGGCAATCGAAGGCCTGAAGAGAATCCGCTTTATGACCTCCCACCCGAAGGATCTTTCCGATGAGCTCATCCAATACATGGGAAAAAGCAGGAAGGTCTGCCATCACCTTCACCTTCCCATGCAGTCCGGCAGCAGCCGTATTCTGAAGGTGATGAACCGTCACTATGACAAGGAGGAATACCTTGGTCTGGTTGAGAAGATCCGTAAGGCAGTGCCGGATATTTCCCTAACTACGGATATTATCGTAGGCTTCCCAGGCGAGACCGAGGAGGATTTTCAGGAGACTCTGGATGTGGTGGAGAAATCCTGCTTTGACACTGCATTTACCTTTATCTATTCCAAGAGAAGCGGCACCCCTGCAGCCAAGATGGAGGATCAGGTGCCGGAGGATGTGGTAAAAGACCGTTTCGATCGTCTTCTGAAACTAGTTCAGGAGAAAGGAAGAGAGGCTTCCTCCAGATTTGAGGGCGAAGTGCAGGAAGTTCTGGTAGAGACCGAGAGCAAGGAGAAGGGCATTTTCACAGGAAGAACCCAGTACAATCTTCTGGTACACTTCCCGGGAACCCCGGATCTTCTTGGCAAATATATCAATGTAAGACTGGATACCTGCAAGGGCTTCTACTATATGGGAACTCAGGTGTAAGTTGATTACTTCATAGCAAAAAATCACATAAATTTCCTGGAAATGGTTGCAATTTTGTATAAAATAGTGCAAAATAGAAAATAACAAACACTCATGGGAAAGGCGGCACCGTATATGTTGAAAGAACTGTGCGGAAGGTTTTATTCACTACTCAAGAAAGAAGCAGCTCATGAGAATGAACCCCAGCGTATCCTGTTTCTCCTTCGGAATATCATGCTGCTTCTTGGACTGTATTTTCTTATCTTTCCACTGGTAATGTGCCTGGTAAGTCCACGGACAAGAGGGTGGATCGGATATGTGTTTGCAGTGCTGGCAGCGTTGATCTTTTTCGGAACCTACAGGCTTCGGGTACGTACCGGCGTAGTGATGTGCGTGACACTGCAGCTGGCGTGGGTTGTGATCTTTATCCTGATGTATGGCTGGGACTGCGGTATTCAGCACCTGATGTTTGAGATGCTGGTGCTGGTGTATTTTGCCATTTACAATGGGGTGGGATATAAGATCGGATACACGGCGTTTCTGTTTGCTGTGCGGTTTGTGCTGTTTGTTTACTGCAGGAGGAACCAGCCTTATTATGGGCTTACTGAGAACGCAACGGTTGTACTGCAGATTATGAACATGATCCTCTCCTTTGTGCTTATGGGAGTTGTGTGTGCCATGTTCAGCTCCAATGTGGAGTCTGCAGAGAAGAAGCTGGTGCTCTACAATGAGCAGCTGAAGAAGCAGGCTGGCACCGACCCGCTGACCGGGCTCTGGAACCGCCGCCAGATGATGCGGTACATCACAGAGAAGCATCAGAAGGACTCCAATATGGCCTTTACCCTGGGCATGGGTGACATTGATTTCTTTAAGAAAATTAATGACAACTGGGGTCATGACTGCGGGGATGCAGTGCTGGTGTGGATCACCAGGCATATGAGCGAGGTGCTGGGGGAGCATGCCAGGCTTTGCCGTTGGGGCGGAGAGGAGTTTATTTTCTTTTTCCCGGACATGAACGGGGACCAGGTATGCGAGATCTTGAATGTACTGCGTATGCGGCTGGACAACGATCCTTTTGACTGGAAGGGAGAGTGGCTGAAGGTGACCATGACCTTTGGAGTTGAGGAGAATGATTTTTCCTCCAGCATTGATACGCTTCTGAAGAACGTGGATGACAAGCTTTATATGGGAAAGAAACAAGGACGAGACCGGGTGATCTATTAAAGACTGCCTGGTCTTTTTTGTGTGAGGGGCATGCTGGCTGATGTTAGAGCGTGTTTGAAAAAGCATTCCTGCAATCTGCACGCCCCACTTTGCGGTATATTTTGCCCGAATTCAGTTGCCGTAGCCCGCTACGGCGCCCTCATCCGGACAAAATCTCCCACAAATTGTGACGCACATCTTGCAGAAAGCCTTTTTCAAACACGCTCTAGAGAGACTTATATGAAACGGTCTCTCTTATTTTCTGACACTCTTTCTGTATTCGACCGCGGTCATCTGGCAGTGCTTTCGAAAGCTCTGTGCCAGGTAGCTCTGGGAGGAAAATCCGGCCAGGTGGGCGATGGTGGAAATATCGTAGTCCGTATTTTCCAGAAGATCCTTGCACACTTCAATGCGCCTGCGGTTCAGGTAGTTAATAGGCGAGATGCCGTAATACCTGGTGAATTCGTGGCTGAGATAGTATTTGTTCAGATGGGTCAATTTTGCCAGGGTGTCCAGGGTAATCTCCTGACTGTAGCTGGCGTCCAGATAGCGCTTGACCTGGGCGCACTCCCTGCTTGGATGAAGGGAGGGAACCAGCTGGAATCCGGATACGGTAATCCGCCGCAGCTGCATAATGAGAATAGCCAGGGTATGGCGGCAGATTTCCTCATAGCCTGGATTTTTCTGGTCCAGCTCTGTGAAAAGGGAGTGGAAATAAAACTGCAGGTCCGTCTTTTTCTTCCGGCAGTTAAAAATCTGGAACTCTTTCTGATCGTGAAAAGAGAAACTGATCCCGTCCACGCCTACTGTGAAATAGGAAAGGGGCGCTGCGTTTCTGGAAGTTTCCGTGTGCTGGATGTGGGGATTCACAATGATCAGGTCGTCTTTGGAGATGGTGAAGGTTTCGTCCTCGATCACAAATTCCCCGCTTCCTTCCAGCACATAGAACAATTCTGTAAAGGCGTGGGTGTGGGGAATGCTGGGCCAGTCATTTTCATACCGGGAAAGGGAAGCGTTCACAAGAACCGCTTCCTGGGCAAGGGGATTTTCAAAATCGAAGGAAAAAGAGCGTGTACTCATGGGGTGCACCTCCTGAACTATTTTGGTAAAAGTATCACGAAGGATACTGGGAATGAAGGGATCGCAGTGTTCCGTGAATATTATCTGTGAGCAGTTATTGTAAACATACATGCATTCATTCATATAGGCAATAATGTTATGAATAACCTTATCATATCACAGAACAAAAAAGACCGCAAGATTTCTAAAAAGCAAAGCAAGACCTCCGTTGAAATCTGCCTGCGAAACTCTTATTCTAAGAATAGAGATTATAGGCAATTGCGCAGCTGCGAAAGCGCTGAATGAGGATAAGATTTTACAACAACGGAGGTACCGAAAATGGAAGCAAAAAAAGGACGTGTTACCATACCAACAAACCTGGATGTGGTAAAAGAGACACTGGATATTATGGACGAGTGGGGCGCAGACGCCATCCGTGACTGCGACGGAACGGAATTTCCCCAGGAACTGAAGGACACCGGAGCGAAGATCTACGCCACTTACTACACCACAAGAAAAGACAACGCCTGGGCAAAAGCCAACCCGGACGAGATCCAGCAGATGTACATTATGAGCTCCTTCCACACCGCAGTTTCTGAGACACTGGAAATTCACCTGATGGATCACCTTTACCCGGATATGCTGAAGGTCAACACCCGTGACGACATTACAAGATGGTGGGAAGTTATAGACCGCACCACAGGCGAAGCAGTGCCGGTAACCGGCTGGTCCTACAACGAAGAGACCGGAAATGTGGTAATCACCCCGGCGAAGCTTTTCCATGAGTACACCGTAAGCTTCCTGGCATATATTATGTGGGACCCGGTACATATGTACAACGCAGTGGTAAACGACTGGAAGGACGTAGAGCCCCAGATCACCTTTGATGTGCGCCAGCCAAAGACAAGAGCCCATTCCCTGGAGCGTCTCCGCCGTTTCCTGGACAGCCATCCTTATGTCAATGTGGTTCGCTTCACCACCTTTTTCCATCAGTTCACCCTGATCTTCGATGAGCTGGCACGGGAAAAATATGTGGACTGGTTCGGTTATTCTGCATCAGTCAGCCCTTATGTGCTGGAGCAGTTTGAAAAAGAAGTGGGCTATCCTTTCCGCCCGGAATACATTATCGATCAGGGCTACATGAACAACACCTACCGCATTCCATCCAAAGAATTCAAGGATTTCCAGGCATTCCAGAGAAGAGAAGTTGCCAAGCTTGCCAAAGAGATGGTAGACATTGTTCATGAATACGGCAAAGAAGCCATGATGTTTATGGGCGACCACTGGATCGGCATGGAGCCTTTCATGGATGAGTTTGCGACTATCGGACTGGACGCGGTGGTAGGAAGTGTTGGCAACGGCGCCACCCTGCGTCTGTTCAGTGACATCAAAAATGTAAAATACACAGAAGGCCGTTTCCTTCCTTACTTTTTCCCGGACACCTTCCATGAGGGCGGGGATCCTGTGAAAGAAGCGAAGGTGAACTGGGTAACTGCAAGGCGTGCCATCCTGCGAAGTCCCATCCAGAGAATCGGATACGGCGGATACTTAAAGCTGGCCCTGGAGTTCCCGGATTTTGTCCAGTATATCAAGGAAGTGTGCCAGGAATTCCGCACCTTGTACGACAACATTCAGGGCGTTACCCCTTACTGCGTGAAGCGGGTTGCGGTTTTAAACTGCTGGGGCAAAATGCGTTCCTGGGGCAACCACATGGTTCATCACGCTATTTACCACAAACAGAACTACTCTTATTTCGGAATCATCGAGGCTTTAAGCGGTGCGCCATTTGACGTTTCCTTTATCAGCTTTGACGACATTCTGGCAGACAAAGACCTTCTGAAAAACTTCGATGTTGTGATCAATGTGGGAGATGCTGACACAGCACAGAGCGGCGGCGAATACTGGGCCAACGAGACCGTGATCACAGCGGTGAAGGAATTCGTCTATAACGGCGGCGGATTCATCGGCGTTGGCGAGCCTGCAGCCCATCAGTGGCAGGGCAAATACTTCCAGCTGGATGACGTGCTTGGAGTGGAAGAGGAACGAGGCTTCAACTTAAATACAGATAAATACAACTGGGAAGAGCATAAGGATCACTTTATTCTTGCAGACACAGACGGAACCGTGGATTTCGGGGAAGGCAAGAAAAACATTTTTGCGCTTCCGGAAACCACCATTCTGATCCAGAAAGACCAGGAGGTACAGATGGCGGTGAAGACCTTCGGAAAAGGCCGCGGCGTTTATATCAGCGGACTTCCATACAGCTTCAAAAACAGCCGTGTGCTTTACCGTGCAGTTCTCTGGTCTGCCTCTGCAGAGGAGGAGCTGAACTGCTGGTATTCCACAAACTATAACGTGGAAGTTCATGCATACGTGAAAAACGGCAAATACTGTGTGGTAAATAATACCTATGAGCCACAGGATACGGTGATTTACAGAGGCGATGGCAGCAGCTTTGAACTTCATGTAGAAGCAAACGAAATTAAGTGGTATCAGATCTAATCCAAATAAGCATTGCCCGGGCAGAATGCAGACAGATGTATCTGCCCGGGCACTTTTTTGTCTTTTTATACAGGAGAAAGGTTGCATTTATAAGAGGAATCTTTTAAACTACAGGTAGTATCGTTTTATGAGGTGACAGTTTATATGTATACAGTAGAAGAAATTAAAGAAAAAATCGGAAGCGGTCAATGGACAAGGGCAGATGTAGATACGATTATCGCAGATTTGAAGGCTTCCTCAAAGCTTACTTCCCATGTGGGGGAGATTTATTATTCCAGCTACGGTGTCTTTGCATACAGCTTTCGTGAGCGTGTGTATCCTATGCTGGAAATCTGCCAGGAGGTGAAGCTTCTGCTTGGTCCCTCCATGGAAAAAGCTCTGATTTATCTGGCACTGATGCGTCTTTATTTCTGCCTGGGCTTTCTGCCGAAGGTAGTGGAATACGGTCTGAAATATGCAGAATCCGGCTACACTTTGCGTGATTGCCTGAAATCTGTATATAATACCATTGCAGCAACCTTTACAGACTGTGGACTTTATAAAGAGGCAGATATTTATCTGGAGAAAATGCTGGATATTTCCAGGCTGGATCCCTGCGGGCCGGAAGTGGATTTCTGGAATTCTGATTACATGAATGAGTTCGTGTATTATGACAGTAAAGTATATGTGAAGCTTGGAATGGGAGATGTCAAAGGCGCTGAGCAGGCCCTGGAGGGGATCGGAAGACTTCTTGCGTGCGATGATATTTCCGAAGAAAGAAAAAACTTTTTCCGCCTTCAGAGGGAATGCACGGATCTGTATCTGAGAATGCACAAGACGAAGGATATCGCTGCGATTGCAGAAGAATTTAATGAATATATGAGGAAAATGGAGTCCGGAGAGCTTAAGGTGGACTGCCTGAATTTTTGTATTTATAATTTTGGCGAGCTGCTTCAGGTTATGGCGAAGGTGGAGCGCTGGGAGGATATTATCCGCATTGGCAACTTTATAAAGGATGCCCCCAATTTCAGCGGAAGCATTTGCCCGGTTTATAAGGTTATGTGTCAGGCTGCCCGCAGAAGCGAGAAGGAAGAGATCCGAAGCCAGGTGCATAAATATGAGAGAATGTATCTGGAGGCTCTGGAAAAAGAGAAGGAAAACTATGATGAGCTTTTGCGGCTTCTGGCGAAGGAGGAGCTTCGCCTTGTAAACCTGAAGGATACCATGAAAAAGGATCCTCTTACCGGATGCCTGAATAGGGCTGCCTTTGAAAAAAGCAGCAGACGGTTTGTCAGTGAACATAAAAAAGGATGTCTTGCTTTTCTTGACCTTGATTATCTTAAGGAAATCAATGACAGCTATGGGCATGAAGGCGGAGACAGTTATCTTGTATGCTTTGCCGAAAATATGAAACAGGCTCTCAGACTGGATGGTGCCCTGTACCGTTATGCAGGAGATGAGTTTTTGATTCTTGCTTCCGCCAGGGAAGAGGAAATTAAGAGGCGGCTACATTTCATTGTGGAAGAGAACCCGATCAAATTTCATATTAACGGAGATGAACGTAATATCGGTTTTTCTTATGGTATTGTGGCGTTTGAGGAGAAAAATGGGAATGTTGCAGAGCTGGTGAAGGAAGCAGACCGCAGAATGTACCTATGCAAAAAACGAAATCATGAGAGTATTTTAAAAGAGGCAAAAACGAAATGATTACGCAGGGAAATATCATACATTTTTATAACAAATATAAGGAAAATTTGGGAACAGAGGCACAGGTGCTTGAGGGGATCCTGAAAGCCCAGGATCAGGAGGCCTGGCTGGGAAAGCTGCGGCAGAAATCCAAGGCTATGCGGCGGCTTTACATTGAGAATGAAACGCTTCTCAATCTGTACATCCGTCCGTTTTTAAGCGGAGAGGTGAAGCTGGACGATGCCCTTGCAGAAGAGCTTTTAAATCAGATCCGGGAAGCCAATAATGAAGGGTATGAGGACGATCTGGCACTTGTGGAGGTGACAGAGCTGCTGGATGGATATTTTCAGAAAAACAAAAATCTCAATGCCTACATCTGGACCTTGAATCTTCTTGGCAATTTTTATAACAGACCCTTCAGTGTTGAGGACGGAAAAAAGGGTGCCCTTTATTTTAAACGGCTGCGGGAGCTTTCCTGCCATTACTTTGAGATCGAAGACTTTGATGTGAGAAAACGGATTATATTTTCTTATTACAATTATCCCATCACGTTGATGAATTTTAACCTTGTAAATGCCAGGGAGCTTATGCGGCTTATCGATGAGGCACTGGCCTTTTACAATAACGAAGAAGTCCGGGCATTAGATGAAGATAAATTTGATTTTGATGAGCTGATCAAGGAGCTGAATTACGATCTTCTTGGGAATTCTGTGCTTGGATATTCCAGGGAAAACATTGATCCCCAGCTTCTTGAAAGGGCTTCTAAGGTGCTTGGAGAATATTATTCCAGGCAGCTTGAAGAGAACCCCAATCCCTACGAAATGCCGGATGAGATCTACTGCAATTATAAAAGGTGTCTGTTTTTCCAGGGAAAGCTTGACTGCACAAGCTTTATAGAGGATTACATAGGCTATTGCAGGTATTGTATAGAGCATGACACTCTGGACAGCCAGGAGGATGTGGACTTTTCGGACAGCCGTTATTTTCAGGTCGTAGTCAACCACCTTTATAATATTATGGAAACCCTGGATATGTACAAGGATGAATACCACGGACCAGATGATATTAAGGATTACTGCGTAGACGAATATGTGCGTATGATCCGCAGCCTGCCAAGGACAGAGAATGACCAGTTTATCAATGACGTGGTGTGGCGCTCCCTGAGAGAATTTCTGAAGTATCTTTCCAGGGATGAGGTAAGCTCCATGCTTCTTATGAAGGTTATGGTCAGCAGAGATGAGCTTACGGTTATCCACTGTGCCATGGTGGAGCAGATCGCAAGAAGGATCTTAAGCTCAGTGATCCGCAGACAGCCAGAGCTTCTGGTGGGAAGCTGTGGCTGTGCCAATGTGGTAGAGGTGCTGGAAAATCAGGATAAAATCCTGGATTTTGTATCCCAGGCTGCCCAGATTTTTGATGTGGGTAAAATCCAGCTGGCTTCTATTATAAATAAGCAGACTCGCCAGCTGACTGCGCGGGAGATGGAGCGGATTTACTGTCATCCTGCAAACGGAGTGAAGCTTCTTGCGGAAATTCCGGCTCTTCAGAAGTATAATGATATCATTCTCGGACATCACAAGTCCTGGGATGGCAAAATGGGATATCCAAAGGACTTTGACAACTGTGCTTCCAAGGAGCGCTTTCTCATTGAAATCTTTCACGTGAGCGATGGAATGGATGCAGCTACAGATTTTATAGGGAGAAGCTACAAGAGCAATAAAAAGATAGCACAGGTGATAGAGGAGCTGGCCTACGGCAAGGGTACCTGGTATTGTCCGGAGCTTGTGGAGCTGATCCAAAATGACAAGGAACTGCAGGCGGATCTTGCTTATCTGGTGGGAACCGGCAGACTTCGTACCAGCTGCTCTGTTTATGGAAGTGCAGTGGAGGATGGAAAGGCAGAGAAAATCCGCTCTGCCATTAATATTGAGAAGTGGGAAATGCTTGAGGAGCAGGAGGACGAGGACGATAACATTCTGGATTTCCTTCACAAAAGCGGAAGTGAAAACCGCCAGCTTCTTCGCGCACTTGCCAGAAATTCCCTGATTATCCTGTATGTGGATATGATGTCCGGGGAGTATAAGGTTTCCTACAGAGGAAGCCAGAGGCTTCTGGATGAAAAAATTCCGGATGGCCGTTATGTGGATTTCCTAAAGGACTATCTGTCGCCTAATCTTGAACCTAAAGACTGGGACAGGATCCGTCTGAAAATCAAGCTGTCAGAGCTTTCTCATACGTTTCTGGAGCAGGAAGGAAGCTATGAGTGTGAGACCAGGGTAAAGGTCAGAGGAAGGTACAGATGGGTGCGTTTTCAATTTATCCGTCTGGATGAAGGAAATGTTATGCCAAGGATGATGACCATGATCGCAACGGATGTTCAGGAGAGCCACAGCAGGAATGAGCAGCTGATGGCCAGCTTAAAGGCAGCATACCAGTCTGCTGAGGAAGCCAATAAGGCAAAGAGTGTGTTCCTGAACAGTATGTCTCATGATATCCGTACCCCTATGAATGGAATTCTGGGTATGACGCAGATCGCCATGAATCATGTGGAGGATCCAAAGCGGGTTCTGGACTGTCTGCGTAAGATCGATGATTCCTCCAGGCATCTTCTGGGGCTTATCAATGAGGTGCTTGACATGTCCAAAATCGAAAGCGGCAGTACAGTTCTTCGGAAAGAACCTCTGTACCTGACCAAGACTATGGAGATTGTTGACGGAGTCTGCAGGCCCTCCTCTATGGAAAAGCATCAGAGCTTTGTGATGGATACAGAGGGTATCTGCGATGATTACGTAATAGCAGATCCTGTAAGGCTTCGTCAGATTTTGATCAATCTGATTTCAAATGCTGTGAAGTATACCCCAGAGAATGGACAGATTCTGGTGAAGGTGTCCCAGGAAAGCCGTCTTGTGAAAAGGGAAGCCAGATATACCTTTGTGGTAGAGGATAATGGGATCGGTATGTCTGAAAAGTTCCTGGAAAAGCTGTTTGAGCCATTTTCCAGGGAGGATAACAGCATGACCGATGCCACCCAGGGAACCGGACTTGGGCTTTCCATTGCCAAATCCATTATCAACCAGATGGGCGGAACCATTGAGGTTACAAGCTGCCAGGGAAAGGGTACCACCTTTGTTGTACAGCTGGATCTGGAGCTGGCAGATAAGGAGAAGCGTAAAGAGGAGCAGGCAGCTGCCCATAAGGAAAAGCGCAGCAGGGCAAAGGACAAAAGCTTCCTTAAGGGGCATAGAATCATGCTGGTTGAAGACAATGAGCTGAACCGGGAAATCGCCTACGAGCTGCTGTCTGAGCAGGGATTGATCGTGGATGCTGTGGAGAACGGAAGGGAAGCACTGGAGCTTCTTAAGCAGCAGCCGGAAAACTTCTATGAGCTGATCTTTATGGATATCCAGATGCCGGTAATGAACGGCTATGAGGCAGCCAGAAGCATCCGGGCAGGGGAAAGCTCTTACTGGAAAAAGCTTCCCATAATTGCCATGACTGCCAACGTATTCCAGGAGGATGAGCGTAAGGCAGCTGAATGTGGTATGAACGGGTATGTAACCAAGCCCGTTGATATGGAGATTATTTATTCCGTGCTTGAAAAATGGCTGCCAGGGATTTATAATAGCTGATGCGCGGCTGGCGCAGATAGGGAGCGATAGAGTTGAAGAAAAACAAATATGAAATTGATATGTGCAACGGAACCATTATGGATAAGCTGATTTCTTTTGCCCTTCCTTTGATGGTTTCCGGTATTTTGCAGCTGATGTTTAATGCGGTGGACATTATTGTGGTAGGGCGGTTTTCCGGCAGTCAGGCGCTGGCTGCGGTGGGTTCCACTACAGCCCTGATCAATGTGTTTACCAATCTTTTCATTGGTGTTTCTCTGGGTGCCAATGTTCTGGCGGCAAGGTTTTATGCAGCCGGAAAGGATAAGGAGATGTCAGAGACGGTCCATACGGCTATTACGCTGGCGCTGGTCAGCGGTGTGGTGATGGCAGTGTTTGGGCTTGTTTTTTCCAGATGGGCACTGGAGATAATGGGGACGCCGGCAGATGTTATTGATCAGTCCACCTTATATATGAGGATTTATTTTCTCGGCATGCCCTTTTTTATGGTTTATAACTATGGAGCTGCCATCCTTCGTGCAGTGGGAGATACCAAGCGGCCGCTGATGTTTCTGATCGTAGCCGGGGTGATCAATGCAGTGCTGAATATGTTCCTTGTCATCGCCTTCCACATGGGTGTGGCAGGTGTTGCCGTTGCCACAGTGATCTCACAGATGATTTCCTGTCTTCTGGTGCTAAGATGCCTGTATAAGACAGATGGCAGCTATCAGCTGCGTTTTTCCAAACTGTGCATGAAGAAATTTTATCTGGCGCAGATTTTCCAGGTGGGAATTCCGGCGGGAATCCAGAGCACGGTTATTAACATTTCCAATGCCCTGCTTCAGTCCTCTGTAAATTCCTTTGGCTCCACAGCTATGGCAGGATATACGGCAGCCAACAATGTGCTGGGCTTCCTTTATGCCTCTGTAAACGCTGTGACCCAGGCCTGTATGAGCTTTACCAGCCAGAATTACGGTGTGGGGAAATATAAGCGTATGGACAGGGTGCTTCTGGACTGCGGGATTTTGTCCTTTGTGATCGCGTTTGTGCTGGGTTGCGGCTCTTACATATTCGGCGGTGAGATTCTGAAGATTTATACAGAGGATCCGGAGGTAATCCGCTGCGGCGTGGAGATCCTTTCCATTACCACAGTGCCTTATTTCCTCTGCGGTATCATGGATCTTTTCCCGGGAGCCCTCCGCGGAATGGGACATTCCGGCGTGCCCATGATTCTTTCCATTATCGGTACGGTGGGTACCCGAATTGTGTGGATCTTCTGGATCTTCCCACAGAACCGTTCGCTCTACACCCTTTTCATCTCCTACCCAGCCTCCTGGGCCATCACCATTGTGATGCAGGTGATCTGCTTCATCTTCGTAAGGCGGACGGTACATGGACAGCTGAAAAGGAATGTGGCGTAAAGAGATTACGGGAAATGCTGCCGGGTGGCGGCGATAGGATATATGATTTTACAGAAGGATTGCAGTTGGCTTCATCTGAGATTGAGAGGTGGAGCGCTGGGGTCCTTCTTTTATTTTGCGTTGGAAAGGGAATTGACGGAATATTTGAATGTGACTATAATAACCTGAGAAATATCCGGCGCATGGAAGAGAGAGGAAAAATTGTATCCATGATAGAAGACAAGATAAAATACGACATAAGGAGCGTGGTGTGGGATGAATGATATGAAGAGGCTTTTGAGGTATGCGGGGCCGTATCGGAGGGATATGGTGCTGGGGGCGGTGCTGGTTCTGATTGAGACTTGCTTTGAATTGTTTATTCCCATTATGATCGCGGACCTGATCGATGTGGGAGTGGCAAATCATGACCTTTCTTATGTTTACCAAAAAGGAGTTCAGATGATTCTGTGTGCGTTGATGGCGCTGATTACCGGGCTTTTGTATGCGCACTTTGCTGCGAAGGCGGCTTATGGATGGGGCGCAGAGATTCGGAAGGCGGAGTATGAGAAGGTGCAGCAGTATGCATTTTCCAACCTGGATCATTTCGCAGTGTCCTCTTTGATCACAAGAATGACTACGGATGTAACGGTGCTTCAGAATATGGTAAATGTAGGCTTCCGTCCGGTGACAAGGGGCCCGTCCCTTCTGGTAATGGGAATTTTGCTTTCCTTTTGGATGAATCCGAAGCTGGCGGTTGTATTTCTTGTGTGCCTGCCGGTTCTGGGAGGCATTCTTTTCTGGATCGTGTCGAAGGTGGCACCTATGTACACCAGACTTCAGAGCATTATGGATCGTCTGAACCGAGTGGTACAGGAGGGACTTACCGCCATTCGTGCGGTGAAAGCTTTTGTAAGGGATGAGTATGAGGAAGAGAAATTTGCAGAGGTAAATACCGATCTTACCAGCTCCAGTGAAAACACCTTTCACTACGCGGTGCTGAACCTGCCTGCTTTCCAGGCGGTGATGTACAGCGCTATTGTGCTGATCATGTGGTTTGGAGGAAATATGATCCTGAAATCTAATCTGGCGGTAGGTGACCTGACTGGATTTTTAAGCTATGTGATGCAGGTTATGAATTCCCTTATGATGATTGCCAACGTGTTCCTTCTGCTTACCCGTTCCCTTGCCAGCGCCCACCGTATTGCAGAAGTGCTGGACGAACAGGTGGAACTGACTTCCCTGGAAAACGGACTGGAGAAGGTGGCAGACGGAAGCATCGACTTCCGGGATGTTTCCTTTAAGTATTACAGGGATGCCAGAGAATTTGCCCTGTCTGGGGTGAAGCTTCATATTCCATCTGGTCAGACGGTAGGAATCCTGGGCGGTACCGGTGCCTCCAAAACCACGCTGGTGCAGCTGATTCCAAGGCTTTACGATGTGTCTGAGGGCGCGGTGTATGTAGGGGGACATGATGTGCGGGATTATGAGATCCATTCCTTAAGGGATGCGGTGAGCATTATCCTGCAGAAAAATGTGCTGTTCTTTGGAACGGTGCGTGACAACCTGAAATGGGGAAATCCACAGGCTTCTGATGAGGAAATCTGGGAGGCCTGCAGGGCTGCGTGCGCAGATGAGTTTCTAAACCGGATGCCAGATGGGCTGGATACCATGCTGGAGCAGGGCGCAGGCAACCTTTCCGGTGGCCAGAAGCAGAGACTTTGTATCGCGAGAGCGCTGGTGGGAAAGGCGAAGATTTTGATTTTTGATGATTCCACAAGTGCGGTAGATACTGCAACGGAGAAAAAAATCCGGGAGGCGCTGGCGAAGCGGAAGGATGTGACCAAGATCATCATTGCCCAGAGGATTACCTCTGTGATGAACACAGACCAGATTGTAATCCTGGAGGATGGCAAGGTGCATTGTACTGGAACTCATAAGGAACTGCTGGCTCACGACTCGATTTATCAGGAAATTTACAGATCCCAGATGAGCGGGGCGCAGGAGAACGAGATGGAGCACAGCGCTGCAAAGAAAGCGGATCAGCAGGAAAATAAGATAGAGCAGAGTGCTGCAAAGGCAGAGCGTGGCAGCGTACAGGTGAAAGGAGGGATAACAGATGGCAGCGAAAACTTACAGCGGTAAGAAACCGGAAAACATGAAAAAGACGGTGGGTTATTTTCTCTCCTATATGGGGCGGCACAAGCGGATGCTGTTTGTAGTAGCTGTGCTGGTATCCGTAAGCGCATTGTGCAATCTGCTTGGTACTTATATGATCCGTCCGGTAGTCAATGGTCTGGCAGATGGAAATGTCAGCACTCTTTTGAAAGGCGTTCTGACTGCAGCGGGGATTTTTGCTACAGGTGCGCTGACGGCATGGGGATATTCCCAGACCATGGTGAAAGCCTCCCAGCGGATTCTGTTTGATATCCGACGGGATCTGTTCTCCCATATTCAGACCTTGCCGTTGAAGTTCTTCGACACAAACGGACACGGCGACATTATGAGTCTTTTCACCAACGATATTGACACCATCTCCGATGCGCTGAACAACAGCTTTGCAATGGTGATCCAGAGCTTTATCCAGATGGTGGGAACCCTGACCATTCTTTATGTGCTGAACTGGCGGCTATCTATTATTGTGACCGCGTGTTACGGCATTATGCTGTGGTATATTCGGTTCAGCGGAGGTAGGAGCAAGGTTTATTACGCCAAGCAGCAGAATAGCCTTGGTGCGTTAAACAGCTATATTGAGGAGATGATCAGCGGGCAGAAGGTGGTAAAGGTGTTTAACCACGAGGAAGCCAGCTTCCAGGAATTCTGTGAGAAAAACGAAGCTCTCCGCCAGGCAGGAACAGGTGCCCAGGGTTATGCGGCAACCATGGTTCCGGTGGTGGTAAGTATTTCTTACATTAACTGCGCCATTGTGGCAGTTCTCGGCGGTATTCTGACCCTGCAGGGAAAAGCAGACTTAGGAAGCCTTGCCAGTTACCTGGTGTTTGTCCGCCAGGCGGCTCTGCCCATCAACCAGTTCACCCAGCAGAGCAATTTCCTTCTGGCTGCGCTGGCAGGCGCGGAGCGTGTGTTTAAGGTGATGGATCTGGAGCCGGAAGTTGATGAAGGTAAAGTAGAACTGGTGCGAACGACGGATTCTGGTAGAGAAGGAAATATGGATTCCAGTTCAAAACGGAAGTATGAAGGAATTGAAAAGGAAATCAATAGTGTTGTATCAGAAGGGGAAAATAATATATCAGGGATTAAAGAAACCGAGAAGAATGGTAGCGCAAAGGCAATAGCTTTTACAGGAAAAGAAATTGGAAAGGGCGCCGAATGCAAAGGGGGAAATGTCTGGGCGTGGAAGAAGCCAGATGGAGAGCTGGTGCCGCTTCGAGGGGATTTACGGTTTGAGCATGTGGATTTCGGGTATGATGAGAATCGGATGATTCTGAAGGATATCAGCCTGTATGCGAAGCCAGGACAGAAGATTGCCTTTGTAGGCTCCACGGGAGCAGGAAAAACCACCATTACCAATCTGATCAACCGTTTCTATGATGTGCAGGGTGGATCGGTTGTTTATGACGGAATTGACGTGCGGGACATCAGCAAGACATCCCTGCGCCATTCTCTTGGAATTGTATTGCAGGACACCCATCTGTTTACAGGAACGGTGGCGGACAATATCCGGTTTGGAAAACTGGATGCTACCCAGGAGGAAATTGAACGGGCGGCGAAGATTGCCAACGCAGATTCTTTTATCCGCCGTTTGCCACAGGGATATGACACAATGGTAACCTCTGACGGTGCCCATCTCTCCCAGGGACAGAGACAGCTTCTGGCCATTGCCAGGGCCGCTGTGGCAGACCCGCCAGTTCTGATTCTGGATGAGGCCACCTCGTCGGTAGATACCCGTACAGAGGCGCTGATCGAGAAAGGAATGGATCAGCTGATGGAGGGCCGGACGGTATTCGTTATCGCTCACAGATTGAGTACGGTACGTAATTCCAATGCGATTATGGTGCTGGAGCAGGGGAAAATCGTGGAGCGTGGGGATCATGAGGATCTGCTGCGGCAGAAAGGGAAATATTATCAGTTGTATCATGGGATGTTTGAATTGAGTTGATGGGATTGAAAATTTGCGATTTGATTCAGAAGAACCAGAAGCAAAAGTCCCACGATATTAAAATAGGAAAATTGACTTGTGGGGTTCTGATATTGATATAGGAATATTTGCAGAAAGCGAAACCAGAAGAGGGGCAGGAAAAAGCTGGTGCTTTTTCCTGTCCCTCTTCTAAAACTCTCGTCCCCCTGAGCTTCCGAAAGTGGATAATTATATGTATTTATGATTGAAAGTTATTATTTATGAGGGCATTTGGGATAATTAACAGCACCAATATGCTCCAAAAGTACGAGATGATTACACTTTGTGCAGATTTTAGCAGTAAAAGTATCAACTGTACAACCACCGGTACTATTAGAAGTATGTGTATCTGCATAACCTGATTTAAAATTATGACTACAGAAAATTGCTCGAGAGTCTAATGATTCAGCCTCAAGTTCAACAACTGTTTCATCAGGATAAGTAAAATAGATATTTGAACCGGCACCTGAAGAGTCATATGCAGAAATATCACTAAAAGCAAATGATTCTATATTACTGGCATTATAATTAGCACTTTCCACTGTCTGCATTGGCGTATACGCAAACACCGTAGTCCCACTTAAAATCACAGAAGCCAGCACAGCTGCTACAGTACCAATCTTAGATGCCTTTTTGTTTCTATTCATAATGAGTTCCACTCTCCTTTTCATTGATTCTTTCTTGTCCCCCAACAAGTTATTTCTCCAGACTACAGGAACCTGTCTGGTTCTGGCAGAAAGTTTCACGAGAGCTTTTGCGTAGGCTCTTCGTTCCTCATCGGAACAGCCTTCCGTAGCAGCTTCATCTGCAATATTTTCAGAAAAACGGGTGTAAAGTAAAAATGTCAGGATCGTTAACGGGTTAAAACAATGAAGGCAAATTGCTAACAAACAGATTAATTTTACAATCGAGTCATGGCGGCGCAGATGTGAATATTCATGCCTGAGAATCATTTCCGACAGCTTGGAATTTGGAAACTCAGCCGGAACCACAATGAAAGGTTTCACAAACCCAACGGTATACGGCGTGTTCATTTCCGGAGAAATGCGGTACTCCACATTCCCGATTCCAGGCAAAGGATATGTTCTTATCTCCGTAATTCGTTTCAGCTTTCGCGTGAGCTGATGGTATTTGATCGTCTCATAAATGCTGAATCCTGCGATCACAAACAGCCAGCACAAAACGATCATAAGAATCCAATCAGGCATCCACACAGAAATTCCGTGATAAGAAACCGCTTCCTTGTCGTCAAAGTTTACAAAATAGGAAATTGCGTTAAGAGAATTGGTCTCTTCCAGCATATCCTGCGGCAGATAATATTTCAGCATCTGAAAAGGTATGAAATATTCCACCAGACTCAATAACACCAGTTTCCGGCCAAGCCGGTAAGAAAAGTTTTTCCGTTTTAAGAGCATCAGCAGGAGACAGACCAAAAGCGGCATCGTTCCTGCGATGCTCACGCAGATCCAAAGCATGCAAGTCACCCTCACTTATAATTTATCGATAAAATCGAGTAATTCCTTCTGATCCTTTTTGCTGAGTTTTCCCTCGTCAGCAAAGGCACAGAACAGACAGGCAAGTGAATCCTTGAACTCCTGGGAATATTCTTCCTGGGAGTCCCTGCAGCTGGATTTCTGGTGCTCCAGAATCTTTTCCTGGAAATCCCGGATCAGCTGGTCTCTTTTTTCAAGCTTGTGGCGCAGATGAAGATTATGTGCAAAGAAACCAAACGCGACCATAGGAAAACCAAAGGAAAGGACAATGGCTTTCACCAGATAAAAGGTTGCGGCGGGCTGGTCCATGGTGGGGATTCCACTAATCATGCAGACCAGCAGTGACAATCCGGTAAAGATTACAAAAAGGATACCGAATAACACTAAAATAATTTTTTTCATTAAGGACCTCCTCATTACTACGTAGAAACGGGATTCATGAAATATTTTTATTTCCTGCTCCCTTTACTATATATACGAAATTCAGAGGGGAAAATAACACGGAATCTGTAATTTTTTTTAAAATATTTTCGAATTAGCTAAAATTATGGTATACTCTTAGTTGACATCATTTAAGAAGCATATGGATGCAAGCGCTTATGTGATTGAATTCGATATAAGATAAACTGTGGCGTCCCCTGAAAGTATTCAACAGAGAGAGTTTGAGCGTATTTGAAAAATCATTCCCGCAATCTGCACGCCCCACTTTGCAGTATATTTTGCAGAAAGCCTTTTTCAAACACATTCTGAGGGATAGATAAGGCCACAGGTACCAATAAAAATTATGAGGAGAAGTTTACTATGCCCAAATTTCTGATTATCGACGGTTCCTCTATGCTGTCTACTTCCTATTACGGAAACCTTCCCAAGTCCATTCTTTTCGCCAAGACAGACGAAGAGAAGGAGCGGCATTATTCGGAGATCTTACACACCTCCGATGGAAAATACACCAATGCCATGTTCACCATGTTGCGCACCCTTTTGGCAGTTTATAAGAAGGTAAAGCTGGAATATGTTGCCTTCACTTTTGATATGACAAGAGACACCTTCCGCCGCACCCAGCTTGGAGCGGACTTTTACAAGGCCAACCGAAAGGAGACAGCTCAGCCTCTGAAGGATCAGTTTGTACAGATGGAAGAGTTCCTCAAAGCCATTGGCTGTCCAGTATTTATGAGTCCGGATTACGAGGCAGATGACTACGCCGCCTCCCTGGTGGAGAAATTCCAGGGGCCGGAGCTTCAGACCTATGTGCTTACCAAGGACCACGATTATTTCCAGCTGGTAAGCGAATACACCCGCATGTGGCGCGTGGTTACAAGAGACAAGCTGGAGGCTCTGAAGGATGCCTACGGCCTTTATGGAAAAGATGCCTATGAGGCGCTTCCTCCTAATGTATTTGAATACACCCCGGAAATTGTCCATTCCGAAGAAGGCGTCTACCCGGAACAAATCCCGGTGCTTCTCGCCATCACAGGAGACCCAGGAGACGGCATTCCAGGCTGTAAAGGCGTTTCCTCTGCAGCAGCACCGTTAGTGGAAGAGTATCGCAGTTTAGATGCAATCTACGAGGCAATTGAGGATTGCGAGGGCGTAGCGAAGAAAGAGAAGGAGTTGAACACCTTCTGGAAGGAAAGCCTTGGCATCGGCAGAAGTCCTCTAAAAGCTTTAAAAACCAACAAAGGGATGGTTTATTTAAGCGAGCAGCTGGCAACTATGAAGCGTGATATTGTAATAGAAGAAAGCCTGGAAGACTTGCGTCTGAACATCAATATGAAAGAACTGAAAAAGCAGCTGAAATTATATGAGATGAACAGCATTCTTGCAGAAGTTGAAAAATTGAATCCAGAGAAATAATAAATACAAAACCGTAATGAGAAATCGGACAGCTCATAGGCAGGTTATCTGGTGCCTGGCATATTATCAGGGATAACTACTATGATGGGCCAATAATAATTGCTGATTTCTCATTACGGTTTTGAATTATACATGGTGTATTGCGTGGAATTGAGCGGGTTTATAACCCTTCCTTTACCAATTTCCCATCCTTCAAATGCAGAATCCTCTGATTGCTGCTTCCCCGAAACTGCAGGGAAATATCCTTCAGTTCCTGAATAAATTCCCCGTCCACCAGAATATCAATGCAAGAAAGCATACGATCTGTGTAAGGCGTATAGACCTTGCCTCCAGGAGCCAGGTCCTTATCGAAAAGATATCCGCTGTAGCACCAGATGGATTTCTCCGGGTAAGTGCTCTTGATCTCTTCCAGAAGCTCTGCCAGGACCGGCTGGTTCTCCGGCTCAAAGGGTTCACCGCCAAGTAAAGAGAAGCCCTCTATATAAGACGGTGCCAGCAGTTCCAGAATCTTGTCCTGTGTTTCCCTTGTGTATGGCTCCCCATAATTAAAATCCCAGGTAGGGGCGTTAAAGCAGCCCTTGCAGTGATGCCGGCATCCGGATACAAACAGGCTTACCCGCACCCCGGTACCGTCTGCAATGTCGTAAGATTTAATATTTCCATAGTTCATAACGTAATTCCCTCATTTGTGTGGCCTAGAGCGTGTTTGAAAAATCATTCCCGCAATCTGCACGCCCCACTTTGCGGGAGATTTTGCCCGAATTCAGTTGCCGTAGCCCGCTACGGCGCCCTCATCCGGACAAAATCTCCCACAAATTGTGACGCACATCTTGCAGAAAGCCTTTTTCAAACACGCTCTAAAATGCCGCGAATGATTTCAAAATTAGATTTCCTTTATACCTCTTTAACTACCTCTGGAAGAAGTGTTTATTTCTTTAAAATAAAAAGAAGAAAGAAGTATGTACAATATATATTGCCTTGTGACGCCTAATCCCGGTGTCTATATAAAACAAACCCGGACAGAAATCAAAATCATTCAATTTAGAAAACTGTCCGGATTTGTTTATAATTCATAGTATCTGCGCTAACTGCATTGCTTAGATTATTTTACAGATGCAGCACGCGATCCTTAATCTCCTGTGTACGTCCCTGGTTCCAGAACTGTGTTCCAATATAACCGCAGGTTCTTCTGGCAACGCTCATCTTATCCTGGTTGCGGTTGCCGCAGTTCGGGCACTCCCAGATCAGCTTGCCGTTCTCGTCCTCTTTAATCTGGATCTCTCCGTCATATCCGCAAACATCACAGAAATCGCTCTTGGTATTCAGCTCTGCGTACATGATGTTGTCATAGATAAACTTCATAACAGAGAGAACTGCCGGAATGTTCTGCTTCATGTTCGGAACTTCCACGTAGCTGATGGCACCTCCCGGGGAAAGCTTCTGGAATTCGGATTCGAATTTCAGCTTGGAGAATGCGTCAATCTCCTCGGTAACGTGAACGTGATAGCTGTTTGTAATATAATTCTTGTCTGTAACGCCTGGAATAATACCAAAACGCTTCTGGAGACATTTGGCAAAACGGTAGGTGGTGGACTCCATCGGAGTTCCGTATACAGAGTAGCTGATGTTCTCAGCTGCTTTCCATTCTGCGCATTTGTCATTGAGACGCTGCATGACCTTCATGGCAAATGGACGAACCTCAGGATCTGTATGAGACTTGCCGTACATTCTCATGCACATTTCGTGGATACCAGCATATCCAAGGGAAATAGTGGAATATCCATCGTAAAGGAGCTTGTCAATGGTCTCACCCTTCTTAAGACGGGCAAGCGCACCGTACTGCCACAGGATCGGGGCAACATCGGAAACCGTTCCAAGAAGACGCTCATGTCTGCAGCGAAGTGCTCTGTGGCAAAGCTCAAGGCGATCCTCCAGGATCTCCCAGAATTTATCGAAATCACCCTCAGAGGAGCATGCCACATCAACAAGGTTGATGGTCACAACGCCCTGATTGAAACGGCCGTAGAATTTGTAGGAACCGTCCGGGTTCTTCTGTTTCTCCTCAACGGTAAGGAAGGAGCGGCATCCCATGCAGGTGTATACATTGCCGTTCTTCAGCTGGCGCATGATCTTAGCGGAAATGTAGTCCGGAACCATACGCTTGGCGGTACATTTGGCAGCAATCTCAGTGAGGTACCAGTATTTGGAATCCTCGTGGATGTTGTCCTCATCCAGAACGTAGATCAACTTCGGGAAAGCAGGAGTGATCCATGCGCCGCGCTCGTTCTTAACGCCCTGCATACGCTGCTTCATTACCTCTTCAATGATCAGAGCCAGGTCATCCCGGGTACGTCCTTCCGGAACCTCGTCCAGATACATGAAAATAGTCACAAACGGAGCCTGTCCGTTACAGGTCATAAGAGTGATCAGCTGATACTGGATGGTCTGGATACCGCTCTGGATCTCGTCCTTCAGTCTGCGCTCGGAAACCTTGCGGATGATCTCCTCGTCCATAGGCTCACCGCATTCCTTACGCTCCTCGATCACTTTATTGCGGATCTTCTGACGGCTGATATCAACGAACGGAGCTAAGTGTGCCAGGGAGAAGGACTGTCCGCCGTACTGGTTACTGGCTACCTGGGCTACGATCTGTGTGGTAACGTTGCAGGCGGTAAAGAAGCTGTGGGGCTTCTCGATCAGTGTCTGGCTGATGACGGTGCCGTTCTGGAGCATGTCCTGAAGATTGATCAGGTCACAGTTGTGCTCACGCTGCGCATAGTAATCGGAATCGTGGAAATGGATGATTCCCTCGTCGTGAGCCTTCACAATCTCCTCCGGAAGAAGCACACGCATGGTCAGGTCCTTGCTGACTTCGCCTGCCATATAATCACGCTGTGTGGAGTTGATGGTAGGATTCTTATTGGAGTTCTCCTGCTTGGCATTCTCATTGATCTGGTCAAGAAGAGAGAGGATATTATCGTCTGTGGTATTGGACTTGCGGGTCAGCTCTCTCTTGTAGCGGTAACGCACGTACTTCTGGGCAACCTCATAGCCTCGCATCTCCATAATGCCGGTCTCAACCATATCCTGAATGTCTTCTACATTCACTGCGTGTGAGGACTCCAGAGCACGGGTGGCAATCGTATCTGCAAGCGCCGTAATCTGGTACTGGCTCAGCTGATGGAGCTTGGGAACCTCCTCATTGGCTTTCTGTACTGCGTTGATGATCTTCGCCTTATCAAAGATGACCTCCACGCCATTTCGCTTAATGACGTTTGCATTGACTTCTGTGCTCATATTTATCAAATCCCTCCATATATTGTGTCTGAAAAGTATTTAAACCACTAAATGTTGTGCACTAACAATATTACAGGATTTTACAGAAAAGTCAAGGTGAAAACGGACGATTCTAAAAATCTGTGAAATGTGCCGAATTTTATGTATTCGAATAGTAAAGTGCACTGTTTTTCCCATGGAAAAAATATGGGATATACAGCAAAGAATCCCGCATATATGCAGGATTTATGGTGGCTTGCATAAACAAAGGGCTGCCGTGAGCAACCCTTCGTTGTGTTCGCATCTTTTTCTATTATACTTGGAAAAAAATAAAAATCAACCCTTGACACCGCCGGAAGTGAGTCCTCCAACCAGATTTTTTTCGATTCCGACAAAGAGGATAACAACCGGAACAATTGCATAGAGAGAAGCAGCAAACAGATACTGCCATTCGATCATATTGTATCCGTTGAAAATATTGATACCAACTGTCAGAGGCTTGAAGGTATCCGTAGAGATCAGGGTCAGCGCTACGGTATATTCGTTCCATGCGTTGATAAATACGAAAATAAGCGCTGTTACAATACCAGGTGCGGCAACCGGAAGCAGGATCCGAAGAAGCGCGTGTACACGGTTGCAGCCGTCAATGGTAGCTGCCTGCTCCATCTCCGGGGAGATGCTCAGGAAAGTACCGCGAAGGAGCCAGATGGCAAATGCCTGGTTAAATGCGGCATTGATAAAGATCAGACCGATGATGCTGTTGGTCAGATGGAACGCCATCATAACCTTGTAAATACCGATCAGAAGCACGACTGGAGCAAACATCTGGGAAACGATGACAAATCCCAGGAATGCGGTCTGGCCTTTGAATTTCATTCTGGACAGGGCGTAAGCAGCAGGAATGCCGCAGAGCATAGCCAGAAGAGTAGAACCGCCGGCAATGACGATGGAATTCAGCATGTAGCTGCTCATAGGTGCTAATTTCCACACATCTGTAAAGTTGGACCAGATGGCCTTAATAGGGAAAATGGTACCGTTCATGGAGAAAATCTCCGCACGGCTCTTAAGGGCGGTACATACGGTTACAAAGTACGGATACAGGGTAAAAAGGCAGATCAGAATGACTACCACATAAAGCAGTACCCGGAGCACGGCATTTTTGGTGTTTTTTTTCTTAGCTGAAGCATTGGTGCCTGCCATATCATTCATCTCCTTTCTTCAGTACGGAAACCATGTACAGGCTGGCGCAGAGAAGCAGAATCAGGAAGCCGATGACAGATACTGCCGCAGCCTGTCCCTGCTTGCCGTTGTAGAAGGCCAGTTTGTACAGATAAGTAACCAGGGTGTCGGTACGGTTGGCCGGGTCACCCTTGGTGATGGTCCAGATGATCGGGAAGGAGTTGAATACGTAAATAATATTCAGGATGGTGCTGATGGTCAGGTTCGGACGTACCAGGGGAATGGTGATCCGGAACATTTTCTGCCAGTAGGTAGCACCATCCACAGCAGCAGCCTCATAATAGCTTGCGTCAATACTCTGCAGACCGGAAAGCACGGTAAAGGTTACAAATGGAATGGTAACGAAAATACCGCAGGCAATCTCCCAGGCAAAATAAGCTCCTGCAGTAGGAGTCCAGTTTACTGCGTGGTCAATAATGCCAAGCTTCATCAGCAGCGTATTTAAAGTACCGTAATCAGTGTCAATGATGAATTTCCAGATACTTGCCTGAACGATCAGTGTAGTCGCCCATGGGAAAACCACAACTGCACGGGCAAGCTTACGTCCTTTGAATTCATTGTTAAGCAGGATGGCAAGGATAAAGCCAAGAAGAGTGGAAATACCAACAACGGCAACAGTCCACACAAGGGTATTTTTCAAAACCATGGCGAAAACCGGGCTTGCGGTTACCTTGCGGAAGTTTGCAAGACCTGCAAAGCCCTTGATCAGGCCAGCCTTGCTCACATCGCTTAAAGCCATGCGGAATACAAATACAATAGGAACCAGAATGAATACTGCCATCAGAAGGACACTTGGCAGGATCCAAATGTAGGGCTCCACTTTTTTGAATTTTTTCTTCACAGGGGATACCTCTCTTTTCGTATGTTTCGTAACTGCCTGTACCGTTACAGTTACCATGTTTCAAAAAAATGGACCGGACCAATCAGTCCGGCCCATTATCATCCTCGTAATGGGAATGTTACAGTCCTGGATCAGCCAGCGATCTCTGACTGAAGGTCGTCCAGTAATTCCTGAACATCACCGCCAAGAAGTGCGTTCTGCTCTACATTGATAACGCCCTGTTTTACATCTGCCCACTCAGCTTTTGCTGTTGGATAGAATTTACAGCTGTCTAAGATATCAATCCAGCTTGCCATGTCTTCGTTAGCTGCTGCGAGAGCCTCGCCGCCAGTCTTGGTAGCCGGAAGGAAGCCTTCCATGTCAACCCACTCTGTGTAGCGTGCATCATCATAGAAATAATCGAAGAATGTTGTGATAGCTGCTTTCTCTTCATCAGAGTAATCGTTATCGAAGCACATGAAACGGTCCATAACACCTGCGGAAACAGACTCGCCAGTATTGGACGGGATAGAAGCTACGCCGTAGTTTACTTCATTTCCGCCTGTAGCGATATATGTAGGTAAGCTGTTCGGAGCGATGAGCATAGCAACCTTGCCTGCGCCGAACATATCCTGCAGGTCATAACGGGTATCGTTAGCAGGATCGGTGTTGGTGTAGCCGGAGTTTACAAGATCGATTGCGTACTGGATTGCTTCTACGTTCTGCTCGCTGTTCAGTGTCCAGTTGCCGTCGTCGTCAACAAATCCGCCGCCGTTGTTCCAGGTGTAGTATGCGAATGCTGCCTGACCTTCGTCAGTGGTCATATCGATTCCCCATGGATAAAGGCTATCGTCATAAGCTTTGATCTTCTCGCAGGCATCCTTTAACTCGTCCCATGTGGTAGGAACTTCAACGCCTGCTGCATCAAGGATGTCCTTGTTGTAGTACATAGCACGTGCAGATGCAAGATCCGGGATTGCCCATACAGTTCCGTCTACCTCAGACTGTGCAAGGAATGCATCGTACATCTTGCTGTAGGTCTCCTCAGAAACAACGTCCTGGATCGGGAGAAGAAGATCATCTGCCTGATAGTCTGCAAATACGTCGATATTCAGAACATCCGGTGCCTCGCCATTGGCAATACGGGTATTCACTACAGTGTAAATATCGTTCCAGGAAACAACTTCTACGTTCAGATTGATGTCTGGATTGGCTTCGTTAAATTCTGTAACGAAGTTAGCCCACCAATCAGCTGTCTGCTGGCCATACTGTGCAGCGATCACGTTAATATCTACTTTGTCTGCGGCTGATGCTGTGACAGGGGTCATAGAAAGAGCCATGGATAAAGCTGCACCTGTTGCTAAAACCTGTTTCATTTTCATAAGTATTACCTCCCTATAGATACGAATTGGGGCAATCCACAGATACATCCTCGTATCATGGATTGCCTCTTTGTATTAATAGCATACAATGAATCGGTCATAATGTCAACAAAAATTATGAAAAAAGTCAACAAAAGCAACAAAAAAAGACGAAAATTGAAATGAAATGCACAATGGCAGGCAGGGGCGTTTGTGAAACCTGAGAAAATACTGATAAAACGGGTTTGACATTCCGGGGGCGGATATTATACAATGAAAAAAGAGCAGAACCAAAAAGCTGTGGGAGCTTTTGCTTTGACAGGATGGAGATTTTGAAGAAAGGAGCACGCAGTGCATTTCACGGCACGAAGGCCGGGAATCCTGCGAAAATAAAAAATGGAAGAATTATATGCAGCAATTGAGAAAAAAATTAAGGACGCCGGCTATCCGCGCCTGATTTCCGGGGAGGATGTGTACAATGACATCTGCGATCAGATCGAGGGCAAGGAGAACGGAACCTACATTTTGTTATCCAAGTTTGATGATGACGTGGTTTTTGAGTATCACATTACCGTGATGGATGATGATTTTAACCTGGGTGTGCTTACCATGAGGACACCGGAGGGTGTATTTGAGACAGATTTTGATGAATAATCATACAGAACGGCAATTAAGAAGTACATTGTAATAAGAAAGTTTATATTCAGAAAGAGTGCATAAAGATGAAAGTTTTAGAGATTGTTCTTCCCGTACTGGTGATGATCCTTCTGGGAATGGCCTGCCGGAAATGGAAGCTTCTGAATCAGAACGGAATTGATAATATGAAGGTTCTGGTGACCCAGATCATGCTTCCGGTTGCTATTTTTCATGCCCTAGCCACCTCCGACTACAATAAGGAAACGGGGATTCTGGTTGGCATTATGTTTGTAATGCTGGTAATTTCCTTTAGTCTTGGCTTTGCAATGCGGCCTCTTATGCCGGAGCAGCGCTACCGCAAATATCTGCCTTTTATGGTCAGTGTGTATGAGGGAGGTTCTATGGCCTACCCTCTTTACACCAGCCTTTGCGGAGCGGAGAATCTTTCCCAGATCGCAGTGCTGGATATTGCAGGGCTTCTGTTCGGGTTCAGTGTTTACATGGGAATGCTGGGACAGGTGGAGAACGGTGATAAGATCGATGTGAAAAAGCTGTTCGCCAGCGCCATCCGCACCCCGGCTTTTATTGCAAGCGTGCTTGGCATTCTTGCGGGATTATCCGGTGTGGTGCTGAAGATTCTGGAGGGTCCTTTTGCGGGAACCTACACAAGTGTGGAGAATATTCTTACAACTTCTGTGACTTCCATCATTCTGGTGGTTGTAGGCTACAGCATTGAGCTTGACAAAAGGCTGCTTTCCCCGTGCATCCGTACGATTGTGCTTCGCGTGATCCTGCAGGCGGTGATGATCGCGGGAGTGCTGCTGGCAATCCATTACATAGTGGGAGACCATCTGCTTCTGGACCTTGCGGTGATCAGCTACATGTCTTCACCAGCTACCTTCAGCATGCAGACTTTCTTAAAGAGCGAGGACGGAAGCGCCTACGTTTCCACCACCAACTCCCTGTACTGTCTGGTGTCCATTCTGGTGTATGTGGTGATGGCGGTTGTGGTTTACTGATTGTAAGGATTTCCGAAATTGTAAATTGGATTTGAGAAAATGGGAGAGCGGAATCTGGGAAATTTTCCCATCTCTGGTGCAGTCTGTATTTGCGGAGAACGTAGTGGCAGTTATTTTTGTAATTTCCATCATTCTGAGTCTGGTGCTTCCAGAGAATATGGAAATTAAGAAAATGGGCGAGTGATTATTTAGAATTAAAAAATATTTTTAATATAGTATTTACAATGGTTATATGAAGTTATATAATAGGGATAACTTTATATAACCATTTTTTTGACCGGAAATAATGATAAGAAGGAGGATCAAGACCATGCTGAAAAATCCGAAAATGCGGCTTGAGGAGATTGACAGCCGACTGAAAGAACTGCCCAAGGGAACCCTGACCTACAAGACCATCAATGGGAAGAAGCAGCCTTACATCCAGCGTACCATACAGGGCAAGTCCCAGAGTGTGTATGTGAAGCTGGAAGGCAGAGAGAAGATCCTGCTGGAATTTCAAGAGCGGAAGAGTCTGGAAGAGGAGAAGAAGCGGCTTCTGAAATATTATGAGACGCTGAAGGATATCCTGAAGGAGAATCCTTATCTGGATGCCCAGGTAGGCTGCGGCTACCAGGATTTTCGCGATTTTGCCTGCGGCCAGCAGTTTTATGTGGACAAGACCCATTTTATTACTCAGTGGCTGCGAAGCCGAGAAAAGGTCACTCTGATCACCCGGCCGAGACGTTTTGGCAAGACCACTCTTCTCAGTACGGTAGAGAATTTTCTGGATCCTGCATGTGCCGGGCATCCGGAATATTTTGAGAAGCTGAAGGTGTGGAAGAGCGAGCAGAGCCGGAAGTGTTATGGCACCATTCCCACAGTTTCCGTAAGCTTTGGAAGCTGTAAGGGGATGAATTATGCGCAGGCAGTTCGGGGGATGATCAGTGGCCTGTTTAACATGTATGAGATTCACAATGAACTTTTGAAAAGCGAGATACTGGATGCTGAGGACAAAGAAGCATATCGCTCTATGCGGGAGAAGCTCTGGCATCGTGAGAATAATAACATAGAAATGGCAATTCCCGAACTGTGCAGACTGCTGTACAAGCATTATGGAACCAAGCCAGTCATTCTTCTGGATGAATATGATACGCCGCTCTTGGAAGCTTATACAGACGGATACTGGGATGAGATGATCGGAACCTGCCGTCAGATGTTTCACAGTGCATTTAAAGAAAATAATTATTACAGCAGGGCGATTATTACAGGCGTAACGAGAGTTTCTAAGAATTCTCTGTTTTCAGACCTGAATAATATAAAAGTAGCTACAGTAACCTGTGATGAATACAGTGACTGTTTTGGCTTCACAGAGCAGGAGGTAAAGGATGCCCTGATGTGCCAGAGCGTAGACCAGATGCAGGAAGTGAAGAAGATGTATGACGGTTTTATCTTTGGCAGTCACAAAGATATTTATAATCCGTGGTCCATCTGCAACTATCTTATAGATGGAGAACTTCTTTCCTACTGGACCAATACCAGCAGCAATAAGCTGGTCGGGGATATTATCCGGAAGCATCCTATGCGCAGCAAGCATGAAATTGAGCAGCTTATGGCTGGCGAAGTAGTGCACAAGGAGATCAACGAGAATATTACGTTCCAGTATTTAGACGGAGATGAGAACAGCCTTTGGTCCCTGCTGCTGGCTGTAGGCTATATCAAGGCGGACAATGTCAAAAAGAAGGGCGAGATCACCGAATGCGACGTATCCGTTACCAATCAGGAAGTGATGGGAATGTTCCGCTCCCAGATCAGGGAGATGGTCAAGAACGGAGATTCTGTATACAGGGATTTTGTTTATGCACTGATGAACCATAAGACGGAGCTGTTAAGTGAAATTCTCACAGAGGTGGCGTATACCTCCATGAGCTATTTTGATACTGGCAAAGGCCCCGCTGAACGGACACCGGAGAACTTCTATCACGGACTGGTGCTTGGGCTTATTGTATCTCTGCGGGATCAGTACCGCATTGTCTCCAACCGGGAAAGCGGAATGGGAAGATATGATATTGCCATGTATCCTCTCCAGAAGGATTTGGACGCGTTTATTCTGGAATTCAAGGTGATGAACGAAAAAAAAGAGAAGGAAATCGAGGATACTGCAAGGAACGCGCTGCTTCAGATAGAGGAAAAAGCTTATGAGACAGATCTTCTGGCTGCTGGAATTCCCAGGGAAAAGATCTATAAGCTTGGAATTGCATTTGCCGGCAAGAACGCTCTGGTGATGGAACAGCAATGAAGCCATCACCGCATTTTTACAAAGGAGGAAATTCATAATATGAAAAAGAAAAAATTCATAACCGCAGTCCTGTTAAGCTTTACCCTGCTTACATCCGGCTGTTCCATAGGCGGGCTGAACTCAGTGATCAATGAGCTGCATGGTTCCCTGGTAGGAAACAGCTATACCATAGACACCTATGACAATTACGGCAACAAGACTCTGGAGACTACTGGCAAGAAGATCAGCATCACCGGAAATAAAATTGAGACTGTCAGCTATGATGATACCGGCAAAGCCATCAAGGGCTACGACCTGTCATCAGTAATCACCATTACCATAGACGGCAAGGAGATCGAAAGCTGCGGCGACACCTGTATTTTCATGCAGGACGGCCTGAACCCGGAGGTGGATTTCACAGAGGAAGCCATCCAGAGCAGCAGCGCTGGCCTTACAGACAACGCGGCAGTTGCCCGCTACATAAACAAGTACAAGAACTACTTCGGCAAGTCCCGGATCGTGGTGATCAAATCCCAGCTTGGCCAGCCTATCACCGCATTTTCCGGCGACAATGTATATTGGGAAATCCCGGAAGACCTCCCCAAGATGACCAAGCTGATGATCGATGGAAAGGCTCTCTACATACACCGTGCCAATTACCAGATCATAGACAGCGACCTGCTGTAAAGCGTGTTCTAAAAATCATTCCTGTAATCTGCACGTACTACTTTGCCGAAGGGTTTTACGACTATGTATTAGCGTTATTTTTACTCAGGCGCAGCATGATCTTCGCCGTGAAGACGCCGTTATCACAGGTGAAGCTGCTGGCACCGCCGGTTTTTTCGGCGATGTGGCGGACGGACTGGATTCCGATTCCATTGCCTGTGCGTTTGGATGACTGGAAGATATCATTTTTCTTTCGGATTTTGCCGTCGAAGGTATTCTCCACCTGGATCAGAAGCAGATGATTGTAGTGAAGATAAATCTCCACGTTAATTTTCCTGCGGGAAACCTCTGTTTTCTGGCTTGCCTGGATGGCGTTTTCCAGAAGGTTAGAGAGCACCAGGCACATGTCAATCTCATCCACAGCAATATGGGAAGGCAGATCCGTTTTTGCATGGAAGGGAATGCTTTCCCGTTTGGCAAGGGCAGAGTAATAGCCAAGCACGCCATCCGCCGCCTGATTTTCACAAAAATGCAGATCCTGGCTTGGAATTTTGCTGGAAGCACAGGAAAGATACTCTTTTATTTTGTCCAGATCGCCGTTTTCCGCAAGGGCAGACAGCTGGACAAAGTGATGGCGAAGATCATGCCTGGCCTGTCTGGCTTCCTCAATGGCAGAGCGAAGATTCTCATATCTTGCCTGCTGCAGGGAAAGGAAATGATTCTCCTGCACAAGCCTTGCGTTTTTGTTCAGGCTGTTTGCTATCAGCAGAAACATGGCGTAGAAGAATACCAGGATCACCAGAAGAACCAGGCTGATCACAATATATCCCTGAAGGATCCGTCCGGTGTACAAGGTGTTCCGGTACTTTGGCACCATGAACAGATTCAGCGCAATGAAGATCAGAGGCAGGATCCAGAAGATATACCAGGTCTGTGCGAAATTTTCATCGTCCACCATAGTCCTTGCTGCATGGGAAGCAGGATACCATGCAGCTGCAAGAAAGAGCAGGCAGATTCCATTATAGAAAAGTCCTGTGCCTGTTCGGAACCACAGTTCATTTTCCGCAAGGTTAAGCCCTGCAGTGAGAATGGCGTTGAATGCCCTGGACAGACTGTTGACGCAGGCGAACACCGCGCACACAGCCAGGAAAATACTGCCGGATTTCCAGATGGTGACCCGAAGAGTCCTGTGGTAGACAGCCATAACTGCCGGCAGCAGAAAAATCAGCACAGGCAAGGTGGTAATCTGCAAAGTATAACATAATACACCACCTGATACACAAAAACCTGCAAGCAAAGGAAGCAGCCACACTGCCAGTTTGTGCAATGGCTGCCGCAGGTAAGTCCTTACAGGCAGATAGGCAAGCAGTAAGCCTGGAATGATCACTGTAAGTTCAAGAATCGGTCTTAGCATTTTGTCCATTGGAAATGTCCTTTCTCAGAGATCTTTTTCAAACACGCTCTAATGTTCTTTTTTAGTGTCCTCTCTGAAACAGAAACTCCATGAAAGTCTGTCTGGCATGTTTCACAAGTTTCTGGCTCACCGGGATCTGGTTCCCGTCATCCATCACGAATACCTCTCCGTCGAAATCAACCGCGTGTTCCAGATTGATCACAATACCTCTGTTGCACTGATAAAAACGAGGCTCTATTTTTAACAGGGCAAGGAAGGCCTCAAAGGACTGGCGGGTAACCAGTTCTTTTGTCTTTGTAGTATGAATGTGGATCATATGGGAAAAATGCTCCGCAAACACAATGCTCCGGAAGGGAACCTGTATGTTGCTGCCGTTCACTTTCACATCTATGTACTTCCCGGAATCGGGAATCCGGGAAAGAACCTCATCCATCAGTTCCGAGATTTCCTTCTCGTTATAAGGCTTTACCAGATAGTGCAGGGCGCGGACCTTAAATCCATCCAGCGCATGATCTGTGGAGGTGGTGGTAAAGATTAACAGACAGTCCGGATCAAATCCCCGAAGCTCTCTGGCAATCTCGATCCCATTTGCCCCGTCCATATAAATATCCAGGAACAAAACGGTAAAAGGTCGTTCCTTTGCGGCTTTCAGAAAAGTCTCTCCGTTTTCAAATTCTGTCAGGTCAGCATGAACCCCGCGCCTGCCAAGCTGCTGTTCCAGGCGGTCACGCAGCAGGGTACGCTCGCTGGCAATGTCATCTACAATTGCAATTCTCATATGTATTGTCCTCCCGGTTTGCGCACTGACTGGTTGATTTCTCAAACAATCCTGCGTGTGAAAATTTCTCCATCATCACAATTTTTATAAAAACAGTATAACACAAAACACCAGACCAAACCATTCCCCTTGCTGGCAATTCGTGCCATTTTTTCCTGTTTCGTGCCAAACCAATTGAAAAACATTTGGATTTTCATATAATTAGTCTCAACAAGTGAAGGAAAAAATCAAGCGGAAAAGGAGGAGATTCGTGTATTGCATTGCTGTATTGATTGATGAAGAACAAAAGGGGCAGGATTATGCAGAATATATTTTGAATTACTGTGCCGACAGAAAGATATTTCCCCTGGTTCAGATTTATCAGGATCAGGAAAAGTTTTTTGGAGAGATACAAAAGACGGTACCAGCTATTGTGCTTCTGGCGCTTCCGGGGGTAGCAGGGCTGAATGCTGCCGAGCATCTTCGTTCCCTGCACCCCAAATGCAAAATAATCTGGTGCAGTGATCTGGATTTTTCCCTTCATGCCTTTAAACTGCGTGTGGAATATTTTTTTATGGAGCCCGTGGAGGAACAGAAGCTTTGGGAGGGGCTTACGGCATGTTTCGGACGTAGCAAAGGGGTCAAGAAATAATTTCAGGAAGGAAAAACACATGGGAGTACATTCAATTGATGCGGAAGACGATCAGTTCGCATACCGCTACGACACACAGCTTTTGATCGAGAGAAGAGACCAGGATCTGGTAAAAATCCATTTCCACACCAATGAGCCCTGGAAGATTCTGGAATACTGCAATTCCATCGGCGATATTTTTGATATTGTAGTGGAAGACATGATCCGCCAGGCCAACGGCCAGCAAGGCTAAGGAAGACCACAATGAAAAAAAGAGCATACATGGTATCCCAATATGGAAAATGTTACGAGCAGTACTGCCGGGAGCATTTTTACCATCCTTTCTTTTTACGAGGCAAGTGCACATCAGCTGGATGGCCCTGTTCTTCTGGAAAGCTTCCCTACCTTTGCCGGACCGATCATTTCCTGGCAGAAGTCATGCACGCCCGGCTGATCCGCACCAAAGCTGAGGCCCTTGGCGGCGATTGCTGCGATTACTGGTATGTAGGCGACCAAAGTCCTGCACTTACGGAATATGAGGATCTGCCGAAAATATAAAGATGAGCCGTAGCGGGCTGCGACAACCGAATTCGGGTGAAATATACCGCAAAGTGGGGCGTGCAGATTGCAGGAATGATTTTTCAAACAAGCTCTAGCGTGCACGCAATCTTGAAATTACATAGAAGCATACATAGTATGTTAGAATAACATTCATAATATGATACCAGAGTATCAATCATATAATAGACAATGCAAAATGTAAATCCACAAGGAGGCGAAGCCCACATATGAAAACGAAAAAATTTTGGATCCCGGTCCTCTTAGTCGTTCTTATTGCCATTGGCTCTGGCGCATGGTTTTATCAGAAGTATTTGGAGAAAAAGGAAGAGCCGCCCATTCGTGCCATGTATATTCCCCTTGGCGACGATGACCACCTTATGATCGGCCAGAACAACGGCGACGTTTTTTCCATAACCATGCCGGACACGATCCTGGATGAAAACGGAAAGCAGATCACCTGGCAGGAGCTGAAGAGGGGAAACCTCCTGGATATTTACGGCGACGGCATTATGCTGGAATCCTATCCTGGCCAGTACCCCGGCGTAACCAGAATAAAAGTTGTCAGCCAGGGAGATCCTGCAGACGCTGACCAGTATCAGGATATTATCGACGAGATCTGGTCCCCAAGGGATTCTTCCCAGCTTCCCTGTCTGAATGTAGGCTACACCCAGTCCTACGGCGTTATTAGCGCAGTGACCATGCAGGGAGGATACAGTTGGACTTACACAGACGAAGAGGGCGTGAGCCAGACCATAACGGCAGACAGTTCCAAGGTCACAATGTGGTCAGACCTTCCGATAATGAATATAGAGAAAGCCACAGACATGGAACTGTATTTTGACGAACAGCCAGTGGAAGTGACTGCTATAGCCTATCCGGCAGATTTTCTGGGCACAGAGGCTTCCGGGGAAGAAGGAGAGACTGCTTCCATAGAAACAGACGAGGACGGCAATTTTGTCCTGAAAAATGCCCGGGAAGGAATGATTTACCTCATCCGCGGCCAATGGGAAAACGGCTGGTCCGAATACGGCTTTACAGTCGCAGGCAGACAAAAACAGCTTTCCTCTTAATTCTTAATGAGGCACTGGAAAAACACTGCACAGCTTTTTCCCAGGCTATTGAAGTATTGGGGAATATTGCTTATAATAAAAATGCTTTGCTGCGGGGCAATTCGTGGATATCAAGTTAGGGGCAAAAGAATTTTTGCCCCTAACATCATTCTTGCGGATATGGTAGATATTATTGGAAACAGCAGAGGATTTTCCGGGCAGCAGTGGAAGCGGGTGGAGAATTACCTGAATCAGAATAAGGGACGGCTATTTCCGCGTATAATATGATTCTGATCAAGACTTACATTGAGCAGCTTCCTCCGGCACTGGAAGAGTCTGCCAGCCTGGACGGAGCAGGCTATCTTACCTGTTTCTTCAAGATCGTCCTTCCGCTCTGCAAGCCGATCATTGCAACTGTTGTGGTATTCGTAGCGGTTGGCCAGTGGAACTCCTGGTTTGACAATCATATTTATACCCGTGCAAACGAGAACTTGACAACCTTACAGTATTTACTGTACAACTACTTAAATGAGGCACAGAGACTTGCCGAACAGCTGAAGAATGCATCCAGTGGAGCAGACATGACGCAGGCTATGGCATCCCTTCCAATCTTCGCACTGTATCCATTCATGCAGAAGTATTTCTCAAAAGGAATTATGGTAGGTGCTGTAAAAGGCTGATTTGTGAAATTGAAATAAAAGAGATGAGGAACCTCTGGTATCTGTTCATTCGGATAGATTCCAGGGGTTCTTTTGGCAAATAATGTAAGTTACATTTATAAATATGAATTTACACTGACTCATAATTACGATACAATTATAGCATCAGAAAAGATATAAAAAGGACACAGACAGTTAAGCTTCGATTGCCTGTGTTTTGTTTTGTAAAAAATAAAAAATTTTTGAAAGCAAATTCCCATATTTCAAGTCTAATAGTTATAAAAACGAAAAGGGGGAATAAAATGGATGCTTTGGTAACAGCAGCTAAAAATGGAGATAAAGAGGCGTTCGTTCAATTGATTCGGATGAATAAGCAGAGCTTGTATAAAGCTGCCTGGGTTTATCTTCGGAACGAACAGGACATTGCAGATGCCCTGCAAAATACGATCCTGTCCTGCTATGAGAATATACAGGGGCTAAGAGAAGTGAAATATTTTAAAACCTGGCTGATGCGGATTCTGATAAATGAATGTAAAGACATTTTCCGTCAAAAGAACCATGACACGGAACTGGATAATTTCGCAGAAGGGGTACACTGTGAAGAACTGGATCTATGCGAATGGAAACAATTGCTTTTATGTCTGGATGAAGAAAGCCGGAAAATCGTGGAACTCTATTATTTTGATGAATTTTCCGTAAAGGAAATTAGTGCTCTTCTTGAAATGAATAGCAATACGGTATCAACCAAACTTTCCAGGGCGAGAGCAAAATTAAAAAAGGTGATCAGGAGGTGAGGACTATGGATGAAAAAGAAATCAGAAAAATTTTAAAAGAAGAAACTGTGATACCGGACAATATTGATAGAGCTATGGAAGATGTTCTGAAGGGAATTTTGGATTCTCCAGATGAGAGAATGAGCAGCACGAAGAAGCTAATTGTAAAATCAGATAAAGGAAGATCCAAAAATTCAGGAAATAAGAAAAAAATAATCCGTATTCTTCTTCCGGTAGCTGCCATATTAGGTGTTAGCACCGGCGTACTTGCAACAAAACTTGGATGGCTTCACAAAGAACTGGAACAGCAGGGCGTTACAGAACAGGAAGCTGTTCAAATGGTTGTCACAGAACCAGATTCAAATGCAGAAAATGTGGAAGATGTGACTTCTTATCATATAACTCCAAAGGAGAAGGATTGGAACCAGTCTATGCTGTCTGTTACAGAAGCGTATTTTGATGGCAGTGGTTTAAGCTTTCTGGGAGAGCCTTCCAGGGAGGCGAAGAACTATACGATCAGCTGCCGTGACCATGCGACAGTGAATGGAGAAGATGCGCTTGCAGCTTTGAACAAGATAGACGGGGAAGATCTCTATTATGGACACATTACTCTGTATGATGATGCATTGACAGAGAAAATATTAAAAGAAGATTCCCAGGTAGAGCTTTCCATGACCATTCAGGCATATCCGGATTATAACGGCAAAATCTATTACACCTGGAAAGATGATGAAGCTTACAGAAAGATTTTTAAAACTGGTTCTTTTACAGATTCAGAAGGAATGCTGGCTTATGCACTGCCTGCGGAGGATGCTTACAGAGGATATACGCCGCAAACCCTTACCGTAACCCTTCCATTAAATGATGAAGTACGGGATATCATAGAAAAATACAGAAAAGAAGGAAAGCTGCAGGCGGAAGATACTGGAGTAGAACCCATTTCGGATTCCCTGGATGAGAATACACAGGAAACAACAGATTCAGAAGATCCTTCAGATGTTGCGGAAGCAAATGAGAAATATGATCCGGAAACAGCAGTATTACAGGTAAAGGAAAGCCATGTAACAGCTTCTCTGCCTGGAAAATCCGGAACTCTTACAATAGAGGCTGATATTACCGGAAGTACCACCGATGTTTCGAAAGGAATTCTGGAAAAATGCAATGTATCAGAGGAAGAAATCTGCGCCTGGTTTGGCGGAGAAGACGGCTGGGAAAAATCCAAGACTGATAAAATGGTCTGGGAAAATAAAGAAAAGGGACTGCAGATATTCATTTCAGACGGAAGGATACAGTGTGATGGCTTAAGTGAAAAAAACCTGGGAGATTTAGGAAACAATACGGAAGAGGAGGAATTAAACATTATAAATCAGCTGCTTTCCAGAGCCAATTTAACAGGAACTTCTGTAAAGAAGTCAATCAGCAATATGACGGAAGGATATGATTATTACGACACAGAAATTCTGCTGAATGGAATACCGGCGGGCGGACTTTCCCAGCATGGTTATCTGGGAAAAGCAGGCTTTGGCCCTGAGCCTGGAGACTGTTATTTCAACATACCGTCTCCGCTTCAGGTGAAAGAGGAAGAAGCAGTTACTTTGCTTTCTATGGAAGAAATTATGAAGTCAGTGGAACAATATGTAAAAGAGGGCAAAATTGGTCTCTTCACGGAACAGGACACTGCGGAGGAAGCGGAATCCACCACGATTCCCGTTACAAAAATCTGTCTGGAATATTATATTGATGAAACCGCAGAGGGAATCACTTACAGGCCTGTCTGGAGCTTTCGCTGCCCTTACCAGTGGAAAGACTCCCCGGATGAACAGGAACTGTTTTACATAGACGGAGAAACCGGGGCACTGATTCGGGATGCGTTTGGCTGGTAGAAAAGTAGGATATTATATTCGGTTGCGTCAAAAAAATAAATTACGTATACTTGTAGAAAATGTTCCTTAAAGCGGAGTTTAGTGAATCAAGGCGGACGCGTTCCCCCAGGTGTGCCGGGGCAGCCAATGACGAATTTCGGGAATTTGGCTCCGTCGCCTATTGACAGGTGGGGAAGCAAACTCACCCTATCGGGCTCAGACAGTGCATCCCCACCTGTCGCTTACTCGCCAAATTCCCGAAATTCGCCAACCGTCTGTCCCGGCACACCTGGGGACCGCTGGCTATTGAAAACTATTCCCGCGATCTGCACATCCGAATATTGGAACGCACAGCGGTGAACTAACTGCTAACTACGGCTAAATCGTTCAGGAGAGCCTTCACGATTAAGCCTTCGTAAGCAGTGGATTTCATCCAATGTCATTAAGTTAACCTATTGTGCTACTTCAAATAAATTATGTGAAAACCTGTGCTCCTTTCGTTGTATTCCCTACAAATAGGATAGCACATTTTGTTGAAGTTTCTTTATATTTATTTTATCTAGCACAACAAGTTAATTTACTTCGGAGAATGGATAAAATCTATCCTTCTGATAAATCTCATTGCACTGCTTTTTCTGGTGCATGTGGTTTATATCGGAATAAGATGCTATGTGAAAGACTGGTGGGAAAAACGAGGACATTATTAAAGATAAACGGACAGCTAAAGATGACGCTGTCCGTTTTATAAGAAAATAATATGTTTTACATCAAATCCATCTTATCCCAAAGAATATTGCCATTGGCATCCAGATATTCTTCATCTACATGAATAGCTTCAACCTTTCCGATGAACAATTCATGTGTACCCGGCATAGTACTGTCTACAACACTGCACTCAATGCTTACCGGACAATCTGTAAGGATAGGGGCATCTACATAAGTTGCATCTTCCCATTTGATGTCGGCTTTTGCAAATTTATCTTCATCTCTTCCAGAAGCTGAGCCAAGATAGCCATATTCTTTTTTATAGCTCTTTTTCGGGAAATTGATTACAAAGCAGCCGGATTCCTTTACTATATGGTGGGAATATCTTGTAGGTGTGATGCCGACCATTACCATAACCGGATCAAGGCTTACATTGGCAACGAAGCCAACTACCAAGGCATTGTTTTTGCCATCTTTGTCCCTGCAGGAAACGATTGTCTGAGGGAGCGGCTGGACACAAAGTACAGTATTAGATGCTAATTTTTTCATTGATTTTTACCTCCATGCGTTTTCAAAAATTGTAAGATAATCATCATCAGATAAAGGAAGCGGATCAGCAGTAATATCACCGCCTAAAACTTCGTGAACCTTGGCAGGATACAACTGTAATTCTTCCTTTGTAATTCCATCATCGCTCATCTTAAGATCGCTGCATCCGACCTCAGAAATAAGTTTATCAAGAGCTGCAATAAAATCTTTTCCACTTGTAGGATTGGCAACACCCATTGCAGCCGCCATTTTTATCATATTTTCTTCGGAAGCTTTCTTTTCGGCGAAGAAATCATAATAAGCGTGTGCAATTTCAATCAGACCGGCACCATGAATGAGGTTGTCATGGAAGCTGCCCATTACATGTTCCATAGTGTGGGCAGAAGTACACATCATATAGTAACCTGCAAAAGTATTTGCAAGAGCCATGTATGCACGGGCTTCTTTATCATTTCCGTCTTTTACTGCTCTTGGAAGATATTTTGCAACATATTCTATGGTTTTTAAAGCAAACATTTCTGCCATAGGATGGTGGTTGATATTTACAACCGTTTCTGATGCGTGGAAAAAGGCATCCATTCCCTGATAAGCAGTAAGCTTTGCTGGAACACTCATCATCAAGTTACTGTCAACAACAGAAAGTGTCGGGAACATAGATGGGAAGAAAATGCCTGTTTTTTCCTGTGTTTCATCATTGGTAATAACAGAAGCAATATCAACCTCGCTTGCAGTTCCGGCAGAAGTTGTAATACATACGATAGGTAAGGCAGGATGTGCCGGAGTTTTCTTTCCGCCACTTGCAGATAAAGAATAATCCCAGATGTTTCCGTCATTTGCTGCCATCAGTGCGATACATTTTGTACAGTCCATGATAGAACCGCCACCCAGAGCAATGACAAAGTCACAGCCATTTTCACGGACAGCCTTTGCACCATCCATGACATTGATATCTGTTGGATTAGGACGGATGCCTTCAAACAATACATGTTCGATACCGGCAGTATCTAATTCTTTTTCCAGTGTTTCAAGATATCCATACTTTTTTACGGACTGACCACCAATTGCAATGAGTGCCTTTTTGCCCGGAAGCTGTTCACTATGAAGTTCACTCAGTTTTCCGGGACCGAAAAGCACTTTCGTAGGCATGTAGAAATTAAAATTATACATATTCAGTACCTCCTGTTTTAGTGAATTTTCCAGAATCTCTCTGAATCTGAAGTAATTATATAATTATGTTGTCAGGGAGGACACTATTATATGTTAATAAATATGGTGGTAATTTCTAATATATATTTTGGAGACAGAACATTATGATATAGATTTCAGATACTCTCTCGGGGGCATTCCGTAATAATCTTTGAATGCTTTGTAAAAGTTACTGTGATTGCTGTAACCGAGAAGTACAGAGATTTCCTCAAGTGAAAGGGATGTATTTTTCATCAGAAGAACTGCACGTTCCATTCTTTTTTCAAGCAGGATTTCTGTGAATTTTCTGCCGGTTTCTTTGTGAAGAAGCGTAGAAATATAGTTTGGATGGTAGGAAAAATGTGCAGCAATATCCTTTAAGGTGACAACATCAGAATGATCCCCCATATAGTTTATAATCTGTTCTGTAAGTGACTTTGTATCTGCTCCGTGCTTTTCTATTCGGTATCTTCGAGCAATTTCAAGTAACAATGTCTGGAGCATTGATTTTAATATACGCTGGGTATCTTCCTGTTTGTCAGCATATTCTACTACCATAAGTTCAAGGATTGTGCGGATGGCATGGTCTTTCGTAACAGGCAGATGGATATATTCGTCTGAGAATTTATTGGTCTGTGGCTCGATAAAGAAACGGAAAAGGGCAGAATCCGTATATACTGTGGGTAAATATTCCCGAAAAAAGGAATCTTTACGGATAAGAACACCAATAATCACCACATTTTCATTGTTGTCAGCACGTAGGGCATACCCACTGTAAGGCTGTCCGATATAGCATTCATCCTCGTTTATTGTGATCAGATTATTATATTTTTCGGATAAAGCCTGATAGCTGTTCTTATATGCATAGTTGATAAAGAAAAAATCCTGCCTGTGAAAGGGTTCATGTATCTGTTTCCCTTTGAAAACGCATATCAGCACATCCTCATCATCCGGACCAGGCCAGTAAGAGGTGACATCTCCGGGCACACCGGTATTCATCTGATGAAAGGTCAGGTCAAGAGAATTAAAAGCAATTCCCAGTTTGTTAATGGCGAGTTCAATATATTTATTACGCATAAGAAGGACTCCTTTTTTATAATCTGTCCCAATTATATATCATGATATTAGAAAACGCCACCTCAATTATTAAGAAATGATAGTGACTGGCTGACCACCTATATTTAAAATAAAATCATAAGTTGAGATTAAAATACCATTTGAAATTTGGAGGAAAACAGGTATGAACAAAGCTGCTACTTTGGACATGACGGAAGGTAAAGTAATACGGGTACTTCTTGTGTTTACAATTCCCATTTTTATCAGCAATCTGTTTCAACAGTTTTATAATGTTGTAGACGTGGCTGTGATCGGACATATTTTAGGAGATAATGCGCTGGCAGCAGTTGGAGCAACATCATCTATTTACAGTCTGGTAATCGGATTTATCAATGGAATGTCAAATGGTTTCTGCATAATAATTGCAAGATATTTTGGTGGAAATGAACAGGATAATTTCCAAAAATCTGTGCAATTTTCAATTATCCTGTCCATTATAACAACCGTTATTCTGACGATTGCCTCAATACTATTTTTAAAACCATTACTTCGTTTGCTAAACACACCTGTTGATATTTTAGATTTATCTCAGAGCTATATTTCAGTTATCATGCTGTTTTGCTGTGTTACTTTTGCATACAATCTTTTGTCTTCAATACTCCGGGCAATTGGAAATAGTTATATTCCACTGTATGCACTGATTATCGCATCTGTTTTAAATGTAATACTTGATATCTTTTTTGTGAAAACACTTAATATGGGAGTAAGGGGAGCAGCCTTCGCAACAGTAATAGCACAGGGATTTTCCGCACTTTTCCTGTTGATATATATAGCAAAATACTGTCCATTGCTGCATATAAATATTCGTAAATTTACCATCAACTGGACAATATTACTTGAACTTTTAACTACTGGATTTTCAATGGCGATGATGCTTGTTCTGACTAATATCGGTACGGTTATATTACAGGGAAGCATTAATTCCTTTGGCACATCCACTATTACAGGCCATACAGCCGCAAGAAAATTTCATGATCTGTGTATACTTCCGCTTGGCACGATATGTACATCTTCAGCAACATTTGTCAGTCAGAATTATGGTGCCAGAAAAAAGGAACGTATAAAACAAGGTGTTTCAGCCAGCATTTTTCTCGGAACTATCTGGAGTGTTCTTGTACTGATGATTGTGCTGATTGCCGGTCGGCAACTGATCTATGCACTTACCGGATCTACAGATGCAATTGTTATCGGAATATCTATGAAATATTTATATTGGAATGTTCCGTTTTATGCGGTGTTGAATATTTTACTTATTATGAGAAACTGCCTTCAGGCATTGGGAAATAAGAAACTTCCTGTAATTGCCAGCATAGTAGAACTAATAGGAAAGTTTGCAGGAGCTTTCCTGCTTTCACGAATGATCGGATATCTGGGAATCTGTCTGACAGAGCCGATTACATGGATTGTATGTGTACCGATTGTATTAGCAGGATTTGTGCAAAAAATCAAACAAATTTCAAAAATATAATAAGAAAAGTATTAAAAATATCAGGAGGCTTATTATGACAGAAGAAGAAAAATTAGACGCAGGACTTTATTATGATTTCTGGGATGTCGGAGTAAATGGCAGAAAACTGAATGCAATCAAATTCTGCCGGGAACTTCGCAGAATGCAGGATGCAGATGCGACAGAGGATGAACAGGCTGTATTGATAAAAAAATATTTTGGTTCGGTAGGCAGTGATGTGTGTCTGTGTCCAGGCTTTATGTGTGACAGCGGCAAAAATATTCATGTTGGGGATCAGTTTCTTGCAAATTACAATGTCACAATTCTTGATATCATGCCGGTGCATATTGGCGATTATGTGATGATCGGACCAAATACTTTGATTACGACTGTAAATCACCCAATCACCCCAAAAGGACGCAGAGAACACCTTGGCATTGGCAATCCTGTTACGATTGGAAATGATGTATGGATTGGCGGAAATGTGACCATTCTTCCGGGAGTGACAATTGGCAACAATGTGGTCATTGCAGCCGGAGCTGTGGTAACAAAAGATGTGCCGGATAACTGCGTGATAGGCGGGGTTCCGGCTAAGAAGATAAGAGATATTGAGAATGATGTTTTATAATATTGGCAGAATAGGAGAACCATTGTTATGAGGAAAAAGATAGTTTCCATATTAGTAATCATACTATTTGTACTTACAATAATTGTAAAAATCGGAGCTTCAAAGAACATCAATAATGTTACTTGTACAACTGAAAGCAATAAGCAACAAACCATAACAGAAGAAACAGATGATGTTATAGAAAAAACTGTAACATCAGATGATAATGTGCCAGATATAAGTCCACTTGAGACAGCACAGTCTAAAGATAGTCAGGTAAATGGAAAGCTGAAAATCAGTATAGATTTTAATCGTTCAAGTACACCGGCTTCTAATCAGTATGCCGTGTGGATTGAAGATATGGATGGAAATGTGGTAAAAACTCTTTTTGTAACCAATTTTACTTCCAATGGAGGATATGCAGAGCGTGAAGACAGCATTCCTACATGGGTTGCTCATGCTAAGCCCTCTGATATGGACAAAACACGAATTGATGCCATAACAGGAGCAACTCCTTCTACCGGGACACACTCTTATATCTGGGATGGAACAAATGATGACGGAAATATAGTTGCAGATGGTACATATATGTTTTATGTCGAAGGAACTTTATACTGGTCGAGCATAGTCCGTTATGAAGGAACAGTTAGTATGGGTGATACAGAAAGCTCAACATTAGATGTGAAAGCAGTGTATACAGAAGATACAGAGCAGAATAGAAATATGCTGTCAAATGTTACGGCTGATTATATAACCGAAAATTGAAAGGTTCTGAACAACTAAAAGATAATCAAGAGTTGATTTATATTCATTTGATTATCGCAGTTTTTAATTATAATTCAAGAGAATCTTCGGCATCTACCCACATCTGCAAACTTCCATCAAGATATAATTTTGCATACTCAAGTGGTTCATCAATAGCAAGTGCGTTTAATGCACAGTCTGATCCAGGTGTAGTTTTTAAATTTTTTTCTGCTTCCCAACAGTCAATGCGAAGCATATAGCCTGCACTGGTATATACATCAATGCTGTTTCTGCGTGGATTGTATTCTGCAAGTATCGTTCTCATCGCATCTTATCTCCTTATCGTTCAATCAATCATTTGTTACAAAAATCAGAAGCATTTCAATCAGTTCACCATGTCACTTTTATTTTGTGTTATACTGTTTTATAGATTTTTCTTGCCCTTGTATTTGCCCTTATCAGAGTTCGTAAACACTGGTGGGACGATATAACACAAGGGAAACAATAAGGGAAAGCTCACCTGCGACAAATCCAGTGTTTTCAATGGTTTGCGGAGAATTTAATAACAAAATATAACAGTTATTAAATTTCTTAAAACAGTTGAAATCTCAATCGGGATTTGTGGAGGCAAATGTATGAGCGAGTGGAATGCTGTATTATATGATAGTAAGCACGACTTTGTTGCCGAATACGGAAAAGGACTTTTAGAATTTGTGCCTGAGAATAAAAACCAAAGTATTTTAGATTTGGGGTGTGGAACGGGAACGCTTACTGTACAGCTATCGAATTTTGCAGATATAGTTATTGGTGTTGACAGCTCTGCAAGCATGATAGCAAAGGCGAAAAAGCAATATTCCAATATGCAATTTGTGGTTTGTGATGCACTTGCTTTGCCATTTGAGAAGCGGTTCGATGTGGTTTTCTCGAATGCAGTTTTCCATTGGATAGCTGACTATGACGCTTTGTTAAAGCAAATCCATAAAGTGTTGAAGCCAAATGGATTGTTGGTTTGTGAATTTGGCGCAAATGGCAATATTGCAACCATTGAGAATGCCTTTATAGATGCTTGCCGCGATTTTGAATATGAATATAAGCCAAGATTTAATTTTTCAACGAGTGGACGGTTTGCGGACTTGTTGGTGAAGAATGATTTTGTGATTGACAAAGTGTACGATTATGCAAGACCAACACCGCTAAAAGATAACGAGAGAGGATTAGCTAATTGGATGAAGCAATTTTTTGCATCCGATTTAGAAATGATGCCGGAAAAGATGCAGAATGAAATCATTAAAAAAGTCGAGGATTCAACAAAAGAATCTCTTTGGAACGGTAATGAATGGATTGCCGATTACCGCAGATTAAGAGCAATCGCACATATATAAATTTCATGATCTCTCGGAATTCTGATTGATCATGCCAGCGAAACTCTGGCAGTGAACTTT
>OGYQ01000117.1_pt1 | contig 104387 bp, 90 predicted proteins | sample 1576641 | NCBI WGS metagenome assembly OGYQ01 (sample SAMEA3541476, study PRJEB24748) | human gut metagenome | biome: human gut; feature: human-associated habitat; material: faeces | place: China | collected 2012 | reverse complement strand
GCCGGATTTTCAATATTTTTTTATTCCTCATCATCCCTAAAATTTGTTTAGGGGAAAATTTTTAGGAAGTTCACAATTTATGTTTTTGTCAACTATCACAGTTACTTTCCTCATTAATACCATACAAAGCATGTATTCTTATCCACTTATATAAAAAACGCCTGCATCTCTGCAAGCACCTTATCATATTGTTCCACAATTTCATATATTATTCTGCCTGCATTACAGCCATGAGGCTTATCCCTGGTCAATCAGTTTAACACCTTAACCTTGTTCATGGATTTCGGCACATTTCTATGCCTAAAGTAAAGTTGTCAATTTATTAAAAACGGTTTAAGAACAAAATCGTTGACCATTCAGAATTAACCGTTCAAACATAACCCAAAATGATTCACAATTGGAGATGTTCTGCAACATCATATTAATAACCCCAATTTTCGAAGGCAGGATTCGAACCCGCGACATCATGGTTAGCAGCCATGTGCGCTACCAACTGCGCCACTTACTAATTGAGTACCCCAATTTTCATCAGAATTGGTATATTCTTGTAACATAACCCTGTTACAGGGAAACTGAGTTCAGGATTTTTCGTAATGCAGACAATGCAGTTATGCAATTTCAATAAAAGTAGTCGCATTCGACACTTTAATCTGCGTATCCAATTCTGTAAGCAGAATGTTTCGCTTTTCTTCAAGCATTCCTAATTTCTTCTTCACATCCAGCGGATCAACAAGTTCAGCGGTATTCTCCCTTACATACGCATCTACAACGCCTAATGGCTTCTCATCTTTCCCCTTACTATCACGCCCCAGAATACTTAAACGCATATTCTCTGCAGTGGACTGAAGCTGACTATTCTTCATATCACAAAAACGTACCCGCTCATTATATTCATTGTTTAACTTCTCCTGAAGCTTCCCTTCAAAATCAGCATCTCCATCATAGGAATCCATGCCACGAAGCTTGCTTTTTCAATCTTATCTGTTATCTTTTTTACTAACAGGTCCCTCTCGTCCAAAGCCTGTGTCACCAGCATTGTTTCTCCCATAAAAAATCCTCCCATAGTTTATTTCCAAGTCGCTTTCTGAAAATAATTTTACAGGAGAATTTCTCTTTTGTCATTGTACTTGTAGTATAATTCTACGCTGCCTCAATTGCTTTTATTTTGCCATAATAAATACGCATTCGCTTTAACTGTACTTGATTTTCTGCTGTAAGAATTCTCTTTCTGCTTCCGCACAGCATGTCATCCACTGAAACCTGAAACAGATAACTAAGCGCATACAAATTATCTACAGATGGCATACTGATCCCATTTAACCAGTGATACACACTTTGAATACTACCCAATCTCAAATACTGCTGAACATCTTTTACTGTAAAACCGCATTCATCCATAATTCTGCGCAAATTAATTCCAGTTTGCTTTTTGTCAATTAACGGAATCATTCTTAGCCCACCTTTCTCTCTTATTTCATGATTTTAAATTTTACCCCACTGTAAACACCACAATCCTTTCCCTGTTATTGTTCCCCTCAAACAAATCCTCCGTATCGATCTCATCAAAAAACAGCAACAGCTCTTCTGTCATCAGGCAGCTGATGTATTCTTCTGAGGGATAATAAAAAAACAGCAGGATTTCCCTTTGGTTTTCGTAGTAGGATTCGTAGATTCGGGACAGGACTTTTCGGAGGATTTCTATGGAAAAGGGATTGAAGAAGTAGCAGCGATCTACGGAAGTTGGCACTGGGTATTCTTCGGCACTTGTCAGTTCGAAGGAAGTCCTTTTCCCAGATACGGCCTGTTCCTGATTGGCTCTGGCGCCGGCGTAAATTCTGTCGTCGTATTCTACGCCGATTGAGCTGCATCTTGTCTGATAAGAAAGGAAAAAGCAGACTCTGCCTTTCCCGGTTCCGTAGTCCAATACCACATTTTTCTTGCTGATCAAGCCGCTGTTCGCAAGCCGTTCCAACACACAGTACGGTGTCGGTTCATAGGGATAGCGGTATTGATCCGCGCGGGAATCATCCCGGCCGGTGGTTTTTATTTTTAACAGCTTGTCCCACTGATTTTCATTTTGGTTCATAACATCATCTCCCTTACAATCCCATCCAACTGCTTCCGAATCCCCTCAAAGGGCAAATTCAAATCCAATGTTTTCACCCCAATCTCATTTCCATGCATCTGGTAAGTTTGGTCAGGATGGATTTGGTCTTCTGTTTTGGCGTAGAGAAGAAGGCCGGAAACCTTGTGGGGTGCTTCGCCAAAAGCGTAATCTTTGTTTTTCACATAAGTAAAAATCTGATAAAGGTTGCCAGAATGCAGTGTATGTCTGCCGTAATGCTCCTGTGTGGTATGGGAATAATATTTTGCGTCAATGATCAATACGCTGCTGCCAAGCTGCAGAGTGATGTCGCTTTGCATGACGGGAAGCATGGTACCGCTTCCATCGTCCAGCGCCCAGGGAATCTGGGACGCAGTTACGGACAGCTGGGGAAAATGCTTTCTGTAATATTCCAGGATAAATTTCTCATAAAGGCGGCACATTCTCTGCTCATCAAGAAAAGCAGCCAACCTGTATTCTCCCTGCTCGGTGGTAAGCAGCAAGCCCTCTGCAAGCAGCTGACAGATACTGATCAGCATCCGGTAATTCTGATTGTTCCGCCCAAACCGTATGGCAGACCAGCGGACAGATGTTAATTCCAGCGTATCCACAGCAGAGAAAAACAGCATTTTCTTTTTCAGATCATCCTTATATCTCGCTTTCACATTCCCGTGCTTCAAAAGAAGCAAAACCGTTGATTTCAAAATCTGGTTCAGCAGATTGTTTTCGGAAAGCTCGTCAAACTCGCAGGCCAGCATCTGCCTTCTGGACATTTTGTTCCGGATGGTTCCCTGCATATTGATTTTTCCCCGCATGACAGACAAATCCTCCTGACAGTTCCGGTATTCCCGATACAGGCCCTGCTTCAGCTGAAAACCAATGCCCTTCGCCAGAATTGCGGCAAAAAGATTCTGCATATCCTCAAACTTCTCTGCCGCAATCTCCTCATAATTAGACTGGTTCAGCGTTTGAAAAGCGTAGGACAGCATATAATAAATATTTTTTATGAGAATACTTTTATCTCTCGTCATTGAAATACCCCATGGAGAATATTTTCCCAGCGCTGTACTTTATCCAGGTCGTCAAACCAGTACTCTTCCAGCATGGGAAGAACATCAAAATCCACGATTTCAAGCAGTTCTTCTGCCGTGCACGTCTTCATGCCGCAAAAATAACTGTGTCCGATGCAGAAGCCTTTTCCTAGAGATCTGTCTGCTGTGATTTCTTTGTTCAGTTCTGTTATTTTGCCAATCAAGGAGTCAAACAATTCACTGTTCAGAGCGTTCTGATATTTCACGAAGCCTTCTGACTCAAATCCCGGCTCCATCTCAAAAAAGCTGAATCTTCTCCGCAGAGCATAATCAATCATGGCAAGACTCCGGTCCGCCGTATTCATCATTCCAATAATATGTACACGCTCCGGAACCGAAAAACTTAGGCCATTGTACGCCAGCGCCGTCTTGGTTCCCCGGTAATCCTTCTCAATCAGCATGAGAAGTTCCCCAAAAATCTTGCTCATATTTCCACGATTGATTTCGTCAATAATGAAAAAATAATCCTTGTCCGGGTTGTTTGCAGCCTTCTGGCAAAACCGATAGAAAATCCCATATTTCAGCGCAAAAGAATCCCCTTCCGGCTTATATCCCATAATAAAATCTTCATAGGAATAATTCTGGTGGAACTGTACAAATTCCACCCGGCTCTCGTCCTTTTCTCCCATGATCGAATAGGCCAATCTTTTTGCGGCAAAGGTTTTTCCCACGCCAGGGGCTCCCTGAAGGATGATGTTCTTTTTTCTCAAAAGCACGGACACAAGACGGTTGTATTTCGCCTCCGTCATATATACCTCTTCCAGGAAATTTTCTTTTGTATACGGCTCTGTCCTTTGCCCGGAAAATGCAGACGGATTGTTCTCACGAATCATATCCATAATAAAATCAAATTCTCCTTTGGTAAGCTTAAACAGGCTTCCCTGCTGATTGACAAAGTACTCCATTCGCGCAAGCTCCGGGCAGGCCTTCAAAGTCAAATAATCAATAGGCGCAGAAAGTCCCTCGACTTTTTCAAAATAGATCTGCTCTCCATCCTGCTCTGCGGTTACTTTGCAAATCGCCACCACCTGTTTCACCGGATAGGACTCGTAACCGATGATGAAATCCCCAGCTTTGGCGTCCAGGAAATTTTGAAAAATGCGGCGCTTGTTGCCGTTCTCATTGTAAAGGGTGTAGGACTGCACCTCGCCCACTGCAAGATCCGAAAAACTCCAGATGTTTGGGTTGGCATTCAGCCACCAGTAATGAGTCTCGTTTTCTTCCTGGGAAACAGTATACAATGAGATCTGCGACAGATCGATTTCTTTCAAAGCTGCTGTCAGTTCGTTCCGCAGCTTCCAGATATATACGCCCTCTTCATCTGTGCCTGCTTTTTTTCCTACATATAGAGTGGGCCACCATTTCGTACTGCTATCCTGCTGCCAGACCGGACATCCTGTTTTCTCAGTAATGCGCTTTGCAAGAGCAGAAGACCCGGCATTATAAAAGTTCGGGCTTTCTCCGTATTTCACGGAAAGCTGGGTGCAGGTAGCTTTTCCGCCATAATCCAGCATGCGCTTCATAATTTCAAGGCTGCTCTCATTAAAAACTTCCTCATCAGCCAGTAAGCATTTCCATTCCTGCACCGTTATGCCTGGATCATAGTCTTCAGCTTTTGGCCACCACTCATCTGCAGATGCATGGTTTCGCTGGCTGTAAAATCGGCTGATGTAAAAGCCAAGATCCATTGTCAGCGTCCTAAGTTCCGGATCCGGATAGCAGGTTTCTGTCAGCTGAGACTTCAGCATCCTTCTCAGCTCGTCCTCTTTTTTCAGTTCTTCGCACAGCGAATTGTAAAAAGTATAAAAGTTCCGCAGATTTTCCCCGTAATGTCCCTTTCGGAAACTAAGGTCGCAGCCTAATTCTGCGGCGGCGTTTTTCGCTTCACTGTATTTGTAAATGTAATATTTTTCCGGATATCTGAGCCACAGGTAGGTGGTGATGGCGTTTTCGTACTGGTAATGCTGCGCAGCGCCATTTCCATATTTCTCAAGCAAAATCCCCGCCTGATCCTTAAACGCAAGAATTCTGGAAATTACATCCTGAGTCTCATCAAAAAGTGCGAGATACATCGCCCGCACTTCCTCCGGTGCTGCTTTTGCAAAGCTTTCGATCATTTTCGCCGGAAAATTATTCATAGAAACCAGCAGATTATAAGTCTTTGCCAGCGAACGTGTAAGCATATCCGCAAAATCAGCCGCATTCACATCCCAGTTATCCTGAAAACACTTCACAGCCTCCCATTTGTACTTTTCATTCGGCCACTGCATTTGGATGAAATCCTTCTTGTAGCAGGCAATGGCATCGGTTAGGTAGGAATTATTGAACATTGGTGAATCTCCTTAATTTTCATATAGATATCTAAATTTACACTTCCATCATCTAGAGCGTGATATTTATTCAAAAATATCTGGCTCATTCTCAATCAAATCTTCCGCCAGATATTTTGCATCCATATTTTCTATTCCATAACTGCCATTTGAAATTTGTTCAGCAAGTTTACTGGAATAATAAATATCAAATGCCTTCCGCAAATCAATCCCTTTTATTCCGGAAATTGCATTAATGATATCATTTTCCAAATTTTGCTTATAAACCTCTTCCAATTGTTTCTTATCTACCATTGTTTTCCACCTCATATGCTCTTTTAAAAGTAATAAGTCGATTCAGTGTTCAACCACCCACATACTACAAAATACCACCTGTTTTGTGACTTTCTTATGCTGGAACTCAAAATAATCATCTTCCTGTATGTACGAACCCACTGCAATCAAAAGGTTTATTCATTATTTTTCATTAGAATTCCCTTCCCTAAGCGTCTTATTCGTCCTTTCATAATCCCTCAGGCATCTCTTCAGCCCATCAAAAACATCACTGAATTCCACACCATATTTTCTCGCCTTTTCGCAATTCATCCACAAATTATGTCTTGGCGGAGCATCCTGAACCGCCACCTGGTTTCCAAGCAAATCTAAAAACTGTTCTGTGATCTCATACATGGACTGGGTGGTCTCGCTTCCAAAATTATACGCGCCTCCCTGCAAAGCCATCACATGATCCATGTTTTCAACCACTTCCTTCAGATAGGTAATTCCGCGAAACTGTCTGGTACTAAACGCCGCCTGCTGCTTCGCATGTATCATATTCAAAAAATAATTCGGCTTCTTTGAAACATAGTCATACATCCACTCCGCCCGCAGCATCACGGCAGAAGGAACCAAATCCAACACCCGCTGCTCCATCTCCAGCTTATGTTCCGCATAAATATTTCCCGGCTTTACTACATCTTCTATATATGGTCCATTCTCCTCGCAGGCACTGTATACCTGATCGGAGCTGAAGCAGATCAATTTTCTGTCTTTGCATGCATGAGCCAGATACACCGGAATCTGCACATTTGCAAAATACGATGCTTCCGGATTTTTCTGACAGATTCCAATATCAGAAATGGCTGCAGTATGAATCACCACGTCCGCTTCACTTTCCTCTACCATCCGCTTTATCATCTCCTGGGTTGCATTTCGAAGAGATGGAGCAGCGGCTGCCTGAGCATATGACTCCATAATTTTATGTCCTACAAATCCTGTTGTTCCTGTAATAAGCAGTTTCATTTTCATGCTCCCCTTTTGCTGTTCTTTGAAAATTAAATAGAAAATGATTCCAGATCATCCGGGATCAGAAGATTTCCGGAAAAATAGTTTCTGCCCTCACTTCCATAAAGCTCTTTTCGGTGCGCAATATTTTTATCTTCTGTATGATACAGCAACAGATTTTTCACATGAAGCTTCTCCGCCAGTTCGCAGGCATCCTTCACTGTAGAATGGTGTTTCTCATACGGATGGAAAATCTCCGCCTGACTGCTCAGACAAAACGCTTCATGCAAAAGCCATGTACTGTTTTTCGCATATTTTTCCTCACAGGGATGGTATGGTTCATCTCCGCAGCATGTTAATTTCTCCCCATTTCCCAATTCCATGCAAAAGCCAAACTGCTTGGCCTTCGTTGACTGTATATCGAAAAAGGTAACTTTTTTGTTCAAAATCTCTTTCGACTCGCCATCTGCCACAGGTATCAGATGAAGCCGCTTTCCAATAAACTCTGTGTCTTTCTTTTGCAGCAGTTTTTCGGAAAAATCCTGGAGCAAGGTGGTCACTTCATCATGTGCATATATGACTGCTTCGCCTTCGTATTCGCCCTGCTTCATGGACTGACAGATCATGCGAATCATCCAGATTATCCCGGTAATATGATCGAGATGCTTGTGCGTCACAAAAATAGTTTTTATCTTTTTCCAATCGATTCCGGCATGTTTCAACTGGTGGAGGATCTGGCTTCCTCCACCGCCATCTACCAGGAAATATTGATTGCTTTCGTGCAGGACGAAGCAGGTGTTGTAGCACTCGGTTGTTACTGCGTTGCCGGTGCCTAGGATTGTGAGGGTCATGGGTGGGTCTCCTAACTGAAGTTTTTTCATATATTTATCCTAAATATCAACAAAAATATTTATAGTTTCACTCCAATTCCTCTATCCCACATGAACATAAATAATTATATATTTCATTATAATATTCATGATCTCTCGTCGGGTCTTCCTCAGCGTCTACTCCTTGAGGGACAAAAATAATCATACCCTGGCGTGCTCTAGTAAGAAGCACTCTATAAGAATTAACCAAATACCTTCTCTGCTCCTGTTTATTTCTCTTATTCCATTTTGTTCCTCTGAATGTATAGTAATCCCAATTTAATCCACTTTTATCTCTGCGAAGATCAGCATCCCAGCATACAATTGCCCAGTCAATTTCAAGCCCCTGGACTTTAAATTCACTTGCAACAACTTCCAGCATATTTGATGAACGTAAATCATTGCTTGGTGCCAAAAACCAATTTTTAACATCCATTTCAGTCGGTATATAAATCCCCTCCGGCTTTAATCTTTGCGCACTGCTGCAAGCTAAAACTCCTGAACGCTGTGAACCTCTAACCTGAGCACGCACCCATTTTTTTGCTTTGCTATAATCACGTGTTATAAGTACAGGATACTTTGCAGAAATCTGGCTATACACTTCCAACGCTTGCTGAGGTTTATTATCTAACAGAAAATCTACAAATTGACATTGTTTATCAGTTCTAAAAGAGCGAATAGATGTTTTCAAATGCAATTCTGGAATTTGATGGCACCGATTACATCCAATAATCATATTCTTATCAACATTCTTATCTTCAATTTGTCTGAAAATATCTGGTGAATAAAACATCTCCCATTCTCTGAACTCTTCAACGCCACAGCGAAACCATTCGTTAATCCCGACCTCTCCATCATAAATGTCCTGTCCTAATCCAACTAAACAAATCATAACAGCCCAGTCTTCATGACGATTCATTATGCTGAACAGAAGAGCTGGCTCACTCAATGACATTGCGGGATCATTATGCTTGCGCATCATTTTCTCCTGATTCCATACCCGTTGAGCCTCATCAAATATAAGAATATTTTCCGGCGTAGGGTTATTATGAAAAGCATTATCCTTTTTGAACGCATAGCTGCTCTGAATTAACGTATTAATTGCAGCTTGAGTATATTTGTTAAATTCTTTCTCTGGTTTTAAAATATCAAATGATTTGCCAGCTGATTTTTTTGCTCTTCTCCATAATTCCTCTTTTTCTCTATCACGGGCTTGAACACTCTTCTTTAATGCTTCGCGTAAAACCTCAACAAGAGGTCCATTTCCTGAAAGATATACACTTAGACTCTCTTTGCTGCTGACTAAATTCTTTGCCACAACATCTAATCCGACTAAAGTTTTTCCAGCTCCTGGCACGCCTGTAACAAAACAAACACATTTTTTTCTGTTATTTTTTGCATATTCAATTATTTCATACAGCTTAGATTCACATCGATTTATATTTTCCTGTCCAGCCTCCGACTGGGCTATTTGACTCAAATTATGCGAATTATATGCCTCAACAGCAGCTGCAACAATAGTTGGAGTCGGATAATAAGGGGAATTAAACCACTTTTCAAAATCAATTTTCTTTTCATCACCATATAGCGAAGAAATTTTTGCAATCTTAGGGACTAATGTTTCAATATTTTCCTTTTGCAGATAAATCTGCTTATCTGGATAACATGCACAAGACTGTATTTTAGAATACTTCTTAGCATCGGTAGCAATCAATATGGGACAAACATAAAGATCTTCTGACTCCTTATGAAAATTCTTAATATCAATTGCATAATCTTCTGCCTGCTGAGCATCTTGTGTCGTGAAGATATCTTTTCCGTTTTTAAACTCTAGTGAAAACACCATATGGCGAATTAATAAAATAACATCTATACGTTTTCCCAAGCGAACAATATCATATTCAAATATAATATCGCCCTCCATTTTGCACGCTTCTAAACGATATTGCAATTCCCTTATCTGATTTTCCCAAGCATTCGCCTGTTCCTTATTAATATCAAATGCATTTCTAACTAATCTACCTACAATATTCGTAGGTAATTCACCAATAAAACCAGGAATAGAATTACAGTAATATGCCTTCCCTGATTGTGTAGAAAAAGTATATCTATTCATATTTCTCCATTCATCTTAATGTCAGCTTTATTCAAAATGCGGCACTTGCAAAACTTTGTTTTCATTTTAGTACAAAGAACATTATTCATTTTTTTCACATCTTAAGTCTATATTTTGAATAATTCCAGTATCCCTATTCCGAACAATTTGTTCATACAGTAATTGCAAATTCTTTTCTCTTGTCTTTTTCTTCAACTCACATTCCCAAATAACTAAGACACACCAGCCAGTTGATTCAAGTTTAAATCGATTATCGGCATCTCTTTCAACATTACGCTCTATTTTTGGACGCCAATAGTTTATATTTGAAGATGGCCATTTAAATCGCGCGCAATCATGATGATGCCAAAAACATCCATTAACAAAAATAACTGTTTTATACTTTTTTAAAACTATATCTGGTTTCCCAGGTAAATTTTTAACATTCTTTCTATATCTTAAACCTTTTGAAAATAAATACTTTCTAACGATTTCTTCTGGTTTGGTATCTTTGCTTTTAATATGCGACATATTTAAATGCCGTGACTCTTTCGTATGATTATCAGCCATTTTTCTTATCTATATAACTCAAAATTTTTTCCGCAATGGCTTGCGCAAGCATTGGCGGAACAGCATTTCCAACTTGTTGATATTGAGAATCCTTTGGACCATAAAATCTAAATGAATCTGGAAAAGTCTGCAGTCTTGCTGCTTCTCGAACTGATACAGCACGATTTACCTTCGGATGAATCCACATAGACTTTCTAACATTTATAACAGTACCGGAAGGTTCTGTATAACATAATCTTTGATATACCGTATTTTGTGTACGGGAAGCATTTGTGTATGTATTCTCTTTTAAGTCTTTGGGAAGATTATGAAAGTTCTGCCCTTGCTCTAAAAGATTAAATCTCTCTAAAGCTTCCTCTCTCGTTTTAGGAATAATATGATTATAAACAACTCCATCCGTATCTCTTAACTGACATAGTTTCGTTGCAAGTTTTCTTTCTTCCATACTGATCACAGCTCCATTTTCCTCTGACTCTTCAACAGTAATCCGAGGAGTTACTTTTTCAAGATCAGCAATTGCATCGTATACATTTGTCATCTCAACATTTATCGGCGCTGCAGGAAGCTCTACCTTATCTGCATACCTTTTCTTAACGCCAATAATTACAAAACGGCGTCTTTTTTGAGGTATTCCAAACTCAACGGCTGCCAAAATTCCTTGATTAATTGCATATCCATTTTCTTCAGAACCAAGAATACCAGTCAAATAATCATAAACTGCGCATGAACGAACATTTGCTCTTAAACTTCCATGCCCAATTCCATCAGACCGTACTGTAGTAAATACTGCCTCAATATTATTTTGATGAATTTCTAATGCATGATTTAACATTTTTTGAAAAGCCAGCGGCTTTTTTAATAATTCTCTAAAATTTTCTTTTTCCTTTTTCACGTCTGCTGATTTTAAAAAATCAAGCAGTTGATTATCTGCTTCCAAAATAGTTTTATCTGATGCTGGATATTTGTTTTCCAACATTCCGATAAAAGTTGCAATATGCCTATCAATTGCCGCCTCTAATTTTTTATTATTCGCAGAATCTTTATTAAAGATATTTGCAAGTCTATATAAATCCGGCTCCCAAAGATTTTCCTGTATACATTTTAAACTCGAAACAATATCTGTCGCTCCGTCAAACACATCTTCCTCATTCAATAAATGTATCTTTGACTGTTTTGTTGCAATACCATAATGTTCAATTACCGGCACATCCGCATACTCAATATAAAATTTATGTACATCTGATTTAAGCATACTTACATTCTCCATAACAAAAGCTTTCGGCTGTATTTGAAGAATTGCACGTATATATTCTTTTACCAGTTTATTATTAAGATTAATAGCTTGATTATGCTGCCGATTGGCATTGCTGAATCCCTGACAAGGCGGACCGCCTATAACTACATCAATCCCTTCGTATTTTTTATTGTAAGAAGTAAAATCAATATCTTTAATGTCATCAAAACAATCAACACCAGAAAAGTTTTTACAAAATGTCTCTTTTGCATATGGATTTTTTTCAACTGCTGCCTTAATTTCAAAACGTTCTGTATTTTTAAAACCAAGACTTAGGCCTCCCGCCCCAGCAAACAAATCAATTAATTTATATTTATACATATTTTCACTCAATCCTATAACTCGTTATTTTCAAATCGAGATTGAAGCAATTCCCAGCAATCCTCTTTTTTGCACCACTGGCTTATATTTATTCCACGAACTTCAGGGTTCTGGAAATGATTCCATACTTTTAATGCTAATTCTTCGATTATCTCTGTCAGTTCTGGAGAAATCATCTGATTTTTCCATATGTAATTCCCATCAAAAAGCTCTCCATAATATTTTCCAACCAACGCTATAACATAATAATTTATCTGTGCTTTATAGCCTCCAAAATTAAGTCCCGCAACAATTTTATCACATTGCTGAAACAAAATTACTTTAGCAATCATATCAATATACAACACTTGCGTTGGTTTTGGAACGCCGCCGTTTTTTATCATATCAGAAAACAAAACAAAATTTGATTCTAATCCTTTGCTTACATAAAACGGATAACCCATATATGCCATCAAGCACTTTGCCGCTACTGTCTTTGAAACACATCTTTTTTTTGGCACACGGTTCTTAAATTCATTTTTTGCTTTAGCCGTCAACTGACGATTAAGCTCCACCATATATTGCCCTCTGGCTCTTTCATAGAACCACTGCTCCGTTGCTTTTCCTTTTTCAACCGGAATAAATGTACGTCTTGAGATTTGCTCCATCTTAATATGATATTCATCATTAGCATTAAAATCAGACATATTAATTTTATTCTGGCTATTTGCATATTTTGAAATGTTTCCTGCTATTTCTACTGATCTTTCTTTATTTTTTATAACTGATAATTTCACCTGAACACTTACAGCATCCAATGGCAGCTTATTTTGAAAAGCATTATAAATGGACGCTGTTGTTTGACCGCCATTTACAATCTGCCATCCTGTAATTTCCTTAATACACATAATACCGTTTCCTGATTTTGCAGCGTCAATTTCAATTCCATCTGCAATTGTTGAAATCCCATTATTATACGCCATAAACATTTCCGGTTCTTTCGCAAGTGAAACCTTTATACCCTTATTCACTTTTCCAGTCGCTTGAAGATATGAACGTACATTTTTCTGTATAAGATCCTGCCCTTCATCTTTATATATCTGTGCAAGAAGCTCTCCTGGAATGACGCCAACATAACAATCGTATATGCTATTTTCCCCAGGCACTTGAATCATCATCAACTCTTTGTGATATTTATTTTTAAGCCTTACGATAAGCGGTTTATATTCAACATCACCCGAAAGAATAATATGATAAAGTTTTTCAATATCAAAAACATCAAATTTTATTGGAATCCTTTTAAATTTCATATCATTCGGAACATAATTCTTAGCAATATCATTTGTAATAAAAATAACATTTACAGTCTCAACTTCTGACAATACATTCTTAATCGCTTCATAAGCCTCATATCCATCACTCGTTGGTTCCAAAGCCTCGAAAGCATCAGTGTCACAAGTTTTCAAAAATTTGACAGCCTTCCGTACAAATTTATCTATATCCTTTTTCCAAAGCATTTCAGGCTCTGGTTTTGAATTAAATTTACAAACAAGTAATGTTAACGAATGAAAATATCCATTATAAGAATATCCATCCAAACGCATATTATCTGAATCCTTTTTATACTCAACAAATGTTGTATCGGCCAATATACTTACTTCATTTTCTGTTAAATATGAAAGAAAGACTTCTTTAAATGCTGCAATCATATTAGTTCTTTCGTGTTCAAGCATATATTGTCTAACTTCATCGTTAAACTCATGGTAAAACTCCAACAATTTCTGATCCATACTTACCTCATAATTTCTTCCATTAGGTCTTTAGACTCCATTGCAAATCTCATACATTGAGCAATTGAAACTTTATACTCTATGCTATAAATTCCTTGAGGAACAATCTTTTTTCCAATTCGAGGAAATCCATCGGATACCGCAAATGAATATACTTCTCTGATTGTATATCCTTCTTGATAATATTCTTCAGCAGCATCCAAATATCCTGCTTTAGCAAGTTTATCCTCAAAAATCTTTTCTATAGACGAAGACGTTTTCAGCATGTCACGTATCATTGCAATTAATTCAGGAAGTTTCTGTCCTCCATTTGTATCTTTACGAAAGGCATACATTCGCAAGTAGAGTTTCCCGTTTACATCATTATTATCCAATTGGTATTCACTGTTTATATGCGCCATATAAGGTGCCTGCATCGAAGTTGTTTTTATCTCAACAGCATTCTGACCAATATAAAAATCATGTGTTTCATTATTTGCTCCTGCCCAAAAATTAACAGACAAGCCCCCTAAATTATTGATAAGCTCTTTCAAAAATAATAATTCCCCGTACAATCCCTGTCGTTCTTTTTCTGATAAGACCGGACCCCTCCCAGCAGAAAAAAACTCTTTCCATTTCTTCAGCTTTTCAATCGTACACTTTTCACACCCAATATGAGGCTTCATAGACTCTATAGCGCGCCTAAGATCTTCAACAATAATTTCAAATATATACGCCTCCGTTCCAGGCATTTGCTGTAATTCAATATAAATCTGATCTGTTTTGGAATATTCCGGCATCCTTACCAAATCAATTTTTACACCCTTCCAAGCTGGAAATTTTGTAATTGTGCGGCTTTCTTCAATGGGAATTTCAAGTGCTCTCATACCTTTCCCTACAGAAACCGAATAAATAATGCCCATATTATTTTTACAAATATATTTTCTATGTATATTACTGTTTAAATCATATCTTTTATTCTGTACTTCCTGGAAAAGTTCATAATATATTTCCTGAGTTTTATTCATCATCAGCCATCTCCATAGCAACTTCATTTAATTTATACGATTTTAATTTTCCAATTCCTTTACGATCCGGAAATACAGCAGCAACTGCATAAGGTGCTTTTTTATTTTTTGTAGCAATTCCATCAGCTGCACTCTCAATAGGATATAAAAGCAAAAATCCATGACTAAAATCTCGCATCTGTCTTCTTACTTCTCTCGCAATAACAGAACTATTTGAACTTTTCTTTTTTAGATCTTCCCGCAGCATTTCCGCTTTTTTACGTACTTCTTCTGTATAATCCAATTCTTCATCACCTGCTGAAGTAAGAACATGAATATCGCGAGTTACACTGTCTACAACTGTATTTTTACCTTTATTACGAATAATACCATGTACCTGAATCGGCCACTCTGACCTAGTTGCAATTACTGAAGATTCATCGCCGCCAGTTCCGGCAAGGCAAATAGTCCAGTCAATTAAACCATTATATTTCATCATTTCTCTAATATAATCAGCAATATGATGACCGCTCACTTTTGAAGCAGACTTTGATGTATGATAATTATCAAAAAAATCAGCAATAATATTTCCTGAAACCCCTGCCCAAAACGTTTTTCCTATGCTGCGGTTTCTTCCTGTTACCTCATTATAAGTTTTATGCCCAGGTACATCTAAACGATTCTGATCCAGCGATGATAATAAATTATCAACAGCTTCATAATTCGAATCAATAATAGCTTTATCTGCGTCCAGCAATCTGGTTTGAGTCAATTTTGCCGAAAAATCAGACTGATAATCAATTCCTGTGCGAATTTTATTTCTTGCAGAAATAAGAATACTTGGATCTGAAGCTACTTTTAATCCAAATTGTTCTGGAGTGGCTTTTAATAAATTCATATCGTCAAACTGAGATACTAAATTTGCCACAGAGTAAGAAATAATTTCAAACTTATTATACAAATCTGCCGTTGTATATAATCTGCACAGATCTAAATATCCAGGTCTATATCCAAACCATCTTCCCATCTGCATTAGAGTATCCATTGCACTAGCTGAACGAGTAAAATAACTAACAGTTAATCCTTCCAGTGTCAAACCACGAGACAATTTGTCTCCTCCAATCGCAATAACATTAAAGGGCACACCCTGATAATTTTTATAAATCAGTCCATCACTAGAACAAGAATTAACTGCCCACACAAGAAGTTCTTTCTTATCAACAATTCTCCGAATTTCAGACCAAACCAACACAAAATCTTTTTCAATGCATCCTTGAGTAAATTTCGAAAAAGCTACTTTCAATTGCTTCGTCGTAGATAAATAGTCTTTCTCATATAATTTTTCAAATTCATCTCGTGTACCAGCATCCCCAAACTGTATATAACAAAATAATTCATTCACATATTCCTTCAGTTTATTTTTAATGATTTCTTGTTGTTCTACAAATCTAACAATATGTACCAGCATAGTATTCGGTTTATTTTTTTGACCACGGAGGTTTCTAACTGCAATTGAAATCAAAAAACATTTTACTGCTTCTTTCAATTCATCTGGAAGTTCTCCAATTTGGTTTATCTTTTTCGTCCCCTTACCCAGAAAGTCTCTTCCCTTAATAATTTCACGATACAATGGCATTACTGGAATTGCTTCATCATCACCCAAGCCAAAAAACTCACGTGCCCCCACATATAATTCCGGCCGCGGCGCTTTAGCAATAAAATCTTTCGGAAAAAGATCCCTACCATAAACATCATCATTTGTTCTATGCGGAATAAAAATATTCGCAAAAGGCGTTGCTGTATATCCTACATACGACTTGCATTTAAAAACATTAAGTATTTTTCGGATCAGTCCATTAATTGCTGTTGGATCTTCATTTTTTTCCATAGTATTTGTATTAACAGATGCCTGATCAGCTTCATCATCAATAATAAGGGCTGGATATTTTGAAGGAATAATATTTCTGCCATTTTCTGATTCTGCAATTGTACTAGAAGTTAAAAACTCCAAAATAGCATTTAACGGCTTTTTTATTTTCTTTGTTACAATAATATATGGCGGAATAAATGATCCCGTTTTCATTGTTTTATTAAAATCACCATTTTCGTCTCTATTTGTCAGCGACTGAAGAATATTTTCCACCCCTGAATTTGGTATGATATTTGCAACACCTATTGAATTTTGAATTGCCTCTTGAATATATTGTTCAATATTCTCCATGCTTGTCTCATATCCCAACACTTCTTCATCAATACGTGACTGAGTCTGGCTTCTAAGACTATTCTGCATTCCGGTTAACACAATAATAATTTTATACCCTGCACTATATGCCTTATTAATCAGTCCAATATAATGCGCAGTTTTTCCTGATTGAACATCACCGTAAACAAGACCTCTCCTTTCATCTTCTTGTGCAGCAATTGGATCTGCAAGATAATTCATGACCTCATCTGTTGAATCATCCATATCTCTTATAGATAAAATACTCCACCCAGGTTTATTTGCGAGATAATCATAATAACGATTCCAATATTTTTTTGTTTTATGCACATCCAGCTTAAAATCTATCCACCAACGACGGTTGCGAACTTCTTCTGATTTTATTACATTATGCACACTGCTTTCTTGTGTAACTTCCTCATACAATACCTTTTCCAATTTTTTTAAATCAGATATTATTCCAACAATACGGTATCCGGCTATAATTTTATCCACAGCATCTTTTATAGCAATTTTCTGTTCATATACCATTTTTGAACAACTACTGATTGCAGCAACATACATTTGACGTTCAGCTGCATCTATTCCATTAAAATCACTAATCATCAAGTGCCTCCACTATTTCTATAATATTTTCTTGTAAATATGAATATATTGACATTGATAAAAGTGTTTCCATAATTTCTCTTTTATCAAATCCCTGTCCCTTAAACGCTAATGCAAATTTTTTTATATCAGCAATATCTTTTTGCTTTTGAAGATCATTCTGCTTCGCCTCTCCGGTATTGATTGTATCTATTACACAGTTGCGCATAAAAGGGGCAAAATTTTCTACTAATGACAAATATGCCCTAAGCAGGTTTCTTCCTTCATCATCCAACTGTTTTCTAATTGAATTAAGTATTGTATGTTTTTTATTTATTTTAAAAGAGTAATTTCCATTATTTCTAATCTGTTCCCATACATAATCCAGATTTGGTACTGTCAATCCTTTTTTTACATATGCACCGCGAGAATTAAAAACTTTTGCAGAGCGAGCCGTACAATCGCCAACTGCTGCAAGTACTTGGTCGCGTAAAAAAAATGGCAGTGCTGCCCTTGATTTTTTTATATCAATTTTCCAATCTTCATCCGCTTCTGCAGAAATATCGATTCTTATTCTCGCTAAATTAAAACCTGGTTCCTTCCTAATCAGCTCAAACCAAGTTCCATAAATAATCAGCCTTCTATTTCGATAAAGATATATTCCCTGATGGCGATTCCATCCCTTAAAGCCTCCAGCAGCATCATATACTTGTTCTGACTCAAACTTTGTTTTATGCGGAAGGACATAAGGCTGTATATATGTACACGTTTTAAATTTTGGATCCCAAATTTCACATTCAGGAAGTTCCTGTGTAGCAGGATTATGAAGAATAAATGGATCCCAAGCAGCAATAGGAGTATCATTATTCACATAAATCTTCAGACCATCCTCTTCAATAAAACGATGAAATATCAATCTCAAATGCTTTTCTACCTTATTTATCACTGAAAAGAAATGGCTTTTTGCCTTTTTTAAATCTGATTTATCTATGAGGTTATCTAGTGTACTAATAATAACCGCAGTTCCATGATCCCCAATTCCATGGAGATACCGATCATACTTTTCATCCTCTTCCACAATAAGCTGCCATCCTAGTTTGTTTACCTGATCCAAATCCCAAACAGCATTACTGATATTTCCGCCTTTAGCTGAAGCAACAGCAACATGTCTTCCCAAAGAAAAAGCAGCAGTCTTCATCCCCAAGCCAAATCTTCCAAGATCTGTTGATAGTCTAACTGCACCTGGAGCAACGGAACCAATCTGCATATTTTTATATAATTCTTCTTTTTCCATTCCTTCTCCATTATCAATAATGGAAATAACCTGCTTTTCCCAATCAAATTTAATATAAATTTCGCTCGCAAAAGCCGAAATTGCATTATCAACTATATCTGCAACGGCAGCCTCTTCTGAATATCCAACTGACCGCAGTGAATGAAGCAGCAAGTCTGCCTGCGGTATTGAAGGAACAGTTTTTATCATTTTGGGACCTCCAACGTCTTATATTGACACATTATCATTCATCTTTACATTCGCTAATTTATAAATATCTTTTTGACATATTACGCATCTTTTGACATTTATTCTACCATATTCTTGTTGCTTTTGCCATTGATTTTATAAGCTTGCTTAGTATTCCCAAAATGCCTCTTTGTATCCTATTCATCTATTTTAATCTTTTTTCTTTACAATAAAACGGACATAAAAACTATTTTTCAGCTTTTATGTCCATGCATATTCTTACTTTTTTAATTAGCTCTCTTCTTTATCACAATATATCACAAACGTTCTCTTAGTAATCATCAAAAGCAGCATCACCACCATAAAAGAAATGCTGTATATTATACAAGACAGCACCTCTACGGCCGTTTCACATTCTATTTTAATAATTACAATAGACAACACCGCCGCAATTAATGATAAAATGGTTGATGTTACTATGGACACAAATGTTTCACCCACAACTCTTTTTTCAATACCATTACTTCCGTCCATTTTTCCAACAAGAATTGCCGCAAATCCAAATAAAACTGTAAATACAAACGCAAACACTGTCGTTAATACACCAGCCAAATTATTATCAACAGGACTTTCAAATCCAATTGTTATAATTACAGCCAAACATATAGGAAAAAACAAAAAACAAATTATATCCCAAACAGAAATTTTTTCTTTTCTCGCATCTTTAAATATCTGCAGCTGTCTTCGAAATACTGAAAATACTCTGACTTTTCGATTCCCAAACAACATCATACAAACTATCATAACCGTTACCGCTATAAGCCAGTATTTGTTTTGCATCTCTTTACTCCTCCGCGTTGATTATCGCCCAATAATATTCATCTGCTATTTCAGCCAGCGCCTCTTCAAATTTTTTATTAGCTCTGCAGGCAGCATTAAGTTTCTGAGTTATATCATAACTTCCCATCATATGTTCAAAATCATTCCATTGTACCGTTCTATATCTATTGCCGATTTTCATTTTGATTTGCGCATCATTATACTCTTTAGCCCAAGGAAGTTCTGCTTTAATTTTTGCAAAAGCCTCATCTTTTTCTATCTTTCCCCATTGCAGGTTTTGTAATATATTGAGAATTTTACTATTTTCACACGCATCCAAACTCAACCCAATATCGCGGATTACATGTTTTTTCTTTGATTTTTTCATATTATCTGCTATATCACTTGACATTTCTGTCTTAGTATACTGAAGAGTTATTTTGGCTGGAGCTGCATCTTTTACATCTTTATAAGTCAAAGTTATCAATTCCATTTCTAGTTTTAAGCCTAAATGTCTTATTGCTTTATTCGCAGTCTCATAAAATACAGATTTGCATCCTGAACCATTTTGTCTATGAAAAACAGCAACTATAGAATTGTTGCTTTCATATATATAAACATGATGTTCATAAAGAGCCGCTGTATCCGAATCAAAAGCATATTTCTTTCCTGTATTCTTTTTCACAACAGTGACGGGTTTTCCTTGTTTTCCAGCACTTGGTATAATATGCCATATCTTTACGTTATTCTGCTCTCGTACAAATATCTTATTTTCAGTTAAAGAAATCGCTCTGTCTGAGTTTTCTCCAACAGCAAGATTTTCTGTATATTTTTGATATTCCTTAATAAAGTCATCAACCTTATAATCCGGTTTTTTCCCTGCTTTAATCGCTTCTCTTTGTTCATTAAGCAATGGATTATTTCTTAAAGCGTAACTAAATTTACAAATATATGCTGTAAGTGTTTCTATTTTTGCCATTTATAATATTCCTCTTTCGCATTTACCTATATAGTATTATTTTTTATGAATCCTTAATTTAATTACTAATCTTCTGGAACTGCCTTTTAGTTCACAGCACTCCCTGCTCCCGCATCTCCGCACTTACCGCCACATACTCCTTACTATTCTCCACAATCCCCAGTTTCTCCTCCCACGTAAGATTCCGCTTAATCTTCGCGGGGCTTCCCATTACCAGGGAACCGTCTGGAATTACAGTATTCTTGGTGACGAGGCTGCCGGCGCCGATGATGCAGTCGGTGCCGATTTTGGCGCCGTCTAGGATGATGGTGCCCATTCCGATTAGGGTGCGGTCGCCGATGGTGCAGCCGTGGATGACGGCGTTGTGGCCGATGGTGACGTTGTTTCCGATGTGAACGGGCATGTTGTGGCTTACGTGGATGGTGCAGTTTTCCTGGATGTTGGTTTCTGCGCCGATGGTGACGGGGGCGTCGTCGCCGCGGATGACGGCGTAATACAGGACGCAGCTGTCGCGGCCGATGGTTACGTCTCCAAGGATGATGGACTGCTTGGCGATTCTCGCGCTTTTCTCTATTTTCACATTTCTATAGCTCATTTTTTACCTCATTCTGCTCGTATCTCGGTTCTTTCTTAACATTGGGAGAATTCCATTCTTCTCAATTTTTCATTACTAAGCGAAACTAATAGCTCGTAGTAAACACTGAGATTATACCAATACCAAAAGTACCAAAAAGCCCCTTATATTGACAACAATACTTCTACATTTTCTCTAATCTTAGCATACTGAAAAGAGATTGTATATTTCTTTATGCTCTCAGTATTGTCTTCCCGTTTAAAAAGGCCTGTCAATAAATTTCCTGTGCATCTATTTCTAAAAAGCGGAAGATCTGTTTCAGATATTTCTCCATAGAGGAGTCATCGCTGCAGTAGATTTCATGTTTTGTTCCAGGCATATAAATATATTTACAGGAGCTGCTGCCTTGCTGCTTCACTTTTCCTGCAAATCTTTTCAGTGCGCGCACAGATACAAAATCGTCATTTTCTGCCTGAAAGAAAAGTACAGGTACCTTTATTTTTTTCCACCCCCAAATCCGCAGATACCAACTCATTTTTATAGCTGCCAAAAGCCAGCCATAGGATGCCGCACAGGTCTGCAGTTCCTTGTGCGCCCTGCGAATTTTATCATATCTTTCAAATCTTGATTCCGAGGTTCCGGCACAGGTTTCAAAGCTTTCCCCTCCATCATAGAGTTTTTGCCCTGCCACATACTTTTGAGCCTTTCCGAAAAAGCATTCAAAATGTGCAATCAAAACTACAAGAGGCCAGGGCACCTTTCCTGTAAGAGGACGGATCATAGGCGAACTTAATATGATTTTCTGAAACAGTCCAGGCTCCCAGGATGCCGAAATCCCACCAATTGCCCCTCCCATAGAATGGGCAAAAAGAATCAGGGGTAAATCCGGATGTGTTCCTTTTATTTCACGGCATACTTTCAAAAAATCCCGCACATACCTTTTCCAGATATCCACATGCACAAGAGACTGATCTGCCGTCAGCCGATAGCTCAACCCATGCCCCATATGTTCTGGCATATACACATGATACCCAGCCTTCAGAAAGTAATAAATCATCTCATCATATTTCGGCGAACCTTCTGTAAAACCGTGACTGATCACAATGACACCCCTGGGATTTTTTGCCAGATAATACTGTATGTGTATTTTTCTTGAAAAATCCTTATTTTTGCCTCGAATGAAATTTTCGGCATTTGAGACATATTTTTCCTGACGGTGCAGTTCAAGATACGGCTCTGCCTCTTTGTTCATCCTGTATAAATATTCATTTTCATGTATTATTTCCATATTGGCTGCTCCTGCTGTTATTTTTGGTTTTGGATTCTTATAATTTTGTTAATCTTCTTTTCGTTGTAGAACACCAGTATAATTCCTCCTGCACAGCAAAAAGCTGCAGCACCAAAGGCAGCAATCCGATAACCGGTTCCGTTTCCTGTTCCAATTGTGGAAACTGCCGTAAAAATCAACATGGAAATGCTTTGTCCAAGCTTAAACGCAAATGTTCTTGCTGCATAAAACATTCCTTCGCGATTGCTTCCCGTTGTAATAGAATCACTTTGAGCAATGTCTGCTACAACAGCCTGTGGAAGAATTCCAAAAATTGCCATAGGAAGTGCCGCACAGACAGTCAGGATCAGTCCCTGCACGGAAGCTGGAATAAAAGGCATTTTTCCCATAAATCCAGTATAGAAATAAGCAGCGGAAAATACCGCAAATGCAAACAAAATCATCTTTTTCTTTCCAAGCTTTGGTGTCAATTTATTTACCGGAATGTAAAAGACCAGAGACAAAGCTGTCATTCCAACAAAGTACAGGGTTGTCATAGTCTCCGGAAGCTTCAGAAGGCTGGTAACAAAAAAGGGAAGTCCTGTCTGAAACACGGTAAGCGCGATCCAATAAAAAATATCAGATGCTACAAATTTTCTAAATTCTCCATTTTTGAAGGTAGCAGTAAGTGAGCCAAAAGCAGATTCCTTAGATGGAACTGTATCCACATAGTCTTTTTCCCGGATGGTGAACACCGGTACCAGCATGCATATAAATGCCACAGCTGCCATTATTGTAAATGTCACCCGAATTGCGCCTACTCTTCCAAAAACCGGGATAAATACACCCCAGATGGTGGGCGCCAGATATGCTACTGCTGTTCCTGCAATGAAAGTAAAAGAAATAACGGTAGAAATATTAAGTCGTTCCTGCTGAGTATGTCCCAGTTCCGGAATCAGCGCATTATATGGCGTACAATATGCAGTAATGGAAAGATAATATGCCAGAATCATTGCCAGCAAAAAGGCAGCATTGATCCAGCTGTTCTGATTTAGCGGAGACCAGAATACCAATACGGTGGAAAGTGCCAGCGGAAGAGATGCCCATTTCAGGAATGGGATTCTTCGCCCATTTTTTGATGTACACCGGTCTGATAAAGACGCGATCATAGGGTCTGTAAATGCGTCAAAAATCCTTCCGAAAGCTGTGATTCCTCCAATTATGGTAAAAATGCCAAGTACCACCAGCCCCTGAGGAATAAATACAGTTTGTCCCTGACTGATGGCAGTCTCATCTGGCTGATAAAAATACACCAGCCAGTTGGAAATGATTCCCGACAGCATTGCCCAGCCAAATTGTCCAGCTGCAAACTGCCAGATTTTTCCTGTTGTTAATTTCTTCATTTTGTTCCTCCTTGCGCTCATTTTTATAATTATTGCACAATATATTCCGCTATGCAATTACATTTTCGTACTTATTGTATATTTTGATATCAGGGTCAAAAGGTCAAAAAGCCGTTCATGCCTGCATGATAAGGCTTTTGAACTTGGGACCCGCCGAACATGAGGAAGTAGCGATTTACATAGTAAATCAGCGGATTCCGAATATTCGAGAATTGCGGGAGCTGCTTTGCAGCGGAGCAATTCGTGGATATCAAGTTAGGGGCAAAAGACCTTTTGACCCTAACATCATCATATTTTGATATCCAATAAAAGCAATCGGTATTTCGTCCATGGCCAGAAGCATATAATGAATTAATTTTACCGGCAAACGGAGTTTTTCAATGAATACCCAGATAAAAAATATTCTTCCTTTTCTTTTATTTCCACTGGCAGTGGGAGCATTTGCAGCGCTTCTGACTACCGGGTCTATGGAGGCCTACGCGGACCTTTGCCAGCCGCCCCTTTCCCCGCCGGGATGGGTGTTTCCGGTGGTGTGGACCATTCTTTATCTGCTGATGGGATTCGCCGCTTACCTGGTGGCAAATTCTGGGAAATGCACCAACAATGCTTTGTTTTTTTACATTTTGCAGCTGTTTTTTAACTTTCTGTGGTCGATCTGGTTCTTTAACTGTGAGTGGTATCTGTTTGCCTTTTTCTGGCTGGCGGCGTTGTGGCTGCTGATTTTTGCCACTATAAAATCTTTCGGTGCGGTGTCCCCCGTGGCGGCGAATCTGATGCTTCCTTATCTGGCATGGGTGACGTTTGCAGGGTATTTGAATCTGGGAGTGTATTTTCTAAACTGATGTACTATGATCATCCAGCAGATAATAAAATGCTCGGCATGTATCCGCCAGAGCTTGTTTGAAAAGGGCTTTCTACAAGATGCATATTACAATTTGTGGAAAATTTTTCCCAATCAGAAAAAGACCGCTGTGCATTTCGGATTATACTGAATATGCATAGCGGCCTTTTGAATTTTTTTCACAGATGCTGCAAAAACCTCTGCACACATCTTCTGTCAAAGCTTACTGATAATTTGTCTCTTATATTCCAAAAATTCTTCTGACAGCGAGAAGTCCTCTGCCCTTGGCTTTTTCTCCCGGATCACGATTTCTTCCTTGATGGTTCCGGGAATCCCGTTCAGAATGTAGATTCTGTCGGACAGCAAAATGGCCTCGTCAATGTCATGGGTAATAAACAAGGTGGACAGATCAATGTGCTGCATAATGTCCAGGTACCATTTGTGCACGCTGGCTTTGGTCAAAGTATCCAGTGCACTGAAGGGCTCGTCCAGAAGGGCAACACCGCTGGAGCTTAAATACGTTCGCAGCAGGGCTGCACGCTGACGCATGCCTCCTGAAAGCTGGCTTGGATACTGAAGCTGGGTGCCCTCCAAACCAAATTCCGCAAATAAGGGATTGGCTTTTTCCCGGGCTTCCTGCTTCTTCATGCCTTTCAGAAGAAGGGGAAGTGCCACATTGTCGATCACCTTCTTATGAGGAAGAAGGAGGTCCTTCTGCAGCATGTAGCTGATGCTTCCGGGAGCGGAGGTTACATCCTGATCGCGGAGGTAGACTTTTCCCTCATCTGGGGTTACAAGGCCGGAAAGAATGTGAAACAAAGTGGTCTTTCCGGAGCCGCTGACGCCCAGAAGGGATACCAGCTCGCCCTGTTCCAGATGAATGGAAATGTCCTTCAGGACCTGTTTTTCACCGTATGCTTTTGAAATATGTTCTGCTCTTAGTAATGATTTACTGTTTTCTGATGACATTCTATATTCCTTACTATACAACTGTCTGTTTTCAAACTATAAGACCGCCGTCTGTTTTTTACTGCGGCAGATAGTCGTTGGAAAATCCTACGTCTGTCAGGTCTTTGTCGCAAAGCTGATTCTCATACAGCCATTTGTAGAATGCGTTCCATCTCTCAGGATCGATCACGCCCCAGCTGTCTGCATCGTCAATGTATTTTGCGGAAAGGAATTCCTGGCTCTTCTTTACCAGCTCCTCTGCGTCCTTGAGGGAACCTGTGTTGTCGCCGTCGATGAGGATCTGTGCTGCCTCGTCCGGATTTTCTGCTGCAAACTCATAGCCCTTTGCAGTTGCTTCCATAAATGCTTTCGCCTGATCCGGGTTCTCGCTGAGGAAATCGTTGTTAGCGATAATAACCGGTGTGTAGTAGTCAAATACAGGATTGATATCGGAGAATGCGAAGTAATCGCAGTCTACGCCCTCTACCTCTGCATTGATTCCGCCCCAGCCCTGGAATACCCAGATGGCATCTGTCTGATGGGCTGCAAGTGCTGCCGGCTCATCTGTGATGTCGTTGGGGATCAGGGTAACCTGGTCAAAATCCCCGCCGTCGCTGTTTACTACATTTTCCAGCATGGCAAGCTCGATTGGAGAGTCCCATGTGGAATAAGTTTTGCCAGTCAGTCCGGCTGGTGTGTCGATTCCGTCTCCTGCTCTTGAAAGGATTCCGGAGGTGTTGTGCTGGATCACGGCTGCCACTGCTGTAATTCCAAGAGGCTCATCAAGTGCCAGGGAAGCTGCCATAGTATCCTGTGCCTCGATTGCGAACTGGGCCTGTCCGGCTGCGCACATCAGTGCTGCACCGTTTTCCGGCGGCTGTACGATCTCTACGTCAAGTCCTGCGTCTTCATAATAGCCTTTTGCAAGTGCTACATAAAGTCCTGTATGGTTTGTGTTCGGTGTCCAGTCCAGGCAGAATGTGATTTTCTCATTCTCGCCATCTGCTGCGTAAACACCTGTAGGAACTGCAAATACCATTGTCAGCGCTGCAGCGGATGCAACGGCTTTTTTCAGATTCTTATTCATGATTTTTCTCCTTTTCAACCTGCAGCCAGGGCATTGCGATGCGGCTTGCCACATTTACTATGAAAAGCAGCAGCAAACTGATGATCACAATGAAAATAATAACTGCAAACATTTTGTCAAACGCGTATGCCTTTTTTACCCTTGTCATGTAAACACCAAGACCGTTAAAGCCTCCCAGCCACTCAGATACTACGGCACCTACTACTGCGTAGGATGCGGAGATCTTCAGCCCGGAAAAGAACTGGGGCAGGGCAGAGGGGAATTTCACATGGCGGAAAATCTGCATTCTGCTGGCGCCCATTGCTTTCATCAGGCGGATGGCATCCGGGTCTACACTCTTGTAGCCGTCCAGAAGCCCGATGGTGATGGGGAAAAAGGTGGTGATCACGACTAAGGTGATCTTTGGTGCCATTCCAAAGCCCATCCACAACACCAGGATCGGCGCGATGGCGATGGTGGGAATGGTCTGGGTAATGATCATAATCGGATAAAAAGCCTGATCCATTACCCGGAAACGGTCCATCACAGTTGCGAAAATAAATGCCAGAGCGATTCCAATGAGAAGTCCGTAGAAGGATTCCAAAAGGGTAAATTTCGCATGGAATAAAATAGTGGGAAGGTCGCCGATCAGCGCCTTGCATACTGCAACCGGGGAGGGAAGCATGTAGGACGGAACTAATCCGGAGATGCTTACCAGCTCCCAGAGAAGCAGGATTGCCGCCATTGCAACGACAGGGGGAATCTTACTGGTGATGTTTGGTAACTTTCTTTTCAATGGTAAGCACATCCCCTTCTGGTTTGTAAGAGATCTTTACATAGACGTTCATAGCCTTGCAGCCTGCGCGCTCTGCTACGTGCTGGCACTCTTTTACAATGTCCATAAGCTGATCGTAGTCACCCTCGATGGTTGTCTCGAAAGGTCCTACATAACAGTTAAGTCCTGTGGATTTGATGTAGGCGATTACCTCGTCTACAATGCGGATTACTTCTTCGTCATCCTGTACATTTGGCAGTACCTGAATTGCTACACTTGCGTTCATTTTTGTTTCCTCCTTTAATATGTGCCAGATCTCCGAAGCTGATTTGAAAGGGTTCCGGGCCTGGGATTTTTTATCAATCGAATAAGAACCATCTTTTTATGAATCTGCAAAAGAAAAAAGAGCATCTGCAATCACGCAAATGCTCTAAAATACATCTTCAACACTTCCTACACTGGCATGATCCAACAGGTTAAAAGGGTCTAAGGGCTACCTTACTCTCAGCTTCTCAATCGAAACTCCCCTGGTTTTTATTCAGATTTCGGTGCTAATTATAATATATCTTTCTTGAAATTACAAGCGGCTATTTCATTTCCGGCTGTTTTCTTACATAATTTTAACATTATTTATTTCCAAAATTTGCAGCCGTAGGGCGCACGGCCATTGCTTATAACCCTTGAAAAGCGGCCTGGATGCTGTCGTAGTGAAGGAATTTTCCTTCTGCGGCAAAGGCTTTGATCTGCTCCAATGTGGCGAACATGTGGCCGTCTGTTTCCTCTTCCTGAAGGTGCAGGTCTTCTTCCTGTACGTCCATGACAAAGCGGTATACGTCTACAAAGTAATTGTCTCCCTCACCCGGGTTTTCTCTTTTGTATGTGAAAAGATAGCCGCCCTGTGCACTGCTTACGTCAAGGCCTGTCTCTTCTTTCACCTCGCGGAGAACTGCGTCATAGGAGGATTCTCCTGCCTGGGCTGCGCCGCCGGATACTTCCCACCAGCCTGGCGCCCATGCTTTGGTCATGACGCGCTTGGTGATCAGGAAGGTGCCGTCCGGTCTTGCAACTACTCCGAGGACGGTGAGATGGTACTCTCCGTCCTTTAAGCACCAGTCGTTGCGCTTCATGGTGCGGCCTGTAGGTCTTTTATTAATGTCATAAATATCCCAGAATTCCATTTTTGTTACTCCTGTTATGTTTTTTACTTCAGCAGTTCCTCAACCATCTCTCTTGTATATTCCACCTTATCCACATGGTTGACCTCGATCTGGTACAGGGCGTTGGCGGCAATGTGCTCGGCTGCCTGCTCCAGGTCACGGATACCGGTGGTATTGGAATAGCGGGCAACAATGGCATCCAGAGCGTCATCTGTGATAATGCACTCGCCCTCTTCCATATGCATTCTTTTCAGAACCTTGGGCAGGGAGAATCTGGAGAAGATTACTTTCTTCTCTTCTGCTGTGTAGTCCGGAATGTCGATCACGGCAAATCTGGACATCAGCGGCGCACTGATCTGGTCACGATCATTGGCTGTGGCAATAGGGTAAACACCGCCGGTTGGAATCATACATTCCATATAGTTGTCTGTAAATCCAAGGTTGTCCAGAAGGGTAAGAAGCACGTCTGCCGGGTTTCCGTTGCCATGTCCGGAGTTTGCCTTGTCAAGCTCGTTGATGATAAATACCAGGTTGGAGGCTCCTGCCATGGAAAATGCATCCATGATAATTCCAGGTTTAGCGTTTGCATAAATACGAGGGCTACCTGTCAGCTGCTTGGAATCGTTGATGGAGCTCATGTCCAGCGTCGTCCACGGAAGCTTCAGGATTCTTGCTACCGCATAGGCGATCTGGGATTTACCGGTACCTGCAGGTCCGATGAGAAGAAGTCCGTAAGCAGGCAGGGTATGGGTACGGTTGATCTGGATAATGGTCTCGATGATACGCTGTTTCACACGCTCCATTCCGTAAAGCTCTTCGTCCAGGATTCTTCTTGCTTCCACCGGGTCGATGGCTTCGAAGTAATTGTTTTTCCACTGGATGTTCAGCATAATGGAAAGAGCTCTCTGTGCGTGATGGCGCTCTTCCTGGGAAACCTCGCTGGATCTTGCCACTGCCAGGTTTCTTCTGGTCCACAGGCGGATGTTATCCGGCAGGGTTTTGCCTGCGCAGGTCATAAAATCGGTGATGCTCTGAAGGCTGGTAAGCTTCATCTCATCCCCTGTTTCCTCCTGATTCTCGTCCTCCTCTGCTTCTGCAGGTGCATTGCTCTCAAGGAGACGCTCGATCATAAACTGCAGAAAGCCGTCCTCTGCGGAAAGCTTGGTGCCGCCCCCAAAGGCAGTCTCTCTGATGCGGTACACAGCATAGCCGTCCTCTGTATTCGCTCCTGACAGGCGCACATTGATGCGGCTGTCTCCAAGCCATTTCAGAAGGCTGGTAAATCTGGAATCGATTTTCAGCACATCGGCTGTGAAGGTGCCGTCCTCTTCCTTAAATTCAAAGGCAGTGCGGTTCACCGGATTGGTGAAAACGCCGCAGGAATGATGCTTCCAGTGTCTTTCTTTATTATCAAGCACCATAATGGGCTGGTCTGCAGATGGTGTGGTATTATTGCTTTGAAAAGTGGTATAGGTGCATTTGGCCTCTGCTTTGCTTGCAGAAGCGCCGCTGAAATCAAATACTGGCATGGCTGTGTCCTCTTTCGTTTTTAAATAAGATCAGGTATAATAATGTTTTTCCCTGATTTCTCTCCTAACTATAGCAACATTTTCCTCCAATGTCCAGAACATGTTTGAAAAAGGATTTTTACAAAACGCCTTTTTGCTGTGTTATAATAGGCTGTGTAATTTTATTTGCAGATTCTGTAAAATTTACATTAAATTTTGTATCAAATTTTACAAAAAACACTTGCCAAAACAGAATTTTTCGTGTATTCTAGTATTCGAACAGCTTTCTATTATGTTGCTTATATCTTATAATTTGTTATAGATTGAATTTTTAGTGCGCAGATACCATAGTCCCTCCCAAAGCTTCTAATGGAATACTGCAAACTAAAAATAAAAGACCCCCGGTTCTCGTGAGAGTTCCGGGAGTTTTTCTATACTCTTTTCTTTTTCTGGTGTCAGGGGCAGTCCCCTGCCTTCAGGCAAGGCTTAGAAGCTGCCTGCCCTCTTTCAGCCGCTCTTCAAACTGCTCATAGAAATCCTGATTTTTTTCATAAGGCTTCAGGTAGAAACGGTTCACCACATAAAGGTTCAGATTCTTGATCAGCTGGGCATCTGTGGCACCGTAAAGCACCTCCTGCACATCAAGCAGGAAGTAATGCCAGTCTGCTACGAACTTCTCGTATTTGCGAAGCTCCGGGGTGTCGATCCATTTTTTTACCTTGATTTTGCTCCGGTTGGTCTTCTTGCATTCATGGATCTGCAGAAAATACTTGAAGCTTCCGTTTTCATAGTAGCGTCCCAACGGGAAAAGCCTGCAAAATCCAGGACGGACACTGTGAATCCGGCATCTTCCCTGGTCGTTTAGAAACACGCAGCTTTCGTTTTTCCCAGTCATGCAAAGGTGGGGAAGGATGTTTCCGTCCATGGCGTCAAACTGGATCCATCCGGCGCTTACCAGCTCTGTAGGGCTTTTTCCAAGGCCCTGGCTTAAACGGTACACATCCATAGGGTCTAACACTACGGAGTCTCCCATTCCCTCGCAGCAGTCGTGGCAGCCAGCGCAGTCCTGGCAGTCTGCCTTTACCATATCATTTAATTCATAAAGTCTTCCGTCGGAAATCTCCTCCAAAGATACTTCTCGGCGCATATGCAAATTCCTCTTTCTTTATATAATTCTAATGATACCAGTGTCAAAAGGTCAAAAAGCCGTTCGTGCTTGCACGATAAGGCTTTTGAACTTGGGACACGCCAAATATGAGAAAGTAGCGATTTACGTAGTAAATCAGCGGATTTCGAATATTTGGAGGATTGCGGGAGCTGCGTAGCAATCCGGGGATCAAATGAGTGTCAAAAGAACTTTTGACACTCATATCATTAAATTTAGCTTGCAACTTATGGTTCGAATATTCTATATACATCCGGGCAATTTTGTGTTATGATACAGGAAATCATAATTTGTACAGATTTTGCAAGGACGCAGCATGTAGAATGTTGCGCCTTTCTTATATGTGAGAAAGGATACTTCCTGTTCCATATGCCGCATCCTGCAAAATACCAAAGGAGGGGATTTCCATGCCTTTATCTGTTTTTATTGAAATGACCCTGTCTGCCATTCTCACAGTGTGGTCACCGGGGCCAAATAATATCCTGCTGCTTTCCACGGCAAGCAAATATGGAATTTCCGGGAATCTGCGGTTTATGACGGGAATCTGGAGCGGTTCTCTTACTTTGATGTGTCTTTCCGGACTGTTCTGCAGCACCCTTGGAAAGGTGGTTCCGGGAATCCAGCCTGTGATGAAGTATCTGGGTGCTGCCTATGTGCTGTATCTGGCATGGCAGACCTGGCGCCGACTTCCGCCCTCAGATGCGGTACAGGAGAAAAAGCCCACCTGGCTCATGGGCTATTTCCTGCAGCTGGTGAATGTGAAGATTATCATTTATGGACTGACTATGTTTTCCGCTTATATTCTGCCTTATGAGACAAAAGCTCCCATACTGTTTGGGTTTGCGGTGTATCTGATGTTTCTCGGGGCACTGGGAAATCTGATCTGGGCGTTTGCAGGAAATATGCTAAAGCGGTTTTACAGTGGACATTATAAGCTGATGAACGGGGTTATGGCCCTTTTGCTGGTATGGTGTTCCCTGAGAATTGCAGGATTATTGTAAAAAAACACCTTCTGAAATGCTCTCCCATCTCAGAAGGTGTTTTTCTTTATTTACTTAAATGCGTCTACCAGCTCCTGGCCATCGTCATAGCCCTGGTTTTTCAGTTCTTCTACAAACCACTGATCTACGCCGTCTACAGCCTCTTTAAAGGAATCAATGTCCATATCTTCCTTTTGGGTAATGGTTACACCGTTTTTCCCTGCCCAGCGATCCATAATCTCTTCGTCACCGGAACGGTTAATGTAACGCTCATATTCCACTGCCATTCTTCCTGCTTTGTCCACAACCTCCTGCTGCTCAGGAGTCAGTCCATCATAAATGTCCTGATTGATGCAGAAGAACAGACAGTCATAAATTGCATCCCACATGGAGCAGTATGGCTGAACCTCCTGCACACTGGCTGCATCAATTGCCGGAAGGGGATTCTCCTGGCCCTCAACTGTATTCTGCTGAAGAGCGGTATAGGTTTCAGACCAGTTCAGGTTGGTAGCGTCTGCTCCCCATCTCTTATAGCATTCCATAAGAAGGTTGGATCCTGCTACACGGATTTTCAGGTTCTTCATATCGTCCACGGATTTTACTTCGCGCACACTGTTGGTAAGCTCACGGAAGCCGTTCTCTGCAATTCCCATGCAGTGCAGACCATACTCACTGAGGATTTCCTTTAATTTTTCTCCTGACTCGCCGTCAAACTTGGCATCTGCATCTTCCACAGAGTCGTAAATAAACGGCAGGGATACTACGTTGAATCTTGGGTCAAAGGCAGAGTAGATCAGATTGGAATGCATGGAAATCTGCACCGGATCTCCGTTCATTAATGCCTGGATTCCCTCGGACTGGTTTCCGTTTGTCAGCTGATCTGCTGCATATACGTTTACCTTTACTTTTCCACCTGTGGCTTTTTCCATCAGCTCGCCAAACTTACGGCCGCCATCTGCCCAGGTAGAGGTTTCTGTTGTGGAGCAGGTAAAGTTCCAGGTGGTTTCCTCCCAGCCAAGGTCGCTGTAGTCACCGATTTCATTGAAGGAGTGATCCTCCTCGCCAGCTGCAGAGGCTGCGGTGGAACCTGCTTCGCCGGAAGCGGAGTCTCCGGAATAAGCACCGTTTTTCGCAAGAGCTTTTGGAAGTGCTGTTGAGGTAACCGGAATATAGGTTACAACCAGAAGCACAGCAATACATGCTGCCAGCATAGGCATAACAGCTTTGGAAATTTCCTGAAGGGTAACCTCCATGCCTTTTTTGATCTTGATTCCGATTGCCACAAACAGATTGACTCCTACAGGAGGGGTAACCTGTCCGATTGCCAGGTTTACAGTTGCCATAACACCAAAGGCTACCACATCATAGCCAAGTGCTTTGCATACCGGAAGCATAACCGGAATGAAAATGTACATTGCAGAGTTTGCATCAATGAAGCAGCCTGCAATAAGGAAGATAATGTTTACGATTAGAAGGAAGGTAAACTGGTTATGTGCAATGCTTCCAAGAAGCTGGGAAGCTGCATCTGCAATACCGAATTTGGTACATACATAGGAAAACAGGGAAGCACATGCTACGATCAGCATGATTCCTCCGGTTGTTTTCGCAGAATCAACACAAAGGTCAAACAGGTCTTTTAATTTTACCTCACGATAGATTACCATACCTACAAACAGACCATATACAACGGATACGGCTGCTGCCTCTGTTGGGGTGAAAACGCCGCCGTAAATACCGCCCAGGATAATGATCGGCATAAGGAAGCCCCAGAAAGCATCCTTAAATGCATCCCAGCGTTCTCTGGCTGTGGCTTTTTTCTGTGCCGGCTGGATGCCTTTTCTTCTGGCTTCCACCATAACTACGATAACAAGTGCAACGCCCATCAGAATACCAGGTACAATACCTGCCATAAACATATCTGCGATGGATACGCCTGTAATGGAGGCATATACAACGAATGCGATACTTGGCGGAATGACAATAGCGATGGAGCTTGAGGTGGCCATCAGCGCAGTAGAAAATGGTGCGCTAAAGCCGCCTCTTTCCACCATTGCCGGAACCAGAACTGCGCCAAGGGCCGCAACAGTTGCCGGGCCGGAACCGGAAATTGCACCAAAGAAGCAGGCTACAATAACGCATACGATTGCAATACCGCCTCTTCTGTGTCCCACACAGGTGTCAACGAATTTAACAAGTCTTTTGGAAATTCCGGCTTTCGCCATGATATTTCCGGAAAGTACGAAAAACGGAATTGCCAGAAGCAGAAATTTGCTGATTCCGGCATACATGTTGGTTGCCACAATAGTAAGGGAGGTTCCAGAGTACAAAATTGCACACACAGAGGACAGGCCCAGACAGATTGCAATGGGCACACCCATGATCAGGAAAACAAAAAATGAAACAAAAAGAACTGCGCTTATCATTTATTTATCCTCCTTCTTGATTTTATCAGTACAGTAGTCAATGCAATATTCAATAAAATGTAAGATCATGCATCCGGATCCGATTGGAACAAAGGACCAGAAAATCCATTCCGGCCAGTTCAGTACGAAGGTACGTTTGCCGTTCTCCAGCTGTGTGATTACTTTGTCCATGCCAAACCAGAATAAGATGGCAGTAAAAATAATGCAAAGTACAGTGGAAAGGATTACGGATGGTTTTTTCAGCTTCCTGGGAAGACGGTCTGTAACCAGGGACAGGTTGACCAGCTCTCCTTCGCGACATGCAAGTGCGGCAGCCATTAAGGTAATAAGAACAAAGACTGCAACTACAAGCTCCTCGGTAAAGGACCAGGAACGATGGATGACTTTACGGGAAAAAACATTTCCCACTGTCAGGATCAGTATCAGCAGGGTGGATACTACAAGAATACAATTTTCCACTGCTGCTACTGCATTCATGATTTTCTTGAATACTTTCATTGATTTCTCCTCCTTTGTTGCTTGTGCGGTTTTTGTCTTTGCGCCGTTGGCGCTCCCGCAGCTGCCGACGACATTCGCAATCCGGGCTATTGCCCTACTTGCTCATGTCGTCTTGCCCGTCCAATATCCTTGAATTTCCCATGCAAGCATGGGAGATGCAAGGCTGCTGTCCGGGACTTTCACGCAAAAAGTCCGCCCCTAAACTAGGGACGGACTATATAAGGCCGCAACCACCCTGTTTCTCCTTTGAAACAAGTACGAAAAGACAACGTACCGACATACGTGGTTCCGATAACGGGGAACAACCGTGGAAACCTACTTGTCCTGTGAAGCGTTCGGCTTCCCTTCTCGGGGATGATCTTCAAAACAGACCTGACGCTGCTTTCCACCTGCGCAGCTCTCTGTAGACAAGCTTCCTGTTTCTACTGCTTCCCTTCAAGGAATTTAATCCTTTTTAAATTTAGTTGTTTAACGAACTGAAGTAATTTTACTACCAAAGTTTTGGGAAGTCAAGTATAATTATACAAATTTCATGCATTATTTTTCGCCAGGGGCAGACAGATGTACATATCTGCCAAACACGCTCTACCTCAACACCTTCCGTGACTCCTCATCTGCGAACTGCTGCCGTACCAGCTGATAGTAATAGCCCTTCTTTTCCAGCAGCTCCAGGTGCCTGCCCTGCTCTACGATTTTTCCATCCCGCACTACTAGGATCAGATCTGCGTTCCGGATGGTGGACAGACGATGGGCAATGAGGAAGGAGGTTCTTCCTTTCAGAAGCTTGTCTGTAGCCTGCTGGATCAGCTGCTCGGTTTTGGTGTCAATGGAGGAGGTTGCCTCATCCAGAACGAAGATGGCGGGGTCCGCAAGAACTGCCCTGGCAAAAGAAAGGAGCTGCTTCTCTCCTGTGGAAAGACAGTCGCCGCCCTCTCCTACATCGCTGTCATAGCCCTTATCCAGTTTCTCGGCAACCTCATCCGCATGTACTGCCCGGGCAGCTGCCTTCACCTCTTCGTCTGTGGCATCCAGTCTTCCATAGCGGATGTTCTCCATTACCGTGCCGGAAAACAGGTGAGGATTCTGAAGCACATAGCCAATATTACTGTGCAGCCACAGCTGGCTTCTCTCCCGGTAATCCCTGCCGTCGATCAGGATTCTGCCTTTCGTCGGCTCGAAGAAACGGCAGACCAGATTGACCAGCGTACTTTTGCCAGCACCGGTCTCTCCTACGATTGCCACGTTGGTGCCAGCCGGGATTTTCAGGTTGAAGTCGGTTAATACCTCTTCTTTTCCGTCTGGATACTGGAAGGAAACGTGCTCAAACTCAATGTCACCTTTAATAGGCTCCCAGTTCTCCTTGTGGGGATCAAAGAAATCACCGTATTTCTCCAGCACTTCCGGGGAATCTACCACCTGGGGCTTCTCTTCCAGAAGGGAGGTCACCCTCTCAATATTTGCCTGCGCGGAAATGCACTGGGACAAAATTCCGGCAAGTCTCTGAATTGGCTCGAAGATTCCTACTGCATAAGCAGTAAAGGCAGCAAGGGTTCCCAGATCCAGCCGTCCGTCAAGTACCATAATTCCGCCGCGGTTCAGCACAAGGGCAGTAGCCAAAAAACCGAAAAACGCTACCATAGGAATGTAAATGGCGTTCAGTCTTGCTGCTTTGATGGAGGCACTTCGCATTTCCTCTGTTACTGCGGAAAATTCGCCGAAATTTTTCTCCTCCACCACCAGGGACTTCACCGTTTTTGCGCCCATAATCCCCTCGTTGTAGCCGCTTGTGATCTTGGAATTGATCTTGCGTACCTGACGGTTCCAGGTAAGGATCCTGTTCTGGAAGTACCAGGTGAGCACGGCAATAGCCGGTACGATCATCATGATCACCAGTGCCAGCTTCCAGTTCAGGAAAAGCATTGCCACAAGCACGCCAACCACATAGGAAATGGCCCAGAGCATGTCGATCACATCCCAGGCGATCAGCTCGGTGATCCTTGCCACATCATTCATCACCCTGGAGAGAATATATCCTACCGGAGTGGCGTTGTAATAGGAAAAGGACAGCTTCTGAAGGTGGACAAACAGGGCGCGCTTCATATCGCGGCCTGTTTCCACGTCAATTTTCATGCATCCTCTGGTAAAGCAGATTACCGTACACATCTGGAACACGATCACGGCAATATACAAAAGGATAAATCCACCAAGGCCTGACAGGGTATTCTTCTCAATAAAGGAATCAATGGCATGGCGCTGGAACAAAGGCATAATAATGTCCACAACTGAACAAAGCAGATTCATCAGCACAACCATGATCAATGTATTTTTTCTTGGTGCAAGAAAGGGAAATATTTTTTTCCAGATGGAAAGGTCTATGGATTTGGTATATTCTTTTTCTTCTATTCGCATACTGCACCTCCTTCCATGAGACGAATGTCACTGTTCATCTGTATCTCATAAATATCTTTGTATGGTCCCTCCTGCTGGATCAGCTGGTCGTGAGTTCCCATCTGCTGGATTTCCCCTTTGTCCATGACAATAATGCAGTCTGCCTGCATAAGGGAAGTGATTCTGTGGGAAATCATAATGACCGTGGCTTTCTCCATCTCTTTTTTCAGTTCTTTGCGGATCTTGTTGTCTGTCTCGGTATCTACTGCGGAAAGGGAATCGTCAAATACCAGCACCGGAGCCTGTTTCATCAGCATTCTGGCAATGGCAACACGCTGCTTCTGGCCGCCGGATAAGGTAACGCCGCGCTCTCCCACAATGGTGTCGTATCCGTCGGTAAAATGCAGGATGGACTCGTCCACACAGGCAATTTCCGCTGCATGGCGGATTTCCTCATCCAGAAGCTGCTCCTTTGTGATGCCGATGTTTTCCCGGATGGTCCGGGAGAAAAGGAAGGGTTCCTGAAGGACCATTCCGATGTTCTGGCGCAGATACTGGCGGTCGATGTCACGGATGTCCGTGCCGCCGATGGTGATGCTTCCGCATCCCTCTGGCAGATCGTACAGGCGGTTCAGAAGATGGACCATGGTGGATTTGCCGCTGCCTGTGGTGCCAAGGATGGCGAAGGTGCTGCCTGCTGGGATGGTGAAGTTGATGTTTTTCAAAATCGGGTGATCCAGGGAATAAGCGAAGGACACATTGCGGAAACAGATGTCTCCGGTCAGCGCTGGCTTGTTATTGGCATCTGTCGCATCCTCTTCCTCTGCTTCCAGAATATAAGCCACACGCTCCATGGAAACGCCTGCCTTACTCATATCGGAGATGATTCTGCCCAGGCTTCGCACCGGCCAGGTGAGGGAGGCGTTGTAGGAAAGAAAAGCAATAAATTCGCCAAGGGTGATCCTTCCTTCCACAGCGAACACCACGCCCAGAACCATAACCGTCAATACCTGCAGGTTGGTGATCAGATCGCCAGATGCCCAGAACACACTCATCAGCTTCCCCAGGTAAACCCAGAGGTCTGAGTAGGCGTTGTTTTTCTGGTCAAAGCGGTCGATCTCGTATTTCTCACGTCCAAAGGCACGGACCACCCGCACTCCTGTCAGGTTCTCCTGCACGGTGCTGGAAAGGGCGCCTTCCGCCTCGTCGGCATCCTGGAACCGCTTCCCGATCCGAGAATGAAAGAATGCGGAATAGCCGATGATCACCGGGAAAAAGGCTGCCGCCGCCAGGGTGATGGGCACATTCATGGAAAACATGATTCCCAGATACAAAATGATCAGAAAACAGATTCGGAACACCTCTGGAAGCTGCCGGCACACAAAGTTGCGGATGACTTCCACGTCTGAGGTACACCTCTGGATGATTTCTCCGGTCTGATGCTGTACATGCCAGGAAAATGGCAGATACTGGGTATGATGATACAAGGTATCACGGATGGATTTCAAAAAATTCTCGGAACCTTTTGCCAGGCACATTTTACTCAGGTAATTAAAAATCCCCGACAAAACAGCTGCGGCTACCACCAGAATGGCGGCCAGTAACAAGGCCTGCCGCACGTTCAGACCATCCGGGATTCCATCCAGCACCAGAATATGGTCTGCCGTGTATTTCACGATTTGCGGGATCAGTGCGTTGCATGCTGTAAACAGCACGGAAAACACTAAGGTTCCCACTAAAAACCGGATATTTCCTTTCAGGAAACGGAAAATGATCCGGAATTTGTCAGTTTTTCTTTTTGATTTCATACTTTCCCCCTGTTTTGGTTTTACTTCCTGCTTTTCTTTTGCTCTTCTGGTCCAGACAAAAGCACTTCGCGTAAGCTCCCCTAAATAACGCATTGTGCTTTATGGGAACTGCGCCATATGCATTTGTCAAAATTGACAGTAAAAAAAGGACACCCCTCTGAATCAAGGGATGTCCTGTATACGCAAAAGTCACTGCAATATTCGCTCTGTGTGAATCCGTCCAATTCTTAGGATGCTTTCATCTAAGAAAAAGCCCTTCTCACTTCGCTTCGCAGTCCATAAAAGCAGGCAGCTGGATATTCCTTAATCTCAGGTATTCATATAAATAATTGCTTCTTATTCCTGTGATATTCATATTACTGCCTCCTTTCCTTTCTTTTCATCACATGTGCTTTTAACTATATAGCACACAGATGTTTGTGTCAAGCTCTTTTTATCGTTTTAGTTGATCATCTGGCTGTACTGCTCTGCGATAGGGCCAATATCGCCGTATGCAAGCAGCTGGCCTTTTTCCAGGATCATGGCTTTGTTGCAAAGACGCATAACCTGCTCCAGGGAATGGGATACGAAAAGCACGGTGACACCGGAGTCGAACATGCTCATGATCTTCTTCTCGCTTTTCTTACGGAACTTGGCATCTCCGACGGAAAGCACCTCGTCCAGGATCAGAATCTGGGGCTCCACAACTGTGGCGATGGAAAATCCAAGCCTTGATTTCATACCGGATGAATAATTTTTCACCGGAACATCCATAAATTTCTGAAGCTCGGAAAATTTCACAATCTCCTCGTATTTGCTGTCAATAAAATCCTTGGTATAGCCAAGCATGGAACCGTAAAGATAAATGTTCTCGGTTCCAGTGTACTGGGGCTCAAAGCCTGCGCCAAGTTCCAGAAGAGGAACCATTTTGCCGTGCTTTTTCACGCTTCCTGTGGTGGGCTTGAATACGCCGGAGATTACCTTAAGAAGGGTACTTTTTCCAGCTCCATTAAGGCCCAGGATTCCCACACGGTCTCCTTTTTCCACGCTGAAATTAATGTCTCTGAGAGCCCAGAACTCATTGTACTGGAGTTCACCTTTGATGGCTTTAAAAATGTAGTCCTTTAAGCTGTCAACCTTCTCGCGGCTCAGGTTGAATTTCATACTTACATCATTTACTTCTATGGCATTCTGGCTCATATTTTCTCCTTAAATATAAAGAATAAACTGATCCTGCTTTTTTCGGAAGCAGATTACGCCCACAATGGTGATCATAACGCTGAATCCCACTGCATATAATACATATGGCGGATACATAGGCTTTCCGAAAATTGCGGAACGGAAAATCTGGATGATGCAGTACAGCGGGTTGAATTTCAGGATCCATGCCCAGCCGCTCTTAAGGAGCTTGCTTGGATAGTAGAAAATCGCGCAGGTGTACATGATCATCATCAGGGCTACGGACCACAGATATTCAATATCCCGGAAAAATACGCCGATGGTTGCAAGAAGCATTCCGCTTCCATAAGAGAAAAGCAGGATAATAAGCAGCGGCACCGGAGCCTGAAGCAGATAAATGGTAGGCTTCACTCCAAGGATCACGCTTACGATTGCAAGCACCAAAAGGGAGATCAGGAAAATTACATAGTTATAAGCAACGGCTGAAAGGGGGTATAAATACTTGGGTACATATACCTTCTTGATCATGCCGGAGTTGGCACGGATGGATTTCAGCGCTGCTTTGGTGGCCTGTGAATAAAAGCTGTACAGAAGACGTCCTGTCAGAATGTATACAGGGAAGGTTCTGTCTTTGTTTCCATAGAGAGTTCCGAATACGATGGTCAGTACGATCATGGAAAGCAAAGGCTCCAGCATTGACCATACAATACCGAGATAGGAACGGCGGTATTTCAGCTTGATTCCTTTTTTTACCAGCTCGCTTAACAGGAACTGGTATTGTCTGAAATTGTCAATGTATTTCTTCATATTCACTCCATTGTATAAATAGATTGGCTTTCCCGGAGATTGTGTCTCCGAAAAAACTAAGCTGTATTTTAGCACACTCTACCATGGGTTGCAATATTAACCTCGGTTCCGGCTGGCTTCTACGGCCATCTGATAGGCTTCGGCGTAGGAGATTCCGGTTTTGCGGCAGATTTTGGCAAGGCTTTCGTATTCCGGGTAGCACTTCTGGGCGCCTTCCGGGCCGCAGATTTTTACTTCCACTTCGCCGAAGGGGATCATGACTTTTTCTTTGCGTCTTGGTAAAATGGTACGCTCCATTCTTGCCTTGCGGATGCCGATGCTGGTGGTCTCTGCGAAAATCAGGGCTTCCATGCCGGGGACATCTTCTTCCTTGCAGATTACGGTGAGCAGCCATGCTGGGCGATTTTTCTTCATATATACAGGGGTGTAGTGGACGTCTCTTGCGCCTGCTTCAAAAAGGCGCTCCATTACGAAGCCAAGGACTTCACCGCTGCAATCGTCGATGTTGGTTTCCAGTTTGTAGATAACGTCTTTGTCATCGCTGGATTGGTCGGAGTCTGTGTTTCGAATCAGCATGGCGCGGAGGATTCCCGGGCATTCGTAGGTTCGTTTGCCGGCTCCGATGCCGATTTTTTCAATTTCGAAATTCTCCGGAAGTGTTTTGCCGGTGCGCACTGCGGCTACGATTGCGGCGCCTGTTGGGGTGACAAGCTCGCCTTTTACCTGGGTAATCTTAAGGTCCAGGCCGCACTGCTGTACAATGTTGGTGACGGCAGGAACAGGAACCGGAAGGATGCCGTGCTGGCAGCGGATGGTGCCGATTCCTTCATATAATACAGGGATGATCACGTCTGTGATTCCAAGGTTGTCCAGGCAGACTGCCACGGATAAAATATCTACAATGGAGTCTACGGCGCCAACTTCGTGGAAATGAACTTCCTCTGCGGGCACGTTGTGGGCTTTGGCTTCCGCCTGGGCAAGTATTTCGAAAATGTCCAGGGAGATTTTTCTCGCGTTTTCGGTCATGTCGGCGGCAGCAATAATCTGGCGGATTCCTTTCATGCCGCGGTGCTGGTGATGGTGGTGGTGATCATGGGTATGCTCACCATCATGGCTGTGTGTGTGCTCATGCGCATGGTCTTCCTGATTATGAGAATGTTCATGTTCGTTATCGTGAGTATGGACATGCTCATGATTAGGTTCCTCTTCATGGCTGTGTGTGTGTCCATGTGAATGTTCTTCTTCGTGACTATGAGAGTGCTGGTGAGCGTGTACATGCTCATGGCTATGCTCTTCTTCATGACTATGCGCATGCACTTCCATCTTACTCAGCTGTGCTGCCTCTGCAGGATGCTCATGTCCATGTAAATACTCCATATCATGATCATGTCCGTCGATCTCGGCGTCCAGGATTACGTCGAAGTCACATGCGTCAATTCCGGATTTCTTTACACGGCTGATTTTGGTCTCGAAGCCCTGCACGGGCAGGCTTGCAAGTACTTTTCCCAGTACTTCCTGATCTGCGCCCAAGTCCAAAAGGGCTGCTACTGTCATATCCCCGCTGATTCCGGAATAGCATTCCAAATATAATGTTTTTCCCATTTTGTCTCCTTATTTTCCCAGTGCCAGACGGTTGATCTGCGTAGCCAGATAGCCGGCACCGTATCCATTGTCGATGTTGACGGTTGCAATTCCGTTTGCGCAGGAATTGATCATAGTGAGAAGGGCAGACAGTCCGTGGAAATTGGCGCCGTATCCCACAGAGGTAGGCACTGCAATCACCGGACGGCTTACCAGTCCGCCCATGACGCTTGCCAGGGCGCCCTCCATGCCTGCCACTGCTACCACGCAGTTGGCTTCCTGGATTACCTCAAGTCTGGAAAACAGACGGTGCATTCCGCTGACTCCCACATCATAAATCCGCTCCACATGGGTACCAAAATACTCTGCTGTCTGGGCAGCTTCCTCCGCAACGGGAATATCTGCGGTGCCAGCTGTGCACACAGCGATTTTGCCCTCGTGAACCTTATCCAGCTTCTCTATTTTCAGAATCCGGGAAAGGGGATCGTACTGAACCTGGGGGAATTTTTCCCGCACAAGCTCATACTGCGACTGGGATGCTCTGGTTCCCAGCACTTCGCCCTCCTCATGGTACAATCTTTCAAAAATTTTCAGCAGATGCTCATCTGCCTTATTGCTGCAATAGATTACCTCCGCAAAACCGGTACGGGCTTTCCTGCCTGTATCCAGTTTGGCATAATCCATTTCTTTATATCCATCCTGTCGGATCATCGTCCCTGCTGCGTCCGGGGAAAGGGTTCCCTGCTGCACCTGGGTCAGTATCTCTTTCAGTGTCATCTGTCACTTCACTCCTTATCTGCTGCCTGTATCGCGGTGCGCCCTTTCCTTGCGGAAGGCATTTTACCGCCACTTAATTGAACAGCAATTCAATTATACCGTTTTCTTTCCCTATATTCAACCGAAAAAAGTCCCGCCTCATCTTAGAAGCAGGACTTATTTTTCCTATGTATGTTTTATTTTGCTTTCGCTGCTTTCTTATCTCCAAGGAAGCCAATGGAGGTTACGCAGATCAGCTTATCGAAGATCATGAACATAGCCGGCAGAATGAACAGTACGACTACCATACTGATGATGGCACCACGTGCAAGCAGTGTACAGATAGAACCGATCATCTCAACCTGTGAATAACAGGAAACACCGAAGGTTGCTGCGAAGAAGCTAAGACCACTGCTGATGATGGACGGCATGCTGGTCTTATGGGCAATGCTGATGGCTTCCTTCTTATCCTTACCATGCTGTCTCTCTCTCTGATAACGGGTGGTCATCAGAATCGCATAGTCAACTGTGGCTCCTAACTGGATGGCACCGATGACAATACTTGCAACAAACGGAAGACTGATTCCCTGATAGAACGGAATCGCCATGTTTACAAAAATCGCAAATTCAATAACCGCAACCAGAATAATAGGCAGGGAAATTGATTTGAAAATGATCAGGATGATCAGGAAAATAGCACCGATGGAAATAACATTTACACGTACCAGGTCGGCATCTGTCGTATCCTGAAGGTCCTTCATAAGCGGTGCCTCGCCGATTACCATTGCTGTATCATCATATTTCTTAACGATTTCATTGATCTTGGCAAGCTGGGCATTTACCTCATCTGTTGCAGATTCATACTCGGAGCAGACAAATGCAAGCTCATACTGGTCACCCTTAAAAATCTTCTTCAGATCACTTGGTATCATGGATTCCGGAACAGTTGAGCCGATCAGGGAATTCATACCCAGACTCCACTTTACACCCTCAACCTCATCGATTTCGCTTAGCATCTTCTGCTTCTGCTTGGGATCCATGTCATTATCCATCATAACCATATGGATATTTCCTACTGCAAATGTTTTCTCCAGCTCATTGTTTGCAATGTTGCAGTCCAGGGTAGCCGGAAGGGATTCTGCAATGTTGTAATAAATCTGTGTATGATTGTTTCCGTAAATAGCCGGGAACAAAAGAACCAGGAAAATAACAACCCATGCCTTATAATGCTTTGTAATAAAAGCAGATGGCTTATCCATTCTGGAAAACAGAAGCTTATGCTGTGTCTTCTCAATTGGTTTGTCAAAGAACAGAACCAGTGCAGGGAGAATGGTTACGCAGCAGACAACACCAATGACAACGCCTTTTGCCATAACAATACCAAGGTCACGTCCAAGGGCAAAGGTCATAACACAAAGTGCAACAAAGCCGGCAACCGTTGTAACGGAGCTTCCTGCTACAGACTTGAAGGTATTTGCAATGGCATGACCCATGGCCCGGTCTTTCTCACCGGGGAAACGCTTCTTATTCTCTTCATAGCTGTTGAGAAGGAAAATGGAATAGTCCATTGTTACACCAAGCTGAAGGACTGCAGTAAGTGCCTGCGTAATATAGGAGGTCTCTCCCAATATAATATTGCTGCCCAGGTTATAGAGGATTGCCAGTCCGATACTAAGCAGGAACAGGAAGGGAACAACGAAGGATCCGCTTGTCAGCTCCAGAACGATCAGGCTGAGCACAGCTGCGATCACAACGTAAATCGGCAGCTCCTGCATGGCAATATTCTTAATATCCGTAACAACACCTGTCATACCACTAAGGAAGCACTGCTCATTGGCAATCTTACGAAGCTCTGTAATGGCTTCCATGGAATCATCGGAGGATGTGGTATTATCAAACAGTACCAGCATCATGGTGGCGTCGCCATTGATAAATACCTTTCTGTATTTCTCAGGAATCATTTCCACAGGAAGGGTGATATCTGCCACATCATCATACCAGAGAACATCCTTAACATGCTCTACCTGGCTGAACTCATCCTCCAGCTTCTGGACATCCTTCATTTCCATATTTTCCACGATTACCATGGAAAAGGCGCCCATTCCAAACTCATCCACCAGAATATCCTGACCCTTTACAGTTTCAAGGGTATCCGGCAGGTAACTTAACAGATCGTAATTAACTCTTGTCTCTGCAATTCCGATCACAGACGGGATTACCAGCAAAAGCCCGATAAGAAGAACCAGAACCTTATGCTTGGCTATCCATTTTCCTACTTTGACCATTGATGTCATCTCCTTAATTCATTTCTTTCGTACTATAGTATAACCCAAAATGACCAATAGTCAATATTTATTTTAACAAAAATGAAAAATAGTCATTTTTCTCAAAATCCGAGGAAAACGCCGATGATTTTTACTAAAAATGCCGCAACCCAGGCTACTGCGCACTGCATAATTACCACCTCTGCTGCCCATTTTCCACCCAGCTCCCGCTTCACAGAAGCAATAGCTGCCACACATGGTGTATACAGAAGGCAGAAGGTAAGAAGACAGACTGCTGCAAGGGGTGTCAGCACCTCTGTCAGGGCTGCCGTGCTGCCAAACAAAATGGACAGTGTGGAAACCACGCTCTCCTTTGCCATAAAGCCTGTGACAAGGGCTGTGGAAAATCTCCAGTCTCCAAAGCCAAGAGGCTTAAATACAGGTGCCACCATACCTGCCACAACTGCCAGAATACTGTCCTTGGAATCTGTCACAATATTCAGATGCAGGTCAAAGGTCTGTAAGAACCAGATTACAATTGTTGCCACAAAGATAACCGTAAAGGCTCTCTGCAGGAAATCCTTTGCTTTTTCCCAGAGCAGCTGCCCTACATTTTTCGCTCCCGGAAGACGGTAATTCGGAAGCTCCATTACAAAGGGCACTGCCTCGCCCTTGAACAGGGTTTTGCCGAAAATCAACGCCGTCAGAATTCCCATCAGAATTCCGCCAAAATAAAGTGCCACCATTACAAGTGCCCCATATTTCGGGAAAAATGCTGCTGTAAAGAATGCATAAATCGGAAGCTTTGCAGAGCAGCTCATAAACGGAGTAAGAAGAATGGTCATCTTACGGTCACGCTCAGAGGGAAGTGTTCTGCTTGCCATCACTCCCGGAACCGTACAGCCAAAGCCAACCAGCATTGGCACAATGCTTCGTCCGGAAAGTCCGATCTTACGAAGAAGCTTATCCATTACAAAGGCAACTCTTGCCATGTATCCGCTGTCTTCCAGAAGAGACAAAAAGAAAAACAGGGTGACGATTACAGGCAAAAAGCTGAGTACGCTTCCAACACCGTTGAAAATACCGTCAATTACAAGAGAATGAAGCACATCATTTACGTTCCAGGCAGTCAGCAGCTGATCCACTGCATTTGTCAGACTGGAAATTCCCATGTCAAGAACATCTGAAAGTCCTTTTCCGATCACACTGAAGGTAAGCCAGAACACAAGAGCCATAATGCCTGCAAAGCAGGGAATTGCTGTATATTTGCCGGTAAGGATCTTATCCATCTTCTGGCTTCTTAAATGCTCCTTGCTTTCATGAGGCTTGACAACCGTCTCGTCACAGACCTTTTCAATAAAATCAAAGCGCATGTGTGCAATGGCTGCAGAACGGTCAAGGCCTCTTTCCGCTTCCATCTGTTTTACAATATGCTCTAAGGTTTCCTTCTCATTCTGATCCAGCTTCAGCTTTTCCAGGATCAGCTCATCTCCCTCTGCAAGCTTGCTGGCTGCAAAGCGCACCGGAATGTCTGCCTTCTGGGCATGATCCTCGATCAGGTGCATAATTCCGTGAAGACATCTGTGAACTGCTCCGCCATCGTCATTGGCATCACAAAAATCCAGCCGTTTGGGGCGTTCCTGATATTTTGCCACATGAATGGCATGGGCTACAAGCTCATCGATTCCTTCGTTTTTTGCCGCTGAAATAGGAACAACAGGAATTCCAAGAAGCTCCTCCATCTGGTTTACCAAAACAGCTCCGCCGTTTTGTCTTACCTCGTCCATCATATTCAGTGCCAGTACCATGGGCACATCCAGCTCCATCAGCTGCATGGTCAGATAAAGATTTCGTTCAATGTTGGTGGCGTCTACAATGTTGATGATTCCCTTCGGCTTCTGCTCCAGAATAAAGCTTCTGGTTACGATTTCCTCGCTGGAATAAGGTGACATGGAATAAATTCCCGGAAGGTCTGTTACAAGAGTGTTCTTTTTTCCGCGGATGGCACCGTCCTTACGGTCAACAGTTACCCCCGGGAAATTTCCCACATGCTGATTGGAGCCGGTCAGCTGGTTGAACAGGGTAGTCTTGCCGCAGTTCTGGTTTCCTGCCAGTGCGAAGGTAAGAAGCTCTCCTTCCGGAAGGGGATGCTCATCTGTCTTTTCGTGGTATTTGCCTCCTTCTCCAAGTCCCGGATGAGGAATGGCTTTGGCACGCTCGTTTCTCTTTGGAGCTTTCGCATCTCTGATGTTTTCGATTTCAATTTTGGCTGCATCTGCAAGGCGCAGGGTCAGCTCGTAGCTGTGGATCCGTATTTCAATAGGATCACCCATAGGTGCATATTTCACCATTGTCACATCTGCCATGGGAATGATTCCCATATCCAGAAAATGCTGTCTTAGGGCTCCCTCTCCGCCTACTACTGTCACAGTAGCGGTTTTTCCGATAGGAAGATCTTTTAACGTCATATGTACTGTCCTCTTTTCCTATGTATGATATGATGATGTAAGTGTCAAAAGTATAAATTGCGTTTGTGCTCGCACAAATAAGCAATTTATACTTATTGACACTCACATCATATGATTCCCCTTATTGAGAAATTTTATCTTGTTACAGGGGTTAGTTTATTCTAATTTTTTCAGGATGTCAATATTATTGAGAAATATTATTGACAAACTCTTTTTTATCTGCTAGAGTTACAAAACAAGGTTTCCCTGTGAGGGAGTAGCAAGCGTGTTATTCACACGTGGCAAGTCAACACACCGGCCGACAGCTGTTAGGAAGTAATGCTTTGGTCTGGCTTGCATTAAATTGCGAGACTCATGTATAACTGGTGCTATACATGGAGTCTGTCCTTTTATAAGATTGTTGATGACCCAATATATAGCGATGGTTATATATCGGGTCTTTTTTCATGCTTTTTAGAGCGTGTTTGAAAAATCATTCCCACAAATTGTGACGCACATCTTGCAGAAAGCCTTTTTCAAACACGCTCTAGTTAAAATATGGAGGAAAGTAAAAATGAGTTACAGCTTTGTCTTTTTTCTCAACAGCGCTCTTCTGGGAGTTGGACTTGCGATGGATGCGTTTTCTGTCTCTCTTGCCAACGGCCTTCATGAGCCGAAAATGAGAGTCCGAAAAATGTGCGGTATTGCCGGGATTTTCGGCGGATTCCAGGCCTTTATGCCCATGGCCGGCTGGCTATGTGTCCATACCATTGTGGAATCCTTCCGGTCTTTTGAGAAATTTATTCCGTGGATTGCATTAATCCTGCTGGCTTATATCGGCGGTTCCATGCTGATAAACGGCATCCGGGGGACTGGAGAAGAGGAAGAATTTTCAGGGATTGGTCTTAAAGCACTTTTTATCCAGGGAGTTGCCACCTCCATTGACGCTTTGTCTGTAGGCTTTACCATCGCCAATTATGACTGGCTGATGGCTCTTGTCTGTTCTGTGATCATTGCTGTGGTTACTTTTTTTATCTGTATGACGGGGCTTTCCCTTGGAAAACGCTTTGGTACAAGGCTTTCCAACAAAGCAGATATTTTAGGCGGCGTGATACTGATCGCAATCGGCCTGGAGATTTTCATCAGCAATGTACTTTAACGTGTGTATTTATCATAAAAAAGCTTTTATCTGTCCAAAGGGAACGGATAAAAGCTTTTTTTAACGTAAGTCTGATTAACGAATTATAATATATCCACAGTAAACCAGATAAGTCAGTGCCATAATAATACCCTCTTTACGGCTGATTTTTCTTTTTGTTCCTGCAAAAAGCCACACAAGCACTGTGAATATCATAAGGATAATAATATCGATGATATTTTCTCTAAGCAAGGCAACCGGGCTGATGGTTGCTGAAATTCCAAGTACCATCAGAATGTTAAAAATATTGGAGCCTACCGCATTTCCGATTGCCATATCCACTTCATTCTTTCTGGCCGCAACTATAGAGGTTACAAGCTCCGGAAGTGAGGTTCCGATGGATACAATGGTAAGGCCTACCAGAGTCTGGCTCATTCCAAGCTTGATTGCAATTCTGCTGGCAGTATCAACGGTCAGATCGCCTCCAAATGCAATGGCACCGGCTCCTACGATGAGAAAGAGGATGCTTTTTGCATATGACAGTTCTTTCGTTTCGCAGGCCTCAACACCTTCTATCTCAACCTTCTGTCCTGCCGCTCTGGCCTTCATTGCACTTTGCACCATTGTGAAAATATATACAGCAAATATAATAAGAAAAACAATTCCGTCTATATGGCCAAGTGTCATTCCTGTTTTATCACCTATGCCAAGGATTCCCAGCACAAGCAGCAACAGGGCACATCCAAAGGACAAGGGAATATCTCTGATCAGAGTTACCTTTTGTACCATGATGGGAGTCAGCATGGAACAGACACCGATTACAAACATCAGATTAAAAATATTAGAGCCTACCACATTGCTGACTGCAAGCTCATTATTCTGCACCATAGAAGCCGTTACACTGACTGCGGTTTCCGGAAGTGAGGTTCCCATGGCTACGATGGTAAGACCGATGATAATAGGCGGAACCTTTAATTTCCTTGCAATGCTGGAACTTCCTTCTACAAAAAGATCAGCACCCTTTACCAGGAAGGCAAAGCCTGCCAGCAACAGCAGGATAACTGCTGCGATTGGCAATCCATTAATAAAATCCTGCATAACATTCTCCTTTACTCTTGTTATAATTATTTTTTCCTTTTTAGAGATTCCTTATAAGGCAATAGCGCAGGTATAAAATTCCAAAACGCAAAAAGACTCATGTATGCCAAAAACAGACATACATGAGTCTCATTCTTTAAGATTTGCCAGGCAAGGTCCAAAATGAACCAAAGCCGCGACTGTTGACAAACCACGCTTTCGCGCAAACTACTCCCTCACGGAATCTACAAGTGTATTTAATATATCAAATTGGCTCCAGGAAGTCAACCCCTTCAGAGCCTGTTATTTTACCGTTCACTTGCAGCCTTGTTATTCTTCTTCAATGTGCTCTCTTCCCTGGTCGATAATGGTGCGCACATGCTCGTCTGCCAGAGAATAGAAAATGGATTTGCCCTCCCGGCGGCTTTTTACCAGCTTATTCTGCTTCAGAATGCGAAGCTGGTGAGAAATAGCGGACTGCGTCATATTCAAAGCCTTGGCAAGATCGCACACGCATACCTCTGCCTCAAAAAGCACAAACAGAATGCGGATTCTTGTGGAATCGCCAAATACCTTAAAAAGCTCTGCAAGATCATAGAGTTCATTTTCCTCCGGAAGAGTTTCGTTTACGATCTGAAGAAGGTTTTCGTGAACCTCACAGCAATCGCAGATTTCAATTTCTTTTTCTGTATTTTTTTTCATAATCAGGCACCTCATTTTATAGATATCCAAATAACAATACAACGAAATATCAAGCAAATCAATATGCTTATTCCTTAATATCCGTTGTATCCGTTCACTGAATTTCATTATATGAATTCAGGGGGCAAAATTCTCTGCCCCCTCTTTTGTTTCTAAAACATAGATGTCATCTTTCAGCGGCATCTCTCTGTATCATTAAAGATTCTTTACAAACAATGTGCGGATCGCGTTAAGTACTGCGAGAACCATAACTCCTACATCTGCGAAAATGGCAACCCACATGTTTGCAATACCAAGTGCGCCCAGGATCAGGCAGATCAGCTTGACTCCAATTGCGAAGTAAATATTCTCATATACAATGCGCATGCACTTTCTGGAAATGCGGATGGCTTTGGCGATTTTCACAGGGTCGTCATCCATCAGGACAACGTCGGCTGCTTCAATTGCAGCATCTGATCCGAGAGCACCCATGGCGATTCCGATATCTGCTCTGGAAAGAACCGGCGCATCGTTGATTCCATCCCCAACGAATACCAGCTTCTCTTTCTCAGATTTGTTTGCCAGAAGCTCTTCCACCTTGGCAACCTTGTCTGCCGGAAGAAGCTCACTGTGCACTTCTCCGATTCCAAGCTCTGCTGCCACGGACTCTGCCACATTGCGGGCATCTCCAGTGAGCATAACAGTCTTGGCAACGCCTGCCTTTTTCAGGTTGGCGATGGCCTCTTTTGCATGAGGCTTCAGAATGTCGGAAATCAGGATGTGTCCTGCATATTTGCCGTCAACTGCCATGTGGACAACGGTTCCTACATGATGGCAGTCTTTGTATTCGATGCCAAGACGCTTCATCAGCTTGGCATTTCCGGCTGCGACCTGCACGCCGTCAACCTTCGCGATTACACCGTTTCCGCCGATTTCCTCAATGTCGGTTACACGGTTTCGGTCAATGGGCTTGCCGTATGCTTTCTGAAGGCTTTTGCTGATTGGATGGGAGGAAGAACACTCTGCATAAGCTGCATATTCCAGAAGCTTGGCATCTTCCATCTGGCTGTGATGGATTCCGCTTACCTCGAAGACACCTTTTGTCATGGTCCCGGTTTTATCAAATACTACGATCTTTGCCTGGGAAAGTGCTTCCAGATAGTTGGAACCTTTTACCAGGACACCCTGATTGCTGGCGCCGCCGATTCCTGCGAAAAAGCTAAGAGGAATACTGATGACCAGTGCACATGGGCAGCTGATTACCAGGAAGGTAAGTGCACGGTAGATCCAGTCACCCCATTCCGGTGAAAGTCCCATAAACAGCATTCTGCAAAGAGGCGGAATGATTGCAAGTGCAAGTGCACTGTAGCAGACTGCAGGGGTGTAATATTTTGCGAATTTGGAAATAAAGTTCTCGGATCTGGATTTCTTGGAACTGGAATTTTCCACAAGATCCAGGATCTTGGAAACGGTGGATTCGCCGAATTCTTTGGTGGTGCGGATTTTCAGCACGCCTGTCATGTTGATGCAGCCGCTGATTACTTCTTCTCCGGCTTTGGCATCTCTTGGAAGGCTCTCTCCGGTCAGGGCGCTGGTGTTTAATGTGGAAGTTCCCTCTTCGATGATTCCATCAATGGGGATTTTCTCACCAGGCTGAACCACGATCACAGTTCCAACCTCAACCTCATCCGGATCAACCTTCTCCAGCTTGCCATCCCGCTCCACATTTGCATAGTCCGGGCGGATATCCATCAGCTCACTGATGTTTCGTCTGCTCTTTCCTACTGCATAGCTCTGGAAAAGCTCGCCAATCTGGTAGAACAGCATAACGGATGTTCCCTCCTGGTAATCGCCCAGGGCAATGGCTCCGATGGTAGCAACTGCCATCAGGAAGTTTTCATCAAATACCTGCCTGTTTTTGATTCCTTTGAACGCTTTTTTCAGAATGTCATAACCGATTACCAGATAAGGAATCATGTACAATGCCATTCGAACATAGCCTTCTACCGGAATAAAACGCAGCAGGATCAGAAGTACAAACGTAATAATGATTCTGATCAGAACTTTTTTCTGCTTCTTATTCATACCATTTCTCATGCCGCCGGGGCATGGCCTCCTTTGATTATTGAAAATTTAGGATTATTTCTGGCCAAAGCTGCCAGTTTATAGGATCGCGGTGATGCATTACCGCGGGATTCATTTTGGAAAAGCCGGACAGCTCACGACTCTGTCCGGCGGTTGCCTCAGAGCATGTGGACCTCCCCAAACCTTCTGGGCATGCTCCGGGCGATTCTGCGTTTCTTTTTCTTCTTATAAGAAGATCTCGCAGTCATCTTCTACTTTCTTGCAGTTCTTCAGGACTTCCTGCATAACTGCCTTCGGCTCCTGTCCATCTTCAAACTCAACGATCATTTTCAGTGTCATGAAGTTCACAGTTGCATTCTTAACACCAGCTGTGTTCTTAGCAGCTTCCTCCATCTTGTTCGCACAGTTTGCACAGTCAACGTCGATTTTGTAAGTTTTTTTCATGGTAGTGATCTCCTTTTTGAAAATGTTCTTTGTTTCATATGAACAATTATTCATATGTTTATTTTTATTATAGCATGGTTTATTTTGCTGTCAATAGTTTTCTAGGGAAAAACATAAATTTTTCTTAACTTTTTTCTAAATTTTTTCCCTGTTTTGCTCTGTTCAATCGGGGGATTTTCATGTATAATAAACCAGATTGGTTGTTTTTCAGGGAAAGACAACGTATATTGGCATTGAATTGAATTTTAAGAGGAGATTTGCACATGAAAAGTTATCTGATTGTTTTTCTGATTTCTATGGTGCCGCTGATTGAGCTTAGAGGGGCTATTCCTTATGCGGTGGCTTTTGGTATTCCGCTGACTCAGGCTTACATTATTGCGATTATCGGAAACATGATCCCGGTACCCTTTATTTATTTCTTTGCGCGCAAGGTACTGGAATGGGGCAAGGATAAGCCTGTGATCGGACGTTTCTTCACCTTCTGTCTGGAGAAGGGGGAAAAGGGCGGCAAGGCACTTCAGGCAAAGGCGGGCCGGGGACTGTTTCTGGCACTGCTTCTGTTCGTCGGAATCCCGCTTCCGGGTACAGGCGCCTGGACCGGAACTCTGGCTGCCAGCCTTCTGGATATGGATTTCAAGTCCAGCGTTCTTGCAGTTATGCTGGGGGTTCTGCTGGCTGGAATCATTATGGGAGCTGCAAGTGCAGGGCTGTTTGGAGCGCTGTTCGCGGTGTTCAGCTAACTGCGGAAGCCGCATTTCGACGCAAAAAAAAGAAAGCATATGAATTTTATCCGTGGGGATAAGTTCATATGCTTTTTTTCATTAAAAATTGTAGAAAGGCTCTTCATCCCTTGTTCGATACTCGTGTTTTTCGTAGTAGCCGATGAGGGTTCCGTTTTCATCTCGAAGCGCAATCATGTATACGTCTTTCGCTTGCTTTTCATTATAGAAAGTGTGGATGCGGTTGTGTTCTTTGCTTTTGCCAAACCAGGCGATGACTTTCTCGATCACCTCCTTGGACTTGGGGTTATGGCAGTTCATAAGACTTTTTCCGATCAGCGCCTCACCGCCCCATTTGTGATAATTGGCGATGGCCTGGGGATTCATGTAGATGATCTCATGAGCCAGATTGCAGATCACCACAGAGGCAGTGTCCTGGTCAATGATGCTTTTGAAATAGGGTGTTAAATTCATTTTGTTCGTTCTCCTGCTGTTATAAATTTTAGCAACTATTCTGCGAGGCAGTATTGTGAAGGTACTGAACAGTTACAAATTTTATTTCTATATCGTACTGCATTTTTGTTCTTCTGTAAACTTTTTTATCAAACATCTAGCCAAAACTGCGTTAGAGCGTATCACCAAAATCATTCCTGCAATCTCTCGCAAATTGTGACGCACATCTTGCAGAAAGCCTTTTGGGGGACATACTCTAAGCCAACACATTTTCAGACAGATTTCGGTTCAAACTTCCCTCCATGTCTGTTATAATATTTTTTACACATCCCAACTACTATTACAGGAGGTTTTACTGCCATGAAAATTCTGCTGACCGCATTTGACCCTTTCGGAGGGGAAACTGTCAATCCGGCGCAGGAAGCGCTGAAACAAATTCAGGCACCAGCCCCGGATATGGAACTTATTAAACTTGTTGTCCCTACCGTATTCGGAGCTTCCACCCAGGCGGTTCATGAAGCCATGGTGCTTCACCAGCCGGATGTTGTCCTTTGCATTGGACAGGCTGGAGGTCGCACTGCCATCACTGTGGAACAGATTGCCATCAATCTCATGGATGCCGCCATCCCGGATAATCAGGGAAACCAACCACATGACGAGCCTGTATTTGCGGACGGCGCGGATGGGTATTTTTCCACGCTTCCTGTCAAGGATATGGTGGCTGCCATCCGTAACGCCGGAATTCCGGCTGCCATCTCTTATTCCGCAGGCACATTCGTGTGCAATCAGCTGATGTATGGTGTTTTGTATCACATTCATCATGAATTTCCCAATACCCGGGGCGGATTCGTCCATGTCCCTTATATTCCGGTTCAGACTTCCACTATGAACCGGCCGACACCAAGTATGGCACTTGAAGATCTTGTACGCGGGCTGGAGGCGGCGCTTCGCGTTTTATGATGTTAGAATGTGTCTCAAAATCATTTACTCCGCATTAAAAACAAACTTATCCAGCCGCTCAAAGGCTTCCTTCACCCGTGACAGCGGCAGAGCCAGGTTCATGCGGATGCCGTACTCCCCGTGGAATGGTCTGCCGTCCTGCCACATGACTCCAACTTCCAGTCCGGCGCGCTCCAGCTCGTCCATATTTTTGCCATGGGCTTTGCACCACTTCTCACAATCCAGGAACAGCATATAAGTTCCCTGAGGCTTGGACACCTCCACCTCATCGAAATGTTCCTTAATATAATCGCATGCAAACTCCACGTTCTCGGTGAGCACCTGGCGAAGTTCATCCACCCACTCATAGCCTTCTGGCTGGTACGCACCAATCAGCGCATACATGGACAGCACATTCATCTCATTATAATGACTCAGGCTGGATTCCTTGTCCACTCTGTCACGCAGCCAGGAATTATAGATAATATGGTAGCTTCCGATCAGCCCGGCCAGGTTAAAGGTTTTGGACGGCGCATACATGGCAATGGTGCGGTTTCTCGCATCCTCAGAAATCATCTGGGTAGGGATATGTTTATTTTCCCCAAGGATCAGATCGGACCAGATCTCATCGGAAACCACATACACATCATGTTTCTTGAAAAGCTCCATAGCTTTTTCCAGTTCCCAACGCTCCCAGACGCGACCTGTTGGATTATGGGGACTGCACATAATGCAGGCGTGAATGTGATTTTCCACAATCTTCTTTTCCATGTCGGCAAAGTCCATGCGCCATACATTTTCCTCGTCTTTTTTCAAAGCACTGTGTACAATGTAGTATCCATTATTAGTAAGAGCCCCGGTAAATCCCACATAAGTTGGAGAATGCACCAGCACGCTGTCCCCTTTTGAGCAAAGCACATTCAGCGCACTGATCACGCCGCCCAGAACGCCGTTCTCATACCCGATACACTCTTTGGTCAGCCCGGTCACTTGGTTTCTGGTCTCCTGCCACTTGATAATTTCCCCGAAATATTCGTCCCTTGGGGAAAAATATCCGAATGCCGGATGGGCCGTTCTCTCCACGACGGCTTTCTGCACAGTGGGCACAGTTGGGAAATTCATGTCCGCAACCCACATAGGGATCCAGTCCATCCCTTCTTTCAGTGTGGCAGCCGCAAAATACTCATGATTAAAGCAGCCCTCCACATAAGGAGCGTCCACTGCAATGGCATCCTTTCCCCTGCGGTCCAAAATACTTGTAAAATCGTACTTCATCTTTTAATCCTCCTGTTCCAGATAATGAATCTGGTTTCTGTTTACTTCAATCATGCCTTCTTTTCGCATTTTCCCAAGCTCATTGGACAGAGCACTTCTGTCCACTCCCAGATAATCCGCAAGCTCCTGCCGGTTAAAGGGAATAATAAACCGACTGCTGCCCTGCTGCACCATCTCCTGGGAAAAATAGGAGATCAGCCTTCCCCGGATGGATTTTGGCGCAGTGTGAAGGCTTCGTCTGGAAAGCTCCAGATTTTTTTTTGCCATGACCATCAGCATGTTGCGGATCAGCTTCTCGTGACAGGGACAGGTATCCGGGCAGGTGCGGAAAATTTTTCCCACTTCAAGGAACAAAATCTGGCAGTCCTCCGCAGCCGTCACCCCTACCAGCAGCTTTTCCCCGGGAATGCAGGCGTAAGTTTCCCCAAACACCTGACCCGGAGCGATCCGGTTCAGAATAGTTTTGTTTCCCATCATATCAATGCTCTCAATATGAACACTGCCTGACAGCACAAGTCCCATAGCTTTCATCTGGTCCCCAACCTGACAGATTACGCTTCCCTTAGGATAGCTTTTTGGCTCCGCATTCAGACAGGAAAGCATATGCTGAGTTTCCTCCGGACTGGTTCCCTGGAAAAGAAATGTTCTGGAAAGAAATTCAAAATTCATTTTTTCTCCTTTTGTTGTTTTAACAACATACTTGTTGTCTGAATTATATTATAGTGCACATGTAAAGTCAAGGACGAAGCAGAAATGGAAAGCTTTTCGTGATTGTTTCCTCTGCTGTCCGCGGCTTTTAACCAGAACTATTCCTTATATAAATATAAAACACTACACAGGAGGTTATCTACTATGGAAAAAAATATGTTTTGTTTTCAGTGTGAGCAGACTGCCGGATGTACTGGCTGTACAGGTGCCAAAGGGGTCTGTGGAAAAACCGCTGACACCGCCCGTCTTCAGGATGAGCTTACCGGCGCGCTGATCGGGCTTGCACACGCGGCAGACGAAAATGCTCCTCTTTCCGATTCCACATGGAAGCTGATGGTGGAAGGACTTTTCGCCACTCTTACCAACGTAAGCTTCGATGACAAAGCCATTGCAGAGCTTACAGACCGTGTCCATCAGGAAAAAGCCCGCCTTCGCCCGGACTGCGGCGGCTGCGCTTCCCCATGCGGACACAATGACGATTACGACATGAACCGCCTTTGGAATGCACAGGAAGATATCCGCTCCCTGAAATCCCTGATTCTTTTTGGAATCCGCGGAATGGCGGCTTACGCTTACCATGCGCTGACGCTTGGATATACCGATCCGGAGGTATATGAATTTTTCGGAAAAGCACTTTTCGCGCTGGGCGAAGACTGGGATATGGACCTGCTGCTTCCCATTGTCATGGAAGTAGGCAAATACAATCTTTCCTGCATGGAGCTTCTGGACCGGGCAAACACCACCACATACGGCACACCTTCCCCGGTGACCGTACCCCTGACTGTGGAAAAAGGACCTTTCATCGTCATCACCGGACATGACCTCCACGACTTGAAACTGCTTCTGGAGCAGACTGAGGGAAAAGGAATCAACATTTACACCCACGGGGAAATGCTTCCCTGCCACGCTTATCCGGAACTAAAAAAATACAGCCACTTAAAAGGAAACTTCGGTACTGCATGGCAGAATCAGCAGAAGGAATTTGCAAATCTTCCGGCGCCGATCCTTTTCACAACCAACTGCCTGATGCCGCCGAAACCAAGCTACATGGACCGTGTCTTTACCACCGGAACTGTAACTTTCCCGGGAACCGTGCATATTGACGGGGAAAAGGATTTCACTCCGGTGATCCAGCGTGCACTGGAGCTTGGCGGATATGAGGAGGATCAGCAGTTTACAGGAATCAATGGCGGCACTTCCCTGACCACAGGCTTTGGACACGGCACTATTCTCGGGGTTGCTGACCAGGTAATCGATGCCGTGAAAAAAGGCGCCATCCGTCATTTCTTCCTGGTGGCAGGCTGTGACGGCGCAAGAAGCGGGCGCAATTATTACACTGATTTCGTGAAGCAGACTCCTGCTGATTCCGTGATCCTTACTCTGGCCTGCGGAAAATACCGTTTCAACGATCTGGATCTTGGAACCATTGGAGGTCTTCCGAGACTGATGGATATGGGACAGTGCAACGATGCTTATGGTGCCATCAAGGTGGCAGTGGCTCTTGCAGAGGCATTTGGATGTGGCGTCAATGAGCTTCCTCTTTCCATGGTGCTCTCCTGGTATGAGCAGAAGGCAGTTTCCATTTTGCTTACCCTGCTGCATCTTGGAATCAAGAACATCCGCCTTGGCCCGACCCTGCCGGCATTCCTTTCCCCAAATGTACTGAATTACCTGGTAGAGAATTTCGGGATTGCGGCGATTACTACACCGGAGGAAGATCTGGCCACACTGCTGGGATAATAACGGAGGAAAAATTTCATGATCAGAAAAATCATTCATATAGATGAAGAAAAATGCAACGGCTGCGGGCTTTGTGCCCGGGCCTGCCACGAAAGTGCCATCGGCATGGTGGACGGAAAGGCGAAGCTCCTTCGGGAGGATTACTGTGACGGTCTGGGGGACTGCCTCCCAGCCTGTCCCACAAATGCCATTTCCTTTGTAGAAAGAGAAGCGGCTGCCTACGATGAAGCCGCAGTTCTGGAAAATAAGAAGAAACTGGAAGCTGCTTCTGCTGCCCCGGCTCACACCGGATGCCCGGGAAGCATGGCAAAACTGCTGCACAGGGGAAATGCGGCTCAGGCAAAATCATCTTCCCTTTTTGGCAGCCGCAGCAATAGCAGTCAGAATACACCTGTTTCCAATCAACAGTTTTCTTCTGATAAAAACATGACTGCAGGCATTCAGCCTGGCTGTAATATGCCGGCAGAATCCCAGCTTCAGCAGTGGCCGGTACAGATTAAGCTTGTACCTGTAAATGCGCCTTACTTTGACGGAGCACACCTTCTCATTGCAGCAGATTGTACTGCCTACGCCTATGCAAATTTCCACCAGGATTTCATTAAGGGAAAGATTACCCTGATCGGATGTCCAAAACTGGATTCTATAGACTACAGCCAGAAGCTTACAGAGATCATCCGCCAGAACGATATTAAGAGCGTGACCATCGTGCGCATGGAAGTCCCCTGCTGCGGCGGAATCCAGCAGGCTGCCGTAAATGCCATGAAAGCAAGCGGAAAATTCCTTCCATGGCAGGTGTATACCATTTCCACGGATGAAAGAATTCTGCCCTGACACGCACCAGGATTCCCCTTTATTCCTCAAACTTAATATCTTAAATTTAAACATGCCCGAATGATGAAACAAGCCCCTCCGAACTGCCTATTATGCAGCCTGGAGAGGGCTTGTTATTCACATACTACAATCACTAATTGAATCGAATTCGATAGGTTTAAAATTCGGATTATAAATTTGTTCCCACAAGCCAAATTATTTAAATTCTACAATTCCAGAATCATCTTCAGCACATTCAGCACGCTGTCCGGACCGGGTTTTTCCAGGACATACTTTGCGGCTTGCTTGGCTTCCTCACGGGCGGTGGTAACGGCGTAGCTTTTGCCTGCTTCGGTGAGCATGCTCACATCATTGCAGTTGTCCCCAAATGCCACCACTTCTTCTTTCTTAGTAATCCCTAGACGAGCACAGAGTTTCTGTAATGCATTTCCTTTTCCGGAATGGATGTCTACAAAATCTACCCAGTAATCCCCAGACGCCATAATCTGAATCCGGTCACCGAAAATTTTCTTGGCTTCCTCGGCGCCTGCCGCAGCATCTACTTTCTCATTGTACATGGCAACCTTGGTCATGGTCTCCGGTGCATGCAATACATCATCTACTTCATTTACATGAAGCTTGTACCCCTCACGCAGCTTCTTCACAAACGCCTGATCCGCACGCTCCACATACGCCTGGGCACTTCCTGCAGTCATAAAGGAGGCATCTTCCTGGCTTCTGACGTATTCCACTACATCTTTCAGAACATCTGCCGGGATTGCCATTTTCTCAATAATCTCTCCCTGGAAGGAAATGATTCCACCGTTTCCTGCAATAAAATAAATATCGTCCTTTACAGGTGCAAAGACTCTGGCAATACTGTCATATTCCCTTCCGCTGACTGCCGCAAAAACGATTCCTTTTGCCTTTAATTTGTGGATAATATCATAAATCTCCGGATTGATATCCATAGTTCCTTCCTGAAGAAGCGTTCCATCCAGATCGGATGCAATTAATTTTATCATTCTTTTCAAGCCTCTTTCGTTTCTTAACACCCTCTGTTATTTTTTATTCCTTCGGCACCTCTACAAGGTTAGAACAGTCCTCATATCCTGCCGGGATCTTATCTGTGATCACGGTGGAACGGTAGAAATCCGCAAAGGTCACAGAACTGATATTGTCAAACTTGGAGCTGTCGCAAAGCACGTAGCACTCCCGGCACTGCTGCATGGCTGCTGACTTTACTGCTGCCTCATTGGCATCCGGGGTGGTGCATCCGCTCTTCTTGGTAATCCCGTTGGTTCCGAAAAATCCCTTGGTAAAATGGTATTCCCGAAGGGTATTCATCGCCTGATTGCCGATTACCGCCTCTGTGGATCCTTTCAATTCTCCTCCTACAAGAAAAACCTTAAAGCCCCTTTCTGCCAGAGACTGGGCATGTGCTACTGCATTGGTGACAAAGACCGCTCTTGTCACCTGGAGAAACTTCAGCATATCTCCGGTGGTGGTTCCTGCATCAATATACACAAAGTCCTCGTCCTGGATCAGACCCGCTGCATATCTTGCAATCCTATGCTTCTCCTCCAGCTTCAGTCCCATTTTCTCTGCTACGGAATATTCGTATGCAGTTACCCGCTCTTTTAATTCTACGGCACCGCCGAAAACCTTTTCCAGCTTGCCTTCCTTATCAAGTGCAGTAATATCTCTTCGCACTGTAGATTCTGATGTATCGAGAAGATCCTTCACCTCTGTCACGGTAATACTTCCTTTTTCTCTCAGAAGCTTCAGGATGATCTCATGCCGTTGCTGTGTTAACATTCTTTTCCCGCCTTATATTCTCCAACATTTGTTTCCAGAATGATTTTGCGGAGCGGCAGAATACTTCCCGGAGAAACAGAAAGCTCGTCCACTCCCATTGCCAGAAATTCTTTCGTAAGTGATTGGTCTGCACCAAGCTCTCCACAGATTCCAGCCCAGATACCAGCCTTATGTGCATTCTCCACAACCATGGAGATCATACGAAGCACTGCCGGATGATGAGGATCAAAGAACGGATCCAGCTGTGGATTCTGACGGTCGATTGCCATGGTATACTGGCTCAGATCATTGGTTCCGATACTAAAGAAATCCACTTCCTTCGCCAGATTATCACTAATGATGGCTGCTGCCGGAGTCTCGATCATAATACCCTGCTCGGGATTGCCAAATTCTACGCCCTGGCTGGTCAGCTCCTGTTTCACTTCTTCCACGATCTTCTTGATCTGGCGTACCTCCTGCACGCTGGTGATCATAGGGTACATAATGGCAATCCTGCCAAATACACTGGCACGGAATAAAGCCCGAAGCTGTGTCTTGAAAATCTCCGGTCTGGTCAGGCAGATACGGATAGCCCTGCAGCCAAGTGCCGGATTCTCCTCATGCTCCATATGGAAATAATCGCACTGCTTATCTGCACCGATATCCAGTGTACGGATAATCACACGTTTCCCCGCCATCGTCTGTGCAACCTGTCTGTAAATCTGGAACTGCTCCTCCTCTGTAGGGAAATCCTCTTTCTCCAGATAGATAAATTCGCTTCTGAAAAGTCCGATTCCGCCTGCATCATTCTGGATCACAGTTGCCAGGTCCTTGATGTTTCCTATATTAGCGTACAACATCACTTTCTGTCCGTCAAGTGTAACATTGTCCTTTCCCTTCAGGGTCTGGAGAAGCTGCTTTCTGGAAAGATCCTCTTCCTGTCGTTTCTTCATTTCCTCAAGAGTCTTCTCATCTGGGTCTACATAGAAGGTACCGCTTGCGCCATCCACAATTCCAAGCTTCCCATCCATCACACTATCAAGAGTCATGGAAGTATTCACAAGTGCAGGGATTGCCATGGTTCTTGCCAGAATAGCAGTATGGGAATTCAGGGAGCCCTTCACTGTGACAAAAGAAAGAACCTTATCCTTGTCCAACTGAACAGTCTCTGAAGGAGCCAGATCCTCTGCTACAATGATCTTTGGCTCGTCTGCGTCCACACTGCCTGTGTCTTCCCCATTCAAGATAGTGAGAAGACGCTCTGAAATATCCCGAACATCTGCAGCACGCTCCCGCATGTAGTCGTCATCCATGGCAGAAAACATCTGTGCGTAATTGTCTCCTGTGGTTGCCACTGCATACTCTGCATTCACGCCCTGGCTGCGGACAATGTTCTCTACGGATTCATTGTATCCGTCATCCTCCATCATCATCTGATGGACTTCAAAAATCGCGGCGTTGGCTTCTCCCACTTCTTTCAAGGCTTTGTCATAGAGGCCTTGGAGCTGGCGGATTCCTTCTGCCTTGGCTTTCCCATAGCGCGCCATCTCCTGATCCGGGTCTTCCACCTTCACGCGCTTTACCTGCTGCTCCTTCTTCTGATATACACTGATCTTACCGATGGCAATTCCGCCAAATACACTTTTTCCGTTATATACCTGCATGTTTTCTCTCCCACAAATACTTGTAAAAAACAGGACATACCCGCAGGTATGTCCGTCTCTTTCGCTGCCTCTTACAGAGTCTCCTGCATGAATTTGCTTACTGCCTCGTATGCGGCATCTTCATCTGCGCCTTCAAATGTAAGGGTGACCTCGTCCCCTTTCTTAACTGCCAGTCCCATCACTCCGAAGATTGCCTTGCAGTTCATAGCCTTGCCGCCCTTGGCGATCTTAATGTCAGAGGAAAAAGCCTTTACTGCCTTTACCAGTTCTCCTGCCGGACGTGCGTGGATTCCTTCCGGATCTGTTACTACATACTTAAATTCTCTCATGATGATTTCCTCCGTTTTTGTAATTTTATTTTTCTGCTATTTCTATAATTTCTTTATATCGACTTCCGGGTTCTCTGTCAACCCAAAAGCTATTTTTTATTATTTAGTACTGCCTGCGCAGCCGTTATAATTGATAATCTTACGCGTTTTTCTTCTTCAGCAGTCCCAGAAGCACTGCAGAAACTACAGTTCCCACAACCAGTGCCACCAGATACATCACTGCATTTCCCATAACCGGGACTACAAAGATTCCGCCGTGGGGTGCCATTAAGGTACATCCAAATGCCATGGACATGGCCCCTGCAAGACCGGAACCAACGATGCAGGCCGGAAGCACATGAAGAGGATCCGCTGCTGCAAAAGGAATAGCGCCCTCTGTGATAAAGGCAAGTCCCATAATAAAGTTGGTAGGACCGGACTCTCGTTCTTCCTTTGTAAATTTATCCTTAAAAAGGAGAGTAGCAAGTGCGATAGCACATGGCGGAACCATACCGCCTACCATAACGGCTGCCATAATATCATAGTTACCTGCTGCAATCGCTGCAGATCCGAATACATAAGCTGCTTTGTTAAATGGACCGCCCATATCGATTGCCATCATTCCGCCAAGGATCAGACCAAGTACGATCTTGCTGGAGCTTCCCATAGATGTCAGTCCATTATTCAGTGCAGTATTAATACCGCCCATGATCGGCTCAACTACAAACAGCATCAGTAATCCCATTACCAGAATACCAACAACCGGATAGATCAGAACCGGAGCGATTTTCTCAAGGGCTTCCGGAAGCTTCTCGCATGCCTTGCGAAGTCCCAGGATAATATAGCCTGCTGCAAAACCAGCTACCAGAGCACCAAGAAAACCGGATGTTCCATTGGCTGCCATCATACCGCCTACAAAACCAAGTGCAAGAGCCGGTCTGTCACCGATGGCCATAGCAATAAATCCAGCCAGCACCGGAAGCATAAATCCAAATGCCACATCTCCGATCTGCTTGAACATAGCTGCTGCCGGAGTGATGGTACCGAAGTTAGCACGTTCTGCCACATCCAGGGCATTCATATCAACCATAAGTCCATCGATCAAAAACGCAATGGCAATGAGAATACCGCCGCCAACTACAAAGGGGAGCATATGGGAAACACCGTTCATCAGCTGTGTGTAAAGCTGGTGTCCCACTCCGCCGCCGGACTTGCCGGAGTTCTGCTGGGCAGCTGCTGCATTGCCGCTGTGATAAACAGGGGCATTTCCTGACATGGCAAGCTCGATCAGCTCGTCCGCCTTATTGATTCCATCGGAAACCTGGCGCTGAATCACCTTCTTGCCGTCAAAACGATCCATGGGAACCTGGGCGTCTGCGGCCACAATGATGCAGTCTGCATCCTGAATCTCCTGGGCAGTAAGCACGTTCTTGGCACCGCCGGATCCTCTTGTCTCAATCTTCACGAAGCATTTCTTCGCCTTGGCAGCCTTCTCAATTCCCTCTGCTGCCATGTAAGTGTGAGCGATTCCGGTAGGGCAGGAAGTAACAGCCAGGATCTTAAACTGATCCTCAGAAGCCTCTCCCATGTCTTCCAGACGTTCATCCACACTCTTCTTCTCTTCATCTGCCTGATCAATGATCTGAAGAAATTCCTCCGGTGTCTTCGCAGCGCGAAGGTTGGCAGTAAACTCCTCATCCATCAGCATCATGGAAAGCTTGCTGAGCACATCCAGATGTACATTGTCCTCTGTATTAGGCGCAGCGATCAAAAACAACAGTGTAACAGGCTCTCCGTCCAGGGAATCAAAATCAACTCCACCCGGAATGACCATGGCTGCAAGCCCCGGCTTATCTACTGCATCACATTTGCCATGAGGAATGGCAATTCCCTCACCGATTCCTGTAGTACTCTCTTCCTCTCTTGCATAAACCTGCTTCCGGTAAGCTGCCTCATCATTAATCTTACCGCTTCTGGTCATAAGTGCCACCGCAGCATCCAGGGTCTGGGATTTGTCTGCGGGAGCAGCATCCAGTGAAATACTTCTCACATCCAGTAAGTCTGTAATTCTCATTTCTACCTTTCCTCCTGATTCTATCCGATGATCTGCTGATAGACAGCCTCAATCTCTTCTCTGGTGGCAAGATTCTCAGAAAATGCGCTGGCACTTCCGGCTGCAATTCCCATGTGGAATGCATACTGATAATCCTGCTTCTCCATGTAGCCTGCCATAAATCCGGCTACCATAGAATCACCGGCTCCGACACCATTGATCAGCTTGCCCTTAGGTGCAGGTTCCTCATAAACCCTTCCATTCTCATCAATCAGAACAGCACCCTCTCCTGCCATGGAAATCAGCACATTCACAGCACCCATCTCCTGCAGCTTCTTCCCGTAAGGAATCACAGACTGGCGGGTATCCAGCTTCACGCCAAAGATTTCTCCAAGCTCATGGTTATTAGGTTTAATAAGAAATGGGTGGTAGGGAAGAACCTTCATGAGAAGATCCCTGGTGGCATCTACCACGATCCGCACTCCTCTGCCGTCCAGCATGGCCATAATCTTCTGGTATGCATCGTCTGGCATGGAGGATGGAATGCTGCCGGAAAGGAAAAGCACATCACCCTCTCCAAGCTCCCCTAACTGCTTCATCAGCATGTCTACCTTGTCTGTGCCGATTCTTGGTCCCTGACCATTGATCTCAGTACCATCAATGCTCTTCAGCTTCAGGTTGATTCTGGAAAAGCCCTCCCCCACCTGGATAAAACCATTCTTCACACCCATAGTCTCAAGTCTGCGTATGATCTCATCTCCGGTGAAGCCTGCTGTAAATCCAAGGGCTGTACTCTCGATTCCCAGATTCATAAGAACCGTAGATACGTTAATTCCCTTGCCTCCCGGCAGAAGCATCTCCGAGCTGGTACGATTGGTAAGTCCAAGCCGGAAGTCCTCTACCGACACAATATAATCCAATGACGGATTAAAAGTCACAGTGTAAATCATCTCTGCCTCCTGCTTACTTTTGCCTGTTTTTGATTTGTTGTGCTTATTATACTTTCCGATACGGTCAAAGTCAATCAATCTTTTTCACAAGATTTGACCGTTTGATTTATCACATTTGCACAATTATGAATTATTTTGACTGAATTTGATTTTTCTATGGAATATCATCCAAACGTGAGCAGATACATTTTCCCTGTTCTTTATAGTAGTATCCACAAATCTTTCTTTTTACTCTCAAGCCAGCAAAATCTTTCCCCGGCCAAACACAGGATTGCCCAGAATTTCGGGCGCAAAAAAAGCACAGGAACCAGAATTTTTTCTGATTTCTGCGCTTTTTTATAAAAACTGTCATCTCTGTTTTTTAATCTGTTCGAAGCGCTGTCACCGGATCGCTCTTCGCCGCTTTTCGTGACGGAATCAGACCGCCCAGCAAAGTAAGCACCACGCTTAATCCCACAAGCACCAGCGCTGCCACAGGCGGAAGGGATGCCTTCACGTTCACGCCGTCCGCCAAGGAACGGATTAGGCTGTTGGCTGGAATAAGAAGCAGCAGGGTGATTCCGATTCCCATTGCCCCTGCGCAAAAGCCGATAATAAAGGTTTCCGCATTGAACACCTGAGACACATTGTGTTTGGAGGCACCAATTGCTCTTAGAATACCGATCTCTTTTTTCCGCTCCAGAACACTGATGTAGGTGATAACACCGATCATAATGGAGGAAACCACAAGGGAAATAGCCACAAAAGCAACCAGCACGTAGCTGATAATATTCACAATATCCGTCACAGAGGACATCAAGGTTCCCACAAGGTCCGTATAGGTGATCACCTTCTCATCCTCTCCTGCTGCCTCCATATCTGCATTATACTGATCCAAGATGTTCACGATCTGGGATTTGCACTCGAAATCTTTTGGATAAATATTGATTCCACCTGGAACATTCAGGTCTGCGTATCCAAGCTTTTTCAGATTTCCGTCATAGGAAGCATTTTCATGTGACATCAAAGACATCATCAGCTCGGAAAGGTCATCCTCATTCATATTCATCTGGATGGCATTTGCAAAAGCCTCTGGATCAATGGCAAAGGCATTTTCCATACTGCTTCCCATCTGTCCCATTGCCTGGCTCATGGCTGTGGTAATGCTGGAGGTCACGCTTGTCATCACAGACTGAAGCGCACCCTGCATACTGTCGCTGATGGAGCCCATCATCTGCTCCATGGCAGTCTGGATTCCCTGTGTGAGCTGTGTTTCCACCTGGCTCATCACATCCGTGAATTTCGACTCAATGGCTTTGGTGATGGCATCGGAAAAAGCAGTCATCATATTTGTCATGTAGGTTTCCATTGCAGAGGAAAACTGCTTCTCCGCCTCACTGGTGTCGATCATGGAGGTCAGCCCCTTCATCAGACGGTTCTGTCCATCCTCAGACTGCATATATTCCACAAAATAGGTTCCAAGATTGGCCGGGTCCGGAAGCTGGTTAGCTTTGGCATATTCCGGATAGGCCTGAATCACATCTTTCATAAGAAGCTCTTTGATCTGGTCTGCTGTGATCGTCACCGTCACGCTTCCCTGAATCAGCTCATTGGCCTCCTGCCGGATCTGCTGCTGGATGTCGCTCTGGCTAAGAAATCCCAGAATGCTGGCAGCATCTGCTTTTTCTATTCCATTGGCCCTGGCATATTCCTGGTACTGATTCATCAGCTTCACTGCAGCGGCGATCATTTTTTCTGTGGAAACGTCCACCTTGATATTGTCATTCACCAGCTGCTCAATGTCTGCAGACAGCCTGTCATTTACTTCACTGGAACTAAGAAACTGCTGGATGGCCGACTGCATCTTTGACAGATCCGCCTCCGGCTTATCCTGAATGCTCTCCTGGTATCCTTCCAGAACATCCTTCAGAAGCGCAGTGGCTTTTTCCTCTGTAAAATCAAACTTCACAGACTTCAATGCCTCACTCATATCCGGAACCTGATCTGCTGGAAGTTCCTTCAAAATCTCTTCCGGGTCAATGGCATCGGATAGATCCAGATTCAAGTCTCCAAAGCTGATCAAACTGGAAAAATCAGGCATGCTGCTTTCGGACAGATCCGGCATATCCATGCTCATTCCCGAGAGAGCCATGCTGGAAAGATCCATATTAAAAGCACTTTCATCGATCTGAAAGGCCTCCTTCAGGGCATCCTCATTGATGCCAAAAAGAGATTCCATATTAAATTTGCTTTCCTCCTGGTCTTCCTTCCCAAACGCCTCCCCTGTGAAAACATTGATTTTTTCATTTTCCAGCTGCTGCTTCACAATGTTACTGGACACTGCCTTTTGGATCACATGTCTGGTAAGTGCCGGCGTATAGCCAATTCCTGCTGTGAGCATAGATGCTGTGGCACCTTCTGCAGGCTGTACGATTCCTACAATAGTAAGATTCTCCCCATCTGCTACCAGTTTTTTCATGTAAGCACTGTTATCAGATTTGTCCTTCCAGACCTTGTATTCTGAATCATATTCGTAATAATCCGTACTGTTTACAAGCTTGAAGCTGGTTCCGAGAATCTGATCATAGGAATAGGCTTCTCCATTCTCTGGCATCTCAACTGCTTCCTCTGCCATAAATTTCTGCACCATATCATCCAGCTCTTTACTGTCCCGAAGACCCAGTGTGTACTGGAGAAAATCGCTGATATCTCCATGAGAGGTAAGCACCAGCACACATTCCTGGTAATTTTCCGGCCATCTGCCGGCTTTCACATCATACTGATTTTTGTACAATTCTTCATTCTCCGGCATTTCGTAGAACACATCTGTACTCATGGTAGAAGACATAATGCTGTTGGAGGAACCGGAGCCAAGACCCATGGAGGAAAAGGATTTGTCCGGATTTACCTGGCGGATGCCGTTTTTTTCCTGACGGAAAATCTGCGGGGAAACTAAATAGCTGTATTCCACAGAATTGGCATACTGGTCCACCTGACTTTCATCACTGTCCAGAAAAGTTTTCAGAGATTCCAAATCATTGGAATTCATCTTGGAAAACATATTGGTGACCATCTGCGCCACCCCTACCTCTCCTTCCTTTTTCTCACTCTGGGCAGACGCTGCGCCCATCATCATGGAAGTCAGGTCCACCCCTGTGCTCTGAATCTGCAGAGGATACTCGGAAAGGGTCTCCTCCTCCATGTCTGTGATGTATTTGTCTACGCCATTAGATATGGAAAGAATCAGGGCAATTCCGATGATGCCGATAGAACCGGCAAAGGAAGTGAGAAGGGTTCTTGCCTTTTTTGTCTTCAGGTTCTGAAAGCTAAGAGACAATGCAGTGAAAAAAGACATGGAGGATTTTCCCATGTTCTTGTGAACAGGTGCTGCCATCTGCTTTGTATCCACCTCAAAGGGATCTGTATCTGACAGGATTTTTCCATCCTTCACAGTCACGATTCTGGTTGCGTAAAGCTGGGCAAGCTCCGGATTGTGTGTTACCATTACCACAAGGCGCTCCTTTGCAACCTCTTTCAGAAGCTCCATAACCTGAACGCTGGTATCAGAGTCCAGGGCCCCGGTTGGTTCATCCGCGAGAAGAATCTCCGGGTCATTGACCAGGGCACGGGCAATGGCTACTCGCTGCATCTGTCCGCCGGACATCTGACTGGGACGCTTGTGAAGCTGGGCACCAAGCCCCACTTTCTCAAGAGCTTCTTTGGCTCTGCGCCGTCTCTCGTTTTTGGAGACGCCGGAAATGGTCAGAGCAAGCTCCACATTGGCCAGCACAGTCTGATGGGGAATCAGGTTATAGCTTTGAAAAACAAAGCCAATGGTGTGATTTCTGTAGGAATCCCAATCCCTGTCCTTATATTTCCTGGTGGAAATTCCATTGATGATCAGGTCTCCGCTGTCGTAACGGTCCAGGCCACCGATAATATTCAAAAGGGTGGTCTTGCCAGAACCGCTTGGACCTAAAATTGCCACAAATTCATTGTCCCGAAGGCTAAGACTCACTCCGTCCAGGGCTCTTTGCACCAGATTTCCGGTTCTGTATTCTTTATGTATGTCTTTAATCTGAAGCACTTGCAAATTCCTTTCTGCTGTTTATATGGTATGAGTGTCAAAAGGTCTTTTGGCACTCATTTGATCCCCGGATTGCTACGCAGCTACGCTGCTCCCGCAATCCTCCAAATATTCGAAATCCGCTGATTTACTGCGTAAATCGCTACTTTCTCATATTTGGCGTGTCCCAAGTTCAAACGCCTTATCGTGCAAGCACGAACGGCTTTTTGACCTTTTGACACTGGTATCATTTAATTTTTCTATTATATCCTGTAAATGTGAATATACTGTGTCTTGAAATTGAACCACGCCTATCGTATAATAAAGAAATATATTAACGCTTTAGCGAGATGAAAGGATGAAAGAACATGAAGGTTTTACTTTTAAACGGCAGCCCGCGTAAGGAAGGCTGTACCTTTACTGCACTTAGTGAGGTTGCAAAGACTCTGAATCAGAACGGAATTGATACCGAGATTTTCCAGGCAGGAGATCCTGATAAAGATAACGTAAAAGCGGCGGCGGCGAAATTAAAGGAGGCAGATGCTCTGGTTGTAGGTTCCCCGGTATACTGGGCTTCCCCCACAGGACAGATTATTGAGTTCATGGATAAGCTCTGCTCCATGGCAGGCAAAGACATGCTTCACAAGCCGGCTGCAGCAGTTGCCTCTGCAAGAAGAGCCGGAACTACTGCTACCCTGGATGTGCTTCAGAAATATTTCAGCTATCACGAGATGCCGGTTGTATCTGCAAACTACTGGAATATGGTACACGGCAATACTCCGGCAGAGGTACAGCAGGATGAAGAGGGATTACAGATCATGCGTACCCTGGGAAGCAATATGGCATGGCTTCTGAAATGTATCGAAGCAGGGAAAGCGGCGGGAATTACCACTCCACAGGCGGAGGATAAGATCAAAACAAACTTTATCCGATAAAAAACTTAAGAGAGGTATTTTATGCTGCAGATTATCGAAACCATTAATACAGCTGTCAATAATTTTATCTGGGGAGTCCCTGCAATGGTCTGTATTTTCGGCGTCGGACTTTACCTTAGCATCCGCACCGGTTTTCTTCAGATCCGCAAATTCCCCTATGCGATCCGCACTACTCTTGGACGTATTTTCCGCAAGCGCAGCGCTTCCGACGGCGCTATCACTCCTTTCCAGGCTGTGTGTACGGCTCTTGCCGCCACAGTAGGTACCGGAAATATTGCCGGCGTGGCAGGTGCCATTGCCATCGGCGGACCCGGTGCTATTTTCTGGATGTGGGTCTCCGCACTTTTCGGAATGTGTACCAAATTCGCAGAGGTTACCCTTGCCGTTCATTTCCGTGAGATCAATGCAAACGGGGAACTGGTAGGAGGACCGATGTACTACATCAAAAACGGTCTTGGCAAAAAATGGAACTGGCTGGCTTATCTGTTTGCGGCCTTCGGCGTTCTCACCGTATTCGGAACAGGCAATGCCACACAGGTAAATACCATTACCACAGCTATTAACTCCGCACTTTTAAATTATAACATTATTAGCGAAAGCGCAGTTTCCACATCCAATCTGATCATCGGTATTGTGATCGCCATTCTGATCGCCATGATCCTTCTTGGTGGAATCAAGCGTATCGGCCAGGTAACAGAAAAGCTTGTTCCGTTTATGGCACTGCTTTACATTCTTCTTGGACTTGGAGTAATTCTTCTGAACATCCAGAATGTTCCGTCCGTATTTGTTTCTATTTTTAAGGGAGCTTTCCAGCCCTCCGCTGTAACCGGCGGTATTATCGGAAGCATGTTCCTCAGTATAAAAAAGGGTGTTTCCCGTGGTATCTTTTCCAATGAAGCCGGTCTTGGTACCGGATCCATTGCACATGCATGTGCAGATACCAAGAAGCCGGTAAAGCAAGGTATGTTCGGAATTTTTGAAGTATTTACAGATACCATCGTCATCTGTACTCTGACTGCACTTGTTATTCTGTGCAGCGGCGTTCCCATCACTTACGGAGAAGCCGCAGGTGCTGAGCTGACCATCCTTGGATTTACTTCTACATATGGAAACTGGGTATCCATTTTCACTGCAATTGCAATGTGCTGCTTCGCTTTTTCCACAGCACTTGGATGGGGCCTTTACGGTGCACGCTGTATCGAATTCCTGTTTTCCGAAAAAGTAATCAAACCATTTATGGTTGTCTATGCTCTGGTTGCTATCCTTGGTGCCACTGCAAATCTTGGACTGATGTGGAATATTGCCGAAACCTTTAACGGTCTTATGGCAATCCCCAACCTGATTGCATTATTCCTGCTCTCCGGAACAGTTGTAAGACTGACAAAGGAATACTTTGCAGGAGAGGGAAAAGAAAATTAAAACAGATATATAAAAAGACAGGCTTCCCGGAATCAATATCATTTAACAGAAATGATATTGCCCGGGGCCTGTCTTTTTATAAGAAATATTGTAAGGGTTTACTTGTTAGCTGTGAAAATCAGTTTTTGGAATCCTCTGCTTCTTTTGCTTCAGCATCTGCTGTCTCGCTGTCATCCTCACCGATCACTACTGCGTTTTTCTCTTCCTCAGTCTGCTCTTTTGCATCTTTTACGCTGACCTTATGATCATACCATTTACCCTTTTTGCCAAGGATGGCAAGGTCAAACTCTTCGTCCAGCTTCTCAACCGGAACATTGAAGCCGTAAACCTCCTCTGACATTCCGTCACTGTAGGTAACAGTATCTGTAGTAGGCTGGATCAGTTCAGCTCCATCCTTCTGTGCGTCCTCAGCTGTTCCAAGGAAAAGATTTACGATATTCTTGGAGACAAGTGTAATATGAACGGTCATTTTGCCATCCTTCACTGTAAGAACTGCTCTTCCATTGCATGCCTCATTTACATGGAACATGCCGCTGTCTGTGTCAAACTCCACACCGTATACGCCGTCTTCAAGCTCAGCTTCTGCGGTGTCCTCTGCTTTGGCAGCTTCTGTCTGTGCCGCTTCAGCCCAAACAGGCGCAACGCTTCCTGCTGTCATGGTGGAAATACTTACTGCTGATAATAAAATGACTAATGAACGTTTCATAATAACTTTTCTCCTTACTTTTTGATGAATTGAAGATAAAACATCAACAGATTATTTTGCAATAGAATCAATTGCTTCCTGAGTATGCTCTACATAAAGCTGCTCAACTGCATCAATTCTTCCAAGTCCTTCGATCTGGCAGTCGATCTCATCGAACTCTCCGGAAGCCTCGAACATGCTCTTCCAGGAATCCTCATCGTCACCGGCCATATCGTTGTTTGCATGGTCACCGGCAACAACCATAAGCGGACGAAGAACAACCTTCTTGAAGCCTGCATCTTTTACTTTGTCGATAACGACATCGCAGGCGGTATCTTCCGGCTCACCCTCTACAGTACCGATGAATGCGTTTGTAAATCCAAGCTCCTCCATCTGTGTCTGCATCTGGTTGTATGTAACATTTGCTGTGTGAGAGGTTCCGTGTCCCATGAATACGAATGCGGTTCCATCCTCAGCAGCAGCTTCCATGCTGTCATATCCTGCGCTCTTTACAGCTGCATCTGTAACTGCCTGTGCAACAGCAGCCTTGTCTTCGTTGATAGCAGTAGCATCTGATCCAACCTCACCAAGCATTGGCTCAGCGATTGCTACAGACTCAAATTTATCCTTGTACTCATCGATAGCTTCTACCATCTCATCGTACTCTGCACCGTGCATAAGGTGTGTAGGCTGAACAACCAGATTCTTAACACCGTTTGCTACTGCACGGTCAAGTGCCTGCTGCATGTTGTCGATGTGCTCATCATCTCTTGCCTGTACATGGTTGATGATGATCTGAGCGGTAAATGCTCTTCTTACAGACCAGTCCGGGAAAGCTTCTGCAAGAGCATCCTCGATTCCCTTGATATCCTCAACACGGCTGTCGTTGAAGGAAGTACCAAAGCTTACCACAAGAAGCTCGTTCTCACCGATCTCATCCTGGTTACGAGGATCATCCTTGGAAGCATCTCCTGTATCGCGTCCGAAATATTCCGGGCTTGCTTCTTCTCCCTCTACCAGCTCTTTCTGAGCGTCTGTCAGAGCATCCCATGCTTCCTTAGCTTCCTTGCACTGTGCATCTGTGTCGTCTGTTCTCTCCTGAACATAGATTGCATCGATAAGTGCTGCAACTTTATCAGCTGCCTCCTGATCTGCGTCAGATGCCTCTGCATCATCTGCTGTCTCAGTGTCATCTGCTGCCTCAGCGTCATCTGCTGCTTCTGCATCGTCTGCGTCATCTGCTGCTTCGTCAGTTGTCTCCTCTGTTGCTTCCTCTGCAAATGCAACAGTTCCTGTTGCTGCAGTCATGCTTGCTGCCATGGATGCTGCAAGAAGCAGTGCTAATAAAGATTTTCTTTTCATTTCTTTTTCCTCTTTTTTCCTGTATTTCCGGATTGAATTATGTATAAGGACACGGCCCGGCAGGGCTTTTTCTACGGCAGGAAGCTTCTGTGATTCCTGCTTTGTAAAAAAGCAGCTGCAAACTCTGCAGCTGCACTTTCCTCATAAACACATTTCCTCCAAACAGGATTACAATGATATGAACGTCAAAAGCTCTTTTGACACTGGTATCATTCCTATATATTGCTATGAGAATAAGGTTCTGTGTACCGCAGACCCACAATTCCACGCCAAGGCAGTTCTCCTGACTTCGTTCAACACCGCTTCCCCTTCCCGGTTACCCAGTGGGCTCTGAAGCAGCTCCCTTACACAGTGACGGCATCGTTCCGGATTCTCACCGGATTCTCTCTTATGCATCATGTTCATGATGCGACCTTTGCGTTATATCATTATACATATTCGACTCGGATATCTAATAGATACCATAATTTTATGTATTTTTTATGAATGTATTATGGATATTTTATGAATATACAATCTATATCAATGGACTTTCAGACAGATACATTTTAACCTGCTGTAACTCCACAATGAAACAAAAAAAGTCCTTGACAAATACCCTCAGGGGGTATATATTAAGTGCATAAGCAAGATACCCCCAAAGGGTATTTGAAAGTTAAAACGTCGGTTCGCAGTTTCCGGCCAATCATTTGTTTAATAAGAAAGGAGCCTGCCTATGACAGCTGATCATAAATCCGAAGCCTGCTGCAGCCACACTGCAGCCGATACTGAACCCCTTTCCAGCCAGGAACCTGCACAGAAGGTCTGTTCCTGCTGCGCCAAGCACACCTTGCGTTCCGAAGCGGAGCGAAAGAAACTGGTCAACCGTCTGAAGCGTATTGAAGGCCAGATCCGGGGCATTATAGGAATGCTGGAGAACGATGCCTACTGCAATGACATCCTGATCCAGTCCGCCGCTGTAAATGCCGCTGTGAATGCTTTTAATAAAGAGCTTCTTGCCAACCATATCCGAACCTGCGTGGCAAGAGATATCCGGGAGGGTAAGGATGAGACCATTGATGAGCTTGTTGCAACACTGCAGAAGCTTATGAAATAAATGAGGATATCAGGGGCAAAAGGTCAAAAAGCCGTTCGTGCTTGCACGATAAGGCGTTTGAACTTGGGACCCGCCGAACATGAGGAAGTAGCGATTTACGCAGTAAATCAGCGGATTCCGAATGTTCGAGAATTGCGGGAGCAGCTTTGCTGCGGAGCAATTCGCAGATATCAAGTTAGGGGCAAAAGTTCAAAAACCTTATCCAGCTTATATAATAAGGCGTGTCCCGTATAAGGAGGAATTTTATTATGGAACAATACAATGTCACCGGCATGAGCTGTGCAGCCTGCAGCGCCCGTGTAGAAAAAGCAGTCAGCAAGGTTCCGGGGGTTACCGCCTGCTCAGTGAGCCTGCTTACCAATTCCATGGGCGTTGAAGGCACCGCCGCAGCCGCAGCCATTATTTCAGCTGTAGAGCAAGCCGGGTACGGCTGCTCTTCTAAGAGCCAATCCAGTCAGAAAGAATCTCTTTCCGATGCAGAGAAGGCCCTGGAGGATCACGAAACCCCGATTCTGAAGAAGCGCCTTATCGCATCTGTAGGCTTTCTTCTGGTCCTGATGTACTTCTCCATGGGACACATGATGTGGGGCTGGCCGCTGCCTGCATGGTTTGACGGCAACCACGTAGCCATGGGACTTGTTCAGCTGCTTCTGGCCGGAATCATCATGGTAATCAATCAGAAGTTTTTCATCAGCGGCTTTAAGAGCCTGTGGCACCGCTCTCCTAATATGGACACCCTGGTAGCCCTTGGCTCCATGGCATCCTTTGTGTGGAGCGTCTATGCACTGTTTGCCATGACCCGTGCACAGGTAGACGGCAATTCTGAGCTTGTAATGCACTACATGATGGAGTTTTACTTTGAATCCGCCGCCATGATCCTGACTTTGATCACAGTAGGAAAAATGCTGGAAGCCCGCTCCAAGGGCAAGACAACCGACGCCCTAAAGGGTCTGATGAAGCTTGCTCCCAAAACTGCCACAGTCATCCGAAACGGTGCGGAAGCCACTGTTCCCATTGACCAAGTGGTAAAAGGCGATGTGTTTGTTGTACGTCCCGGCGAAAGCATTCCCGTTGACGGCGTGGTCCTGGAAGGCTCCAGTGCAGTAAACGAGGCTGCCCTTACAGGAGAAAGCCTCCCGGTAGATAAAGCAGCAGGAGACCGGATTTCTGCTGCCACTGTAAACCAGTCCGGTTTCATCAAATGTAAGGCAACCCGCGTAGGGGAAGATACCACCCTCTCCCAGATCATCAAAATGGTCAGCGATGCAGCTGCCACCAAGGCTCCTATTGCCAAAATCGCAGACCGGGTTTCCGGTGTTTTCGTGCCTGCTGTTATCACCATTTCCATTATCACCACCATTATCTGGCTGCTTACCGGACATGAATTCGGCTACGCTCTTGCAAGGGGAATTTCCGTGCTTGTGATCAGCTGCCCCTGTGCCCTTGGCCTTGCCACCCCGGTTGCCATTATGGTAGGTAACGGAATGGGTGCCAAAAACGGCATTCTTTTCAAAACAGCTGTTTCTCTTGAGGAGACTGGAAAGATCCAGATCGTTGCCCTTGACAAGACAGGAACCATCACAAGCGGACAGCCTGAGGTGACGGATATTCTCCCTGCAGAAGGCATCACCAGAAAGGAGCTTCTCACCCTTGCCTATGCTCTTGAGAAAAAAAGCGAACATCCTCTTGCAAAGGCCATTCTTGAAGAAGCCTTTGCACTTGGCCTTACTGCCCCGGAGGTTACAGATTTCCAGGCCCTTACCGGAAACGGGCTTTCTGCCGTACTTGGTTCTGATAAGCTGATCGGCGGAAGTATGAAATACATCAGCACACTGGTTCCAGTCTCCAACGCTCTTATGTCCCAGGCAGAAAAGCTTGCTGAGGCGGGCAAAACTCCCCTGCTTTTTGCCCGCAATAACCAGCTTCTTGGAATTATTGCTGTAGCAGACGTAATCAAGCCAGACAGCCCACAGGCTGTAAAAGAGCTTCAGAGCATGGGCATTCATGTGGTTATGCTTACCGGAGACAATGAGCGCACTGCCAGGGCGATCGGTGCACAGGCAGGGGTTGATCAGGTAATCGCAGGGGTTCTTCCTGATGGAAAAGAAAGCGTGATCCGCTCCCTGAAGGAAAAAGGCAAGGTTGCCATGGTTGGAGACGGAATCAATGACGCTCCGGCACTTACCCGTGCTGACATTGGTATTGCCATCGGTGCTGGTACCGATGTGGCTATTGATGCAGCGGATGTGGTTCTTATGAAGAGCCAGCTTTCCGACGTACCCGCAGCCATACGTCTTAGCCGTGCCACCCTTCGGAATATCCATGAAAACCTTTTCTGGGCATTCTTCTACAACGTAATCGGCATTCCTCTGGCAGCCGGCGTATGGATTCCCATCTTCGGCTGGACCCTGAACCCAATGTTCGGTGCCGCTGCCATGAGCCTTTCCAGCTTCTGCGTGGTAACCAATGCGCTGCGACTGAATCTGTTTAAGGTTCATAATGTAAGCAGCAATATTAATAATCATACTGTAAGCAACAATATTAATAATACAAGCAAAAAGGAGAACACTACTATGATCAAAGTAACAGTTAACGTAACAGGAATGATGTGCGGACATTGCGAGGCACACGTAAACAAAGCCGTTGAGGCTGCATTTGGCGTACAGAATGTTGTTTCCTCCCATGAGGCAGGAACCACAACCTTCACAGCACCGGAAAAAGTAGATGAAGCTAAGCTTCGCCAGGTAATCACAGATGCAGGATATGAAGTAACCGAAATTACACAGGAGTAAGCTTCCCCTTTCTTTTTTGAACTGCAGCACGCTCCCGGGAAATGATTGTTTCCCGGGAGCGCTTTTATTTGCAGGTGCATCTTGCAGAAAGCCTTTTTCAAACACACTTTAATGTTCTTTTTTTCATATTTCTCATCAATTTTCCCGAAACAATGTTATTTTTTCACGAATCTTAAACCATGGATTGAAATTCCTGTTTTTTTTCAGTATAATAAAGTCGATATGGGTTTCGCCATGAGACTCTGACGGGACAATTTTGTCTCAACCATTTAAAGGAGGAATTATATTATGGCAACATGGAAAAATCTTGACACACTGGCTTCTTTTGACAAGCTTTGCAGTCTTAAGAATCATGTGGACATTGCAGCTGCTCTGTCCGGTGAAGAGGGTGGCAAGCGTGTAGCTGATTATAGTACACCAATGGCAGCTGGGCTGAATTACAACTATGCAGCCAAGGAAGTAGACGAGACTGTTTTATCCGCTCTTGCACAGCTTGCTGACGAGGCACAGCTGATTGACAAATTTGAGGAATTATATAACGGAGCTGTGATCAATACAGGTGAGAACCGTATGGTCCTTCATCACCTGGCACGCAGACAGCTGGGCAATCCGGTTGTTGTAGATGGTGTAGACAAACGTGAATTCTACGTTGCACAGCAGAAGAAGGCTGCTGATTTTGCAAACAAGGTTCATGCCGGGGAGATCACAAACGAGGCTGGGGAGAAGTTCACCACTGTTGTTCAGATCGGTATCGGCGGAAGTGACCTTGGTCCTCGTGCTCTTTACATTGCACTTGAGAACTGGGCTAAGGCAAATAACACATTCAAGATGGAAGCCAGATTCATCAGCAACGTAGATCCTGATGATGCAGCTGCTGTTCTTGCTTCTGTTGACCTTGCACATTCCTTATTTATCGTTGTATCCAAATCCGGTACAACCCTTGAGACTCTGACTAACGAAGCATTTGTTAAGGATGCCCTGACTAAGGCAGGTCTGAATCCTTCCAAGCATATGCTTGCAGTTACAAGCGAGACCTCTCCTCTTGCAAAGAGTGAGGATTACCTTACCGCAATCTTTATGGATGATTACATCGGCGGACGTTACTCTTCTGTTTCAGCCGTAGGCGGTGCAATCCTTTCCCTTGCATTCGGACCGGAGGTATTTGCACAGCTTCTGGACGGTGCTGCTGCTGAGGATCAGCTTGCAACTAACCGTGACCTTATGAAGAACCCGGATATGCTGGACGCTCTGATCGGCATCTACGAGAGAAATGTTCAGGGATATCCTTCCACAGCTGTTCTTCCATATTCACAGGCATTAAGCCGTTTCCCTGCACATCTTCAGCAGTGTGATATGGAATCCAATGGTAAAACCGTAAACCGCTTCAGTGAGCCGGTAAACTATGTAACCGGTCCGGTTATCTTCGGTGAGCCAGGAACCAACGGACAGCATTCCTTCTATCAGCTGCTCCATCAGGGCTCTGATATCATTCCGCTTCAGTTCATCGGCTTTAAGAAGAGCCAGCTTGGAGTAGATGTTGACATTGAGAACAGCACCAGCCAGCAGAAGCTTTGCGCCAATGTTGCTGCTCAGATCATTGCATTTGCCTGCGGCAAAGAAGATGAGGACCTGAATAAGAACTTCAAGGGCAAACGTCCATCCAGCATTATCATCGGTGATGAGCTTACACCTGCCTCCCTTGGTGCTCTTCTTGCTCACTTTGAGAATAAGATCATGTTCCAGGGCTTTGTATGGAACCTGAACAGCTTTGACCAGGAGGGTGTTCAGCTTGGTAAGGTTCTCGCTAAGCGTGTCCTTGCGCATAATACAGATGGTGCCCTTAAGGTATTCAGCGATCTGTTGAATATTTAATAGTCATAGAGTTAGAGTTTTTGGAAATGACAAGAAAAGGATTGATCAGTTTTTTGACTGACCAATCCTTTTTTACAAGAGCCTGCTGCTCCTTCATATTTTGTTGTCTTTTTTCGGAAATAGCTTAGGCAGCTCACAGCAATAGGCAATTCCAAGAGGCGTAACAAGAAGTGGATGCACTGGCTGATAAACGGGAAGCTTCAGATGCTTCTCAAATACGGATGTAAATTCCCGGAACATGGAAGAGCCGCCTACAACGTAAATAGCCGGAACCTCATATCCTTTGAGGAATTTTTCTGTGATCAGAGCCATCTTCTCCACCGTAGCTTTAATTACAGGAAAAATTTCATCCTGCTTATCTGGCTGTCTTTTTAGCAGCTCCGCTTCTTCATAGGGAATACGATAATGTCCCGCAACCGTCATTGTCATGTGGGTTCCACCAGTGGCCTCATCATCTGTATAAATGACTTTCCCATCCTTCAGAATGCTGATTCCTGTTGTACCGCCGCCAACGTCCACAACCGCTCCGTCACGAATCTTAAGTACAGCCGCTGCGGCAGTTGGTTCATCTACAATATTAGTCACCTCAAAGCCGGCACCCTCCAGCACATAGCCTATGCTCTTAACACTCCCCTCTGATACACCGGGAGGAATTGCGGCAGCTGCATAAGTAAGCTCTGTGCCAAGCCGCTCCTCCAGTGTCTCCTTCAGTCTGGTTACCAGCTGTACACATTCATAATAGTTTACGATCACTCCGTCCTGAATGGCATGGGAGGGTGCAGAAATTCCGGCTATCGGGCGGTTTGAAGTATCTACAACAGCCAGAACTGTATTGGCAGTTCCAAGGTCCACACCAACCTTTAATCTTCCTTTGAAATTTTTACACTCACCTGTTTCCACAAGCTCTGCAAAATTTGAAAGTGTTCTGTTTTTTAAATCCATTTTCCAGCTCCGTTTTCCTTTTTCCTTATTTATTCTACTTATGATTGTAAAAGAATACAGGGGAAAATGCAATAAAAACATATCCGTTTGTTTATTTTACTATCACCTTATGCAATCTGTACGCCCCATCTTTTTTCCGGGGAAGCTGCTCTTCCGGCTTTCTCCGGAGCATAGATCCGGCCGCATCTCCAGCTTCCAGCACCGTTGTCCATGTAGCTGATTTCTGCTCCGCCGGCAACCTTTCGTACCTGAATCTTCATTTCCAGAGGAAGTACCTTGCCAAACTGCAGGCTTATTTTTATCATGTCATCCAGCTCTTCTTCCAGCTGTTTCCGGTCAATCTGGACGTATATTTTCTCATCTGTAACCTTCGCTTCAAGCCACTCCTGACCATCGGTGAAGTATTTTTGTCTTGCTTTTACAAACTCATCTATATAAGTATTGATCTCTGTTTTCTGTATTTTTGCTAATGCCCTTTTCATAACATAAGCCTCCTTAACTAACATCCACATTTCTCTTTGTTCTTGTAAATAATTATAGAAGCTTATGTTAAATTTTATGTATTACCAATGTTAAACATAGTTAAAACTTTTGTTAGTAAAGCGGACATTCGCAATCCGATTCGCTACTTGCTCATGAACGCAGTCAGATTTTAATCCCATTCCTAGTGTGCCGACAAGTTGATTTCTAGAACAATCTTGCGTCTAAATTTCTTATTTCTGCGTTGTCGTCGGTCGCCGTAGCCACCGCTACGCCTCCTTCCTCCGCCTTGAAATAAAAAATTTATCCTGCAAGATTGTTACAAGAATCAACTTGTCGACACACTAGTCATGGAACGGACTGATTGGAATTTCATTTAATTCTGAAACAAATCCGTAATCCACCATGTCTTCTTTCTCCAAGGTGGTTCCATCGAAGAAGGCTGCAGGTGTCTCTCTAAAATCTGATGGCTGAATTACATCGGTGCTCTGCAGCATATCTGCATTCTGCGCAGTGTCGGCGTCCTGCACTATGTCTGCATTCTGCGCAGTGTCGGCAGCCTGCACTATGTCGGCGTTCTGCACTGTGTCCGTAGTGCTGTCATTTCCTATTTTAGCTGAATGTATGATATCAATCCGGGATTCCTGGTACTGGTATTTTGCGCAAACAGTTTGAAGCTTGCAGGTAAAAAATATGCCGGCTCCCATTGCCAGAAGAAAAGCTGCGCCTGGTACCTGCCGTTTTGCAAAGTAAAATCTTTTCACGGGTTTTACCTTCCTGTTTCTCAATCCTTCTGCTCCATATTCACATTGATCCTGATAAAGTCCTCTATGTCCATAGGTTCCCACTGGCAGGCATCCTCCCACGAAACCATCAATCGGTATTCATGCTCTGTGGGGCAGCCTTCCGGAAGCAGCATATCGTCTGTCTGAAAAATGTGGGTTTTCTCCTGAGGGCTTTCCTGAAATGATGCTATTTTCTTCCAGCTTCCTTCCCATTCACTTTCTTCCAAAAGGGTGCAGCGCAGAGGGAGCGCCCCTGCGGTAACAACCTCGATGCTGTAGGTCTGGCTGGTCTGGCTGATGCCATTGGTGCTTTGATTGGATACCAGAATGGAATATATGGCCTGGCTGCCAGGTGCCCATGTCTCTGGCAGCTCTCCTTCCGGGCAGATGGACACCTTATGCTCAAATCCTGCCACCTTCATGTGGGAATCCTCAACAGCCAGCAAAATGTATTTGGCGTAAGTATCTGTGGGAAGCGCCACCAGCAAAAGCATAAAAGACAGAAACATCATAGGCGGCGTCAGTAAGGGAAGCCGTATTATACGTGACAGTGTCAGCTGCAAAAACCGAGCTGCATCCAGACGCAGTTTTCTTTTTTTGCGATTATTGTTATTGTTTTCTATCATAGCTGCGCCTCTTTCGAAACCATATAAGGATTATGCACATGGTAATAACAGGTGCGGTAAATACTAATGCTGTAAGCCAGCTTCCAGGTGACATGTGATCTGCTGTTTTCACAGAATTCCTGTGTTCGGTTTGTTCACTGTTCTCGCTGCTTTTCTTTTCAGGCTCCCCTTCTCCTGTATTGCCGGAAATGCTCTGGGCGGCTTCTGTATGGATTACAATGGTATGAAGGGTGTCCTCTGCTTTATTTCCAAAGAAGGTGTCCTCTTCATCTTTCCCGCGCTCGTAAGCCCATCGCCAGTAAAGGATGTATTTCTTCTTTTCTCCGGAAAGAAGAGAGCCTTCCTGAAGAAACATGTCCATCTGCTCCGGGCTGCTCCATCCATCCTGACTTCCTACAAGCCATCCCTTTTCCCCTGCCAGCCTTAGTTCAAGGGGACTTTTGAGCACTTCCATGTCCCAGCCGGCTTTCAGCCAAACCTTATAATCCATTTTTGTTTTTCCTGTGTTTTGAAGAAAAAAGGTGTAGGCTCCGCTGGTTCCGGGGGCAATCACCTTGTCCTGGCTTTCGCTTTGCACGGTAAGCTCCCCCGCCTGGTTTTTGTCTTCAGTCTGAAAGATCCGAACAGCAGTATCTGTTGTCCAGATCTGCCGTTCATCCCAGGTCTGAAGCCCTTCTGCAGCCTTTGCACTCCCATCTTCCTTTACCGTCTCACTGTTTTCAAGAATGCCCTCCCTGACTGCAGATTTGCTCCTTGCATTTATGTTTTTTCCTTCTGTAAGGCAGATAACATTCCCATGACGCATATTTTCTCTGGGATTTTTATTCCACCAGGGAAGCAGAAGAAGCAGGCACAACAGGAGCAGGAATTTTCGTTTAGTCAATCTGAGTTACCGTTGTTTTCATGCTCAGTTCCACTGTGGAGGCTTTGTTCGCTGCTGCCTGATCGCCAAGATATGTATCTTTCTCATCGCTGTTTCCGTTGTATGCCCACTCCCAGGAGACATTCACAAAACCATCCGCACCGATTCCTGATAAATCTGTATTTGCAGCATAATTTTTAGAATATCCCTTGATTGCATTTTCAACAGCTGTTTTCAATTCAGCTATACTTGAACTTCCATTTGCAATCGCTGCTCCTGTTGAATCTTTAACACCCTTCATGCCGTATTTTTTATCCCCAACCTTGAAAATAATTGGAAAATATTCCGACGATGCACTCCCCTCATCCGTATACTCCCACCCATTTAAAGTCAATGTAGGCTCATAGGATACCTTTACCGCAACCTCCGGCTTTCCGGTAATCGTGGCATTCAGCAGTTCCCCTTTGGTTCCCGGTGCAACTACGTGGTCGCTTTCTCCGCCACTGCTTACTACCGACTTTACAATAGTCCCCACAACATTTTCATCATCTTTTGCATACTCACTTGCAAACATTGTCCCGTTTGCAGTGACAGTCACTCCGAATTTCGCCGCTCTGGCACTGTCTGTGCCGGTTCCGCTTGTAATATACTTGGCAAATGATCCTGAAATCACGCTCATGGTCAATAAAGTGGTCACACCGGCTCCTGCTGCAATCCGCATTGCTTTGTTTTTCATCATAATTTGCATTCTCCCTTCAATCCTGACTTTTTTCTCGTTCTGCCCGCAGGACATCCAGTTCTGCCAGCAATGCTTCTGTACTTTTTTCCTTCTCTTTTTTCTGTCTCAGATCACAGCTTTTGTCATAAACTGCCATCAAAAGCAAAGGACAAACCACACATAACAGTATTCCCTTTGTGCTCTGCATAAACATTGCCGTATTTCCAAGTCCGGGAAGCCGCCAGCAGTAAATCCCTGCCAGATTTTCGCTTCTTACCGGCTTTTCATCTTCTGTATTGTTGGCGTCGCCTTTTGTTATCCAGGCAAGGGCGCCCGTCTCATCTGTAATGATTTCTGTCACTCTGTGTGTAACGGTAGCCGTCCCGTTTCCCTCAGGGTCATAGAAACAGATTACATCCCCTGTCTTTATATTTCTGGCATTTACTTTGCGGCAGATCACCAGATCTCCGGAAGCCAGCTGGGGATTCATACTATCTGTCAGGATAACCATGGGAAATATTCCGCCAATATCCGGCACCTCATTTTTGTTTGTAATGCTTTTGATAATAAGGGTACAGTTGATAAGCAGAAGTGGAATCAGAATGAAACAGAAGAGGGATCCGACCAGAGTGCAGATCCGATGAACAACAGAAGTTCTCTTTTTTCTCATTTTTCCCTCCAGATTTGTGACAGGCTTTATTATAACAGGACAAAGCCAAAAAAGGACGGATTTGCACATTCCTCAGCTTTTTAATCACAAAGCGCATTTTGGGAACATTTTGGGCAAAAAAAGCCCCGGATATTCGGGGACTTCCATGCTTTTTCGACATTTCGTCCTCCCATCCGGGGATGTGTAGAGCGGACATTCCAGGTCCGCTTCGTTACTTGCTCATGAACGCAGTCGCTTCGCGATCTGTCTGCCTGAAGCTTTCGCTTCTACATCAGCTGAATTTTTTAATCTTATTTAGCAAGCCCTTTTTACCTGTAGCCAAAAGAAGCTGTAAATAAATCTGAAAAATTTCCTGATCCGGCGCATAAAGCTCACCGGCTTCCAGATATTTCTTCATGATTTTGTCATAGTCCTTCAATTCCTCTGACAGCCTGGGGTAATCCCTGTTTTCCATAAGGTTGAGAAGATATTCCTTTTTTCCTGCGTAAACCTCTGCCAGATTCACCCCTTCGCCCTTCAGTTTCACATAATTCCAGGACCAGTCCAGATATTCACGGGATTTTCGCCCTTTTCTATCTTTGTTGTACTGATCCCTTCTTTCTTTTACAAGGGTCTTAACCTGCCCGGAATATCTGGCAAGAAACTCCCGGCAGGGAATACTTGTGCTTGTGATAACCGTCATAGAGGGAATATAGGGCTCAGTCAGCTTATTCATGTAGCCCTTTCCAAACCAGATTTTCAGATAGGGATCCACTGCATCAGGCACACTTAAGGATACTCCTTCCAGCTCTACTCTTCTGGTTTTTTCAAATATTTTTTTCGGGTAATACAAGGTGGCGCCCTTGAGACGGACTACATAGTCTTTTCCCTTACATTCCTTCTGATTTTCATAAAGCTTTTGATACAGATATTTGGAAAGTCTGTCTCTTCCGCCAACCATAAGAATTGCCACAGGAAGCTTGCACAGCTTCTCCTTCCAGGTAAATTCCTGGGAACGCCCGTCGCAAAACTGGATCCAGCCCATTTCCAGGCAGCGCAGCCACAAATGGAGCTTCCTTGAGCTTTCCTTTCCTCTAAGGGGATAAATGTCAATCCCGATTCCCGGATATTCGTAATTTCGTCCCTCGTCCATTCGAAAGCACAGGGAATTTTTGTCCTCATACCGAAGGAAAAATCCGGGAAAGCGCTTGTTCTCATACATGGATTCCAGGGCTCTGTCCTCCCTTTCTTCCTTAAGGTATGCAAGGCGAAACCGTTCCATATCAGACAGCTTCATCAAAATTCCTCCCGCCAGAGGGCTTTTTGGCATCTCGTCCCCATACACTGCGTGTACCGCCAGACGTGGTGCCAGATAGTATTCAATTTTATTTTTCGTGCAAAGCCTGTCCACTTCTTCAAGAAGAGAAAGCAGCACCTGCTGTTCTTTGTTCAATGTACCTGTTTTCCTTTCCTCAGACAATCGCCTTTAACAGTTCTGTGATTTCCTCCAGGCTTTCGTATTTGCCAAGCCATGCATCCAGAAATTCCGTAAGGTCCTGCTTTCTTCCAAAGGAGCGGATATAGCTGCTTCCGTCCTTCAAATCCTTCAGTACCCGGTCTGCTCCTTCTATGCGGACATATTCAGGAGCGTCTTTTTTCAGTGCCTTTCTGTAATAAGAAAAGGCCTCACATGTTTTTCCCTGTTTATAAAGAATATCTCCTGCTATAAGAGAAGCTGCAGGCTTACATTCTTCTTTCCTCTCCTGCTCCAGGGCTTGAGAAAGAAGCTCTTCCAGCTTTTGCATATCCTCTGTATAAAGCAGCTCTGTACCAAGCTTAGCCAGTTTTCTGGAAAATCCAAGCTTTTCTGCCCCGTATGCGCATATATCCAGGTAAACCATATTTTCGATTTTAAGCTTTCCTGTTTTTTCTGATTTTCCCTGCAAAAGCTTTTCTTTTATATCTTTTAGAAATTCCCTGATCTCCTCCGGTCTGTTCAGGCCTTCCAGCTTCATCTGGCAGAAATATCCGTCAATGCTCTCATCCTCCGGCAAAAGCTGCTTCCACAATGCGGCAAGCTCCACTGCTTCTTGTACTTTTCCCTTTTCTACCAGGCTCTTGCAGGTTCCCATAGCAGACATTTTATGTTCTTTCAGGAATTTATCCAGCTCCAGCTGAGTCATTCCGTTGGTGGTTTTGCTTCTCACAGCCACATACACATCAAGTGCCTCACGGCATTTCCCCTGCAGCCACAGCAGGTCTCCCTTGTATTTCAGGAAATATCCATCCTCAGGAAACAGTTCCAGACAATGGGAAAGAAATTCTTCCCCTTCTTCTGAAGGCTTCTCTTTCTTTGCCCTTTCCATCAGAAAACGGATCTTAAACTTCAGAAAGGAAGGATTGTCCGGATATTTTTCCAGAAGCTGATCAATTTCCCTTTCTGCTGCTCTGTTTTCACCAAATTCGTAATGGCAGGCCCCACTTCTGAAGGTAAGAATATCCTGTAAAAGTGCCTCCATGGCAGGAGAAAGCCCCTGCAGCTTTTCCCGGACTCTGAGCATTCTGTATGCCTTGGACACCTTCTCGGAATAAAGAAGGGTCAGCATAGCTGCCATAAAAACCTCTTCCTTTATATCAATAAGAACCGGATGATAGAAATTATAAATATGCACAAATTCTTCTCTTCCGATAAAATCTGCGCTAAGCTGTACCCGGAAGTAATCTCCGAAAATCTGGTTCAGAGTATGGAAATCTCTTTTTTCCAGAAGAGCTTCCAGAGAAACCTTCTTTTGCTCCAGCCTGTTCATCAGATCCTGGGCAGTAGCCTCCCCTAACAGCTCCTGTCTTTTGCGTATGAGTCTGTGGGAGCGTTTTGCAGTGGCCATGTAGTAAAGCTTGCGGAACACCGCATCTTTTCGCAGACGGAAGGTATCCAGCTTAGGCATATATTCTTTTCGGAATTCCTCATAATTCATATGGTGACATTCCACTGCGTCATGAGATTCCCTTTCCCCGTGAGGGGGAATGTAGGACCATTCATCCCCGTAATGCCAGATCAGGTAATCACTGACTTTATTGGGGATCATTACATCTACGCCCTCAAATCTGCCGTATTTAACAGGGAACATCATGTCCTTATCAAACAGGAAGGGACAGCCGCCCCAGCGCATTGCATAGCGGCTGCATTCCTCTTCTTTGTAGGAAAACATGATTTTTTCCAGCTTTTTCAAGGTTCTCTCTTTTCCAAGGAAGAGATAGGAAAAAAGATATTTCAGATACAGATGAACCGGTACCTCGTAACGGTTTCCGTACACCACTGCTATGTTGATCAGATCTGAATAGATCATCAGGTGTGTTCTGTATTTTTCGTATTCCCTGTCGTCATCCGGAATAGGATCCAAAGTCAGTACGTCAATGATCTCTCCTGCCTTGTCCTTTCCGATGATCTGGTGTCTGTGAATGGCACAGGTGTCTGTAGAGGCATACCTCGGGAACGTATTGGTATAGCTTCTGTCCACATCCACACACTGGAACGCACGATTTGGAGGAAGCACCTGGTCGGATAGCTCCACCAGCTTGTTCCAGTCGTCTCTTGGCATATAGATATCCACATCGTCATCCCAGGGAATAAAGCCTTCGTTTCGCGCCACACCGATGAGACTGCCTCCGGCCATTACATATCTCAGGTTATGCTTTTTACACATTTCGTCAATCTCCCGAAACAATTTCAGAAGATATTGCTGTTTTTCAGTCATTTACTTTCCTCTCATAATAAAGCTTCCTCGCAGCACACCTTTTCTTGCTGCAAGCGTTTTCTCTTTTGTCTCAGGTCTTCTGCAAAAGGGTTTCAAACAGCTCCAGGGATTTTCGGTTGTTTTCCCTGCAATCAATCCCGGGTGCCTTGCATTCTCCCTTTTCAAAGGCCTCCATGCCTTTCAAAACGCCCAAGACAGAGGGTTCTGTCAGCATTCCGCCATAGTCCTCACAAAAGCAGCGTGCTCCCGGGACATTTGTTGCCACAAAGGGAACGCCCAGTACTGCTGCCTCAAACAGGACTACAGGAAGGCCTTCATAATCTGAGGATAACACCAGCAGATCACTTGCCTTCAATATGGGCATAGGATTTCGTATACTTCGAAGCAGAATAATGTGACTTCCTGCAGCGCTGTTTTTTGCCAGCTGGCAAGTCTGTTCATAGAGGTTTCCCGCCCCGCCGATTATAATCAGCCATGTATTTTTGTTTTTCTTCCAGAAAAGCTCAAAGGCCTGGATCAGACGGTTATGCTGCTTTTCCTGGGAAAAGCGTCCGATGTTAATAAATTTTCGGTCGCTGCCATTTAGTACCTCCTGAAGCTTCTTAAGGGAAACGGTACATTTGGTTTCCTGGTCAAAGCAGATGGCTTCCCCGGACCGCCTTTTGATTCCTTCGTAATCCTGGCAGTTGGGAATGACGGTAATGTTGTCCCTTCGCCCGCCGATGGCTTCCACAGCCTTTGTAAGATCACGGCTTACTGCTGCCACATGGTCATAGGAGGCATAAGCGTCATGAAGTACATATTTATTTGGGTTTTTCTTTCTCTCTATTTCTTTTTCCATGTCATTGTGTACCCAGATGGTTCTGGAAAAGGGTGCCTGCTCAAACATGGAAATTATATAATTTTCGTAACCATTAAAGTGGAGAACTGCCTGAAACCGGGAATTGCCGAAATGCTTTTTCCATTCTCTTGCATAGGCATGTGTAAGTCTTTTTGTGCGGATTCCCAGCTTCATGTAAAGTCCCTGACAGATGGCAGTAAGCACGTCCATATTCATTTCGCTTCCAAGAGGATACACATTGGCCTGATGAGGCAGGCAGTCCAGCCGCCAGGGTGCTTCCTTAAGGGAATTCATGCGGTAGGAAATAAAATAATTGTATTTTTCCTGATCAAGCTCCTTCATCAGATTTAAAAAGGAGGTGGTGATTCCATTCTGCTGAAAATCTCCTGCATAGAGCAGCACGTTTTTCTTTTGATTTCCACTGGCAGAAGCAGTGTGGCAGAGGTTTTCTCCAAGAATCACATGATGGCAGAGGTTTCGGATTCCGCTTCCCTGTTCATAGGTTCCGTACTTCTTCCGGAAGGCTTCATCAAGCTCTTTGACAGGTGTTTTTAACAGGTCTGCCACCTCTTTTGGCGTGCGCACCAAAGGAAAAGGATAGGTCCTGATATCCTCGTACATGCCCCTGCTTCCTGCATAATCCTCAATATCATAAGCAAACAGGATAATCTTTTTACCGGAGTTGGCAAAGTCATACATAACACTGGAATAATCGGTGATCAGCACATCACACATATTCAGGACCTCATAGGTATCATAGCCCTCCGGAAATTTTTGAATGTGCCGATAACCGGACAGGTTCAGCCCATTTCCCACAAAGGGGTGAAGCTTAACAAGAAGCAGCTGATCTTCATCCAGACACTGATCAAGAACGTCCAGATAGCCCTGCATTTCCTTTACAGAGTCCTTGCTGTCAACTGCATCAGCCTTCCCCCGGAAGGTGGGCATGTAGACAGATACCTGCAGGTTCCCGAAGCCGAATTTCTTTTTCAGGGCTTCTCCTTTGTCCGGGTGAAAAAAGATCTCGTTTCTTGGGTAGCATTCGTGAATAAACTGCCCCTGGTACAGATTATCCAGCATGTAGGCTCCCCGCATTTTTTCCTCCATAAACACATTGGAAAAAAGCAGGTAATCGGACATGAGAAGATTTCGCATAACATTTCCCATGCTGTAGCGCTCCTCCAGGTTGTCTCTTCCCATGCATTTCAGAGGAGTTCCGTGCCACACATTCAGATAGATCTGTCCATCCTTTTTAATAAAGCGTCCCGGAAACGTAGAGTCATTGATGAGAAATCCGGCTTTGGAAAGCATTCGATAATAAAAAATGCTTCCAAACTTCACCAGATGATCTACCCTTAATCCATAGTGCTGCAGCTTTTTTTCCACAGAATCTCTGTAGTCGCTGCGGCAGGCCAAAGCAATGGTATAGTTCTTATATTCTTCCCGGTTCAGCTCCCGCAGAATTGCAAAAATATTGCTTTCCATGCCTCTTCCGCTTCTGGATTCCAGCAAAATCAGGTGTGGATCGATCCGTGTTTTCTCATAAAAGGTATTGTAAAAGGGATACCAGGTGCCGCTTTTTAATTTTTTCTTTATTTTAGTCCATGCCGACATGCTTTTTTACCTCATCACAGATATTTTTCATACAGGGCTGTTGGATCTCATTGAAAAACAGATTGCATTTTTGCCGCTCCTGCTGATAGCGGTCTCTTCCATGACAGATCTCTGCTATGACATCTATAAATTTTTGCTGGCTGTCCGGCTTTGCGCCTGGTGTCACCTTATCGTACTCAAAATTCATTCCACGGCCCTTTAAATACTGCTCCTTGTCATAGGGAAGGAAAATAAGCGGCCTGTCAAGAAGCAGATAGTCAATGTAAATGCTGGAATAATCGGTAATCAGAATATCAAAAATATCGGCTATATCCATAATGTCTTCAGCTTGCTCATTTCCCAGGTATCTTACCCGGTCAGAAAGGTAAGGGCCTGCATTTCCCTGCTCGCTGATGTGAGTGCGAAGGAAAATAACGGCGTCCTCCTTTTCCAAAAATGCATCCAGTGCTTTTTTGTCATAATCTTTGAAAGGAAACAGGCTGGTCACGCCGTAGTCCCGGAAAGTTGGAGCATAGAGGATAGCCTTTTTGCAGGATGGAAGATCGGGATACATGCTTCCCAATACCTTCTCTTTATCTGTCTTTGTAAAGAGCACATCATTTCTTGGCTGTCCCCAGACCTTTATCTTGTCCGGTGAGATCTGAAAGCTTTCTGCCATTACAGGAATCAGCCGGCTTGAGCAGGTCAGCACAAAGGTATAATTTTCTGTAAAAATTTTCTTAAAATAGATTCTGGCAAGGCGGGAAAGATTAGGGTCCATCAGTGCGATTTTTTTCAGAGGGATTCCATGCCACAGGTTTACAATTGTCCTGTTTTTCCCAAGACCTGTGCCGTAAACAGGAAGTCCTGCAGAGGTAAACCATACGCCTGCTGACAGAGCCTTTTTCATACCCTCAATGGAGCAAGTCTCTATAAAATATTGTTCGCCGTACTTATCACCAAGCTTTTTTCTTAGCTTCTCATCATTGATCACAAAATAGGGTGTAATCTCCGGAAGGTTATCCTTTACATATTCAAACAGATAGCGGGAATTGTAATTGTAATGTGCGTTGTCTGTAGATGAAAAAATCCAGATTCCCGGGTCCGGCTTTTTCGTAACCCTATGACTGACCAGCTCTGCCTTCAAAAGGCTTTTCAGTTTCCCCATGTATGCTTCCTCTTTTAGTTTTTTTTCTTAAATTTCCCTGTAAGCCATGGAAAATATTGATTGATAATGGAAACTACACCGCATTCTATGAGCATCAGCTCTGCCAGAATGCCGGTACATTCCAGATAGTATCTTGGTCCTGCAGTCTCTGACAGGGTGTAGATTGCCTTCCATCCTTTGATCACAAGGACTTTGAAGCCCAGGGTTCCATGGGTTGCCATAATGATCAGGGAATTTTTTCCCGCAAATTCCAGATAAGTCATCTTCCACCATTTCTCCAGATATTCCAGAACCAGAATGGTTCCCATGGAGCCAAGAATTCCGTTTATGTAAAACATCAGATGACTGTCTCCGATTCGAAGCAGGTTGATGTCTACATGAAGGTTTCTCTGCGACAGGAAAATAGTGGCCACGAACATCACCGCACCGATGACAAATCGCAGATTTCTCTCTTTGATTTTGCTAAAAAGCATAAAGCAGAGATACCCTGCCCCGATAAACCAGAATCCCAGAATTCCCTTACTCACTGCCAGGATGGGAAATGACACGATTTTGTACTGTCTTTCGGTGAGCATGGCCTTCAGCATTGGAAGCAGAGTGTCTGAAGTGTACACCGTGATAACCACAGACAGGATTCCGCTGGCGATCCGCACAAGATTGCTCTTTGCTTTCATTACCAGGATAAAGATCACCTGCGCAAAAAACAAAGCCGGCAGGAACCACAGAGCACTGATTCCTCTCAGGCTCAGTGTGGTGTAGGCCTGGTACACAAATTTCGAATACATCTGTGCGTGTCCGGTGCCTTTCATAAGGCAAACCAGCATATTATACAGCATTACAATGGCACTGTATCCAAAATATGGAATCATAAGACTTTTGAAATGCTTCCATATATACTGGCTGGCACTCATCTTGCGAAATGACTGGCGCATGCAGAGCAGGTAGCCGGAAACAATGAAAAATATGGGGATTTTGTATGCTGCAAACCATAGGTCTATGGGATTTCCCAGAGAAGTAATATGCCCAAACACCACCATTGTGATTCCCCAGCCTTTTGCTGCATCCAGATATTTCTTTCGCTCTTTTGAGCTGTTTGGTAATTCGCTCATTTCTTTTCCTTTCCCTCAGCAGCCTCTGGACTTCAGAAATTCCAGAGTACGCCTGCTGTTGTTATGATCTGTGTATGCAAAATGCTCCTTTCGCATCTGTGCATACCTTTCTTTTTCCTTAAAATTATTTTCTATATATTCTTTTATATTCTTTACGAGGCATTCCTGATCCAGACATCTGTCTCCGAATAAGTCCCTGGTCATATCAATATAGCTTCCATTTGCCTGCTGATACAGGTCATAGTCAAACTGATAGAACAGAACCGGCTTAGCCAGATAGTGGACGTCCCAGCTCACACTGGAATAGTCGGTGATCAGCATGGAGCATTTCATGATCAGCTCGTTTAAGGGCTGGCTGCCCTGGACGATCAGCTTTACCTGGTCATTTTCTGTTTGAAATGCTTCCAGGAATTCCTTCATTTTGGGATGAATGTGGAAAATGATCTTCACATTGTTTTCCCGCAGGAATGCTCCCAATTCTGGATTTTCCAGCAGCTGTCGGTACCGTCTGCAGTACTCACTTTCCCGGAATACTTCATCGGACTGCTCTTCCAGCCAGGGGCGCCAGGTGGGCATGATCAGGATGTTTTTCTCATCTGGTCTGGCTTTATTTTCCAGGACATCCCATCTAGTAAAGCCAAGAATAGGCACGTTTTCTTTGGCATATCCGAAGTTCTCTGTGACGATCTTCTGCTCAAACTCTGAGGTGACGGCAAAATAGGTCATAGGGGCGGAACCGTTTTTTCCGAATAGTTTGTCTACCCGTTTCAGGGCAGTTACGCCGTGCTGCAAAAACAGCATTTTCTTCTGACTAATCTGCCTGGTAATAATATTAGGCTTAGGCTTCCACGCAAATCCATGATTTCTGGCATCTGAAGCCACATAAATCCGGGCTGCCAACATGTACAACATATGTCTTGCACTCATAAAAGGAACCAGATTCCGGCCATATTTTTTCATCTGCGGCCACTGGAGTGACTTCTTGTCCAGAATGAAATAAATATGCTTTTTTTCTTTTTCCGGAAGATTTTCCATACAGTATTTGAAAAAATAGGAACCGTTATCCTGGGCTTCTGTACAGTATTTCTCATAAATCACCCATATTTTTTTCCTGTTCCACACTGGCTTTGTGAGCATGTAAAACAGATAGATGACATTCTCTTTCACTGCCGTAGCGGTACTGTCGTATGAGGCCCGAAGCCGATCATGGAGCGTAAGCATATGATTCGTACTTGCCATTGGAAATAAAATATGATTCCCCTTTGGAATCTCGTAATTTCCAAAGAGAAGCTTCAGCCGTGTGACCCCATCCAGAATTACAGGCAAAATTTCTCCCTCTTCGGTGTAAAGATACACATCCCAGTCACCCTCCCATAAAGTCATATTCCCTGTGCTGCCCCAGATCCGGATCTGAAACGGCTGCCTGCCGGAGGCCTGCTGCTCTTCTGAAAACTGATGCCTTCCTGAAAAATGCCTTTCTTTTCCTTTCGGAAGCAACTCATATTCCAGCGGATATTCTGCCGGTCGGACAATATTTCGGGATTTCAGCACTGCTTTCTCAATTTTCAAAGCTTTGCCCGCCTGCGCATATACCGTAAAATCAGAGCCTTTTACTTTCAGCCTTGTCACAGTAATAATTCGATTCCCACTACATTCGCTGTTGCTTTGCATTCTGCTGCCGTTACCAGCTCCGCTGGTTTTCCTAATCCTTCTGCTGCTCCCTGTCCCGCCGTTATTCCTGCTCATCTGCTTTCTCTTCTTCCTTCTTTTTGCCCCATTTTTCCACAATGGCATCACAGATTCGCCTGCTGTTCTGGTCGTCAAAATATTTGTAGAAGTTGGTACGCATGGCATCGTACTGGGGTTTGATCACGAAATGATCGGCTGCGCATTCTTCCATATAAGTAAGAAGCCCTTCCACATTGTCCGCACACTCTCCGAATAATTCCTTACTCATATCCAAATAGCTTCCGTGTGCTTCCTCGTATTTTTCCCGGTCAAACTGGAAGAATACAACAGGTTTATCCAGGTAAAATACATCCCAGCACACACTGGAATAGTCGGTTACCAGCATTTTGCAGCGCATCATCAGCTCATTGGCAGGCTCTTCCCCAAATGCGATCAGGCGGATTCTCTTGGATTCCACGGAAAAGTCCTGCATAAATTCACGGAACTTGGAGTGAAGATAAAAATTAGCGCACAGGTCGTTCTTTTCCAGGAAATCGTGGAAACGCCTGGAATTCAGAAGCTCCATGTAGTTCCGGAAATAATCGCTTTTTTTGAATTCCTCTGCCGTTGCATTTTCCAGCCAGGATCTCCAGGTAGGCATGATCAGGATTTCCCGAAGGCCTTCTGATTTATCCTCCAGCACATCCCATCTGGCAAAACCGCTGTTTACGATCTCGTCCTCTGCGTATCCGAAATATTTCTCTATGATTCCTTTCTCGAAATCAGAGGTTACCACGAAAAGATTGCAGGAACCTGCTTTTCCCTTGCCATAGAAGAAATCCACTTTCTTCAGGGCGGTTACGCCGTGCTGGAGAAATACAAGATCCTTTCTTCTCAGGTAGCGCTTCAGGATACTGCCTCTCTGACGCATAGCGTACAAATGATTTCGGGTGTCTGTGCTCACCAGAAGCTTCGCTGCCTGCATGTAGATCATATGGCGGATGCTCATGAAATCCACTACCCGATTTTTGTACGGACGCAGCTTCTCACGGTCCGGTGCATTCTTATCGATCACATAATAAATGTGATTTTTCTGCCTCTTTTCTTCCCCGTTTTCCATGCAGTATTTGAAGAAATAGTAGCCGTTGTCCTGGGCCATCATGCAGAATTTCTCATATACCAGCTGAATCTGCTGGCTGTCCCAGTAAGGCTTTAACAGGCGGTAAAGGAAAAATGCGACCATTTCCTTCATACGGAAGTCCCATCTGTCATATTCGCCTTCCTCGCGATACTGGAATGCAAGATTCTTGGATGACGTATTGTAGGGATACAGGAAAAATCCGTTTTCTTTTTTATATTTTCCGCTGTATAAAAACGCGGTGAATAAGCGGTAATTTCTGGTCATGGATACAGAAGCTTCATATCTGTCCCCGGTTTTCGGATTCAAAAATACCACCAGCACATCCCAGTACAGGCTTTTCCACTCCACCTGGTCCAGATCCAGCTCTGCCTCAAAGCGGCGCAGATTATTTCTCAGTCTGTTTTTTCTGATCGTAAAGCTGTACGCTTCCCGTTCTACCTCCAGCTTGCTTCTGAATCGAAACAGGACCTTGTCAGGGAAATAGCCATATTTATCTGCATCTGTAACCAGTCTGAGCTTCAGAAGGTTCTTATTGATGGTAAGATAGCGCAGATGGCACATCTGTGTCATTTTGTGGATTCGCCAGTTGGCGCAAAGTCCGAACAGCCATCTTCCTTTTTGATCCATGTAGACGCACAGGGTGTATGCAATGTCTTTGGCGCCCTCCTGGGTTAACAGGAGCTTTTCGGAGCAGGCCTGCTCACAGATCCAGGCTTTTTTCCCTTTCTGCAGATCCTTGTCCTGCTTTGCCCGGCCTTTATCAGCCAGACGATATCGGAAATATTGTCCATCTGCTATGGTCTCCAGAAGGATTCGCACGCTTTTATTTCTTCCATATTCCATGGCAGGAAGAAGGATACTGGTATCAATGGTAAATTCACAGTCGCTCTGTACATCCGTTACAGGCAGAATATAAATTTCCTGATTTTTTACCCCGGCAAGAAGCACCCTTACCTGCTCAAAATCAGAGAGCTTCTTTTCCTTAAGCGTTACCTTTACCTTCCCGCTTCTATCCCCGCACACATCTGCCAGAATATCGTCTGTTCCATTCAGATTAAATGCAGGTGTTTCTTCATATACAATCTGTCCATCCTCATTCTGGTTCCAGCAGCAATATTGCATGGTTTCCTTATTTAGATAGCAGTCTTCCAGATTGATCTTTGTTTCCATATTTATTTCCTCACGTAGATGTCCCCAAATTTTATCATATCATTACTATATTATAAAGAAATCTTTACGAAAGTCAATGTTTGCGGCAGGAAACTGCACTTTCCAGCAAAAAAAAGACTGCCGCCAGGGATAGTATTTCCCATTTGCGGCAGTTTCATTTTGTTTTCTTATCTGTTATCGTTTTCTTTCTTCATGTTCAGATCATTTTTGATCTGCGTGGAGGAGATTTCCGGGGTGCGTGGAAGGTAGATCACTTCGCAGCCTTCCTCCTTGAGGAAATCGAATTTCCCCTTCCAGTCATCTCCCATCACAAAGGTGTCCACATGATATTCCTTCACATCTGTCCGTTTCTGCTCCCAGTTTTCCTCCGGGATCACAAGATCCACATACCGGATGGCTTCCAGCAGCTGTTTTCTTTTTTCATAGGAAAAATAGCATTTCTTCTGCTTCTCATTCCAGTTGAATTCGTCTGTGGAAAGTCCCACGATCAGATAGTCTCCATACTCCTTGGCTCTGCGAAGCAGGTTAATGTGCCCATAGTGAAGCAAATCAAAGGTTCCATAGGTAATTACTCTTTTCATTTTATCAGAAAATCTCCTCAATTGCATTATTCCGTTAATTTAGTTTTCTCCAAGATAATATCTGCCATATGCATCTGCTGCTTTCATTGCTGCAAATACCGTTTCCGGTGTGACTTCAAATGGCATGTTGTGAAGGGTATCGTTCTCAGAGCATGCGGTTTTAGCTACTTCCATGAGCTGTTCATCTGTGACGTTTTCTGCGCCAAGCTCTTTTAAGGTGACTGGAAGTCCTACCTCGATGCACCATAAAATGATATCCTCTAATTCTTCCTGTGGAACATTCTCCAGAACCAGCTGGGTGAGAGTTCCGAAGGCAACCTTTTCTCCGTGATACATGTGGTGGCACTCTTCCAGAACAGTGAATCCGTTGTGGATTGCATGTGCGCCTGCAAGTCCGGCACTTTCAAAACCGATTCCGGATAACAGGGTGTTTGCCTCGATAACCTTCTCTACAGCAGGTGTGCATACCCCGGCTTCCAGTGCGATTTTGGCTTTTATACCTTCTTCCATCAGGGTATCAAAGCAAAGCTTTGCAAGGGCCATAGCGGCTTCTGTGGTCTTACCCCCTGCACAGGAGGCTGCGCCGCTTTGTTTGCATGCTCTTGCTTCGAAATAAGTTGCAAGGGCATCTCCCATTCCTGCTATTGTGAGACGAACAGGTGATTTCGCAATAATATCTGTGTCCATAAGCACCAGATTTGGATTTGCAGGAAGGAACAGGTATTTTTCAAAAACGCCCTCCTCTGTGTATACAACGGATAATGCACTGCATGGTGCATCTGTGGAAGCAATAGTCGGGCAGATAAACACCGGTGTTTTGGCATAGTATGCCACTGCCTTGGCTGTATCAAAAATCTTGCCTCCGCCAATACCGATGGTAAGGTCACAGCCGCTTTCTTTCACAATTTCTACCAGACGGTTGATCTCGCTATTGCAGCACTCTCCGTTAAAATAATCAAAAACCACATCGCAGTCGCTTGCCGCAAAGCTGTCCTCGATCATTTTTCCAATTCTCTTATAACCGCCTTTACTGATCAGAACCAGGGCTTTCTTTCCGCAGTTCGCTGCATAGGTTCCGATGTTTTTCATTTCTCCTGCGCCCTGTAAATATTTGGAAGGGCTGATCAATACTTTTGCCATTTTTTATTCGCTCCTTTTTTTGTATTTTATGGAAGCCAACCTCCGCCTCTGGCTCGCGCCGGATTTTACTTGTTAAAAAATCCATTTTCATTATAACATCGCCAGGGGAATTTACAAGCCCCCTCAAGCTTACGATCAACCTCTTTTCAGCTAAACTCCAGCACCATCTGCCCGTCGAGGAGGCGGGATCGTGGAAGGCATAATTTTGTTTTACGGTTCTGGAATCGTAATTGGCATAGCAGTATCTGCACATATGGAGACAGGTATTATACGCTCCAATGTCATTTCCCATAAAACAGGCGCACGCCTTTCGAAGAGGCTGTTTCTTCGGGATCGCAAGTGTGGTATGAAGTGCTTTCTCGTAGGTTCGCTTTGTCATGCAGCCGCTGCAGTCGGCGCCATAAGCAGCCAGTTCCTGTCCTTCCCCGCATGGGTAAACCGTCATTCCATGGGCAGCCGCGATCTGGATCATATTTTTCCCAAGATATAAACGGTCCGCCTTAGAGCGTGTTTGAAAAATCATAACGCAATATACAAAACGCCAAGCGTACCCAGACCGCAATGGCTGGAAACCACACCGCCTCTACTGTTTCCCGGTCACAGCCGGAATGGGTGATAAACACACGTTCCGGTCTCGCATTTTTTAAGTCATTTTCCATATTTTTTACGTAGGACATGATCACAGAAGCAATTTTCCCCCGATATTTTTTGGAAGCATTCATAGCACCATTTCCCACCACGATCTTCGGATGCAGCTTTAAAACACCGCCTGCCATGGCCGCTACCGCATTGCAGTGTCCACCGCGGTATAAATAGGATTGTCAATAGGTATTGGTATTCCTGAAGCCCGCACTTTTATCTAACTTTACGTATTTTTTACTTGCTTTTTTCAGCAATCTGCTATATACTGTCCCTTGTAAAGTAATGCAGAGTAAGTTCATGAGCGTAAAGTGCCTTCCGGATGGAGAGTTGCCGGAGGACGAAAAGAGAAATCTTGCGGTTCGTGGATTGCTTCTCGCTGCAACAGAAGATAAATATGAATCCATAGATTATCTCCTATTGTGAGCGAAAAAGAAAAGGAGGTAATTTTTTTATGGAGAAAACAAAGAACATGTTTCTCACTTCAGCCAAAGAGCTGAAAACCACTTCTACCCTGGCAGTCTGTGCAATGCTCGCTGCCCTGGCACTGATCTTAAATTCAGTCGCTTCTATCAACATCGGTCCCTATGTAAAAATTGGATTTTCCGGTATTCCAAATCAGATTGCGGATTATCTGTTTGGACCTGTTACAGGATGCCTGTTCGCTGGTGTGCTGGATATTGTGAAATTCTTTATCCGCCCTGATGGACCATTTTTCTTTGGCTTCACCTTTAATGCAATGCTCGCGGCATTTATTTACGGATGTTTTTACTACAAGCATAAACTCACCTTCCGCCGTGTACTGATTGCAAAACTGGTAGTGGTTCTGATCGTAAATGTCCTGTTAAACACCTTATGGCTGGACATGCTCTACGGAAAGGGCTTCCTGGCAATCCTTCCAATGCGTACGGTAAAGAACCTGATCATGTGGCCAATTGATTCCTTTATCTTCTTTACTATCACAAGATTGATTGAGCAGACAGGGATTTTTAATCTTTTTAGAAAACCGGCTGTAAACTGATTTTATTTGTAAAGTAAGCGCTTAATTTTCTATGGTACTCGAAAGTTAAGCGCTTACTGTATTTCCTGCCTCATATCTTTCCTTAATCCAACAACGGATATATAATTCTTGGTCTGACGGACGCTCCTGCAAAATAATTCAATTGTATTGCTGCCCATTCTATGCTAAACTATGGATAGATACTTCTGAACAACATACACTATTTATAAACCGTATGATTGGAGTGATTTTCATGGAATTAACAAAAAAAGTCCCTACAACCGATAAAAGCCAGGAAAACAATCATCTTCTCCGCATGTTAGACCGGGGAATTGATGATATGGAAGCTGGTCGTGAATTGCCGCTGGAAGATGCTTTTCGCAAAATCACAGAATTAAGGGATGCACGAAGAAATGCAAGAATATAAAATTATTTTAACCTGGGAAGCAATTTACGATGTCACAGACATTGCAGATTATATTGAAGAAGAATTCAGCCAGCAACGTGCTGACCGTTTTCAATCTGATCTGAAAGAACAAATGCAGAATTTAAGCCAGTTCAGTACTGCCTTTCCCCGAACTCAAATTCTGTACAGAGGATATTCCATACATAAAAGATCTTTTCCTCCATCTATTATTTTTTATATTATAATGGAACAAACAAAAGAGATTCATATTCTCCGAGTGCTGCGCCATGAACGAGATTGGGAAAATATCCTGCTGCAAAGATCAACTTATACATATCCAGAATAAATACCTGGAAGCCGATCAGAGATTTTTCTGAAAGGCTTCCTTTTTAATTACTTCCCACTGTCAAGTCAAGCGGATATTCGCAATCCGCTTCGCTACTTGCTCATAACCGAATGCTGCTTCGCAGCTTATCAGGAGTGGCTAGCACCACTCCTGATACAAGCAAGTCCCAAACTACTGCTTATTGTTTTGCGAAATTGAAGCAGGGGACTTGCTTGATTCGGTTAAATCATAACTCATATCCAGGAAATCCAGCGTCTTGGCTTCACTGACAGATTCATCCAGAAGAATCGTAATCCAGTGCCGCTTATTCATATGATACCCCGGTAAAAATCCATACGTTTGAATTAACATCCCAACCAGATCAGGGTCACATTTTACATCCAGGATATTAATTTTTCCATCTTCTTCTAATCCCAGTGTTTTCTTTTCCACTGCCATAATTATAGCATACCATTTTCCATTTTTATGTCGAAGCACCGCAGAATCAGGATCTTTTTTCCATAAATATTCCGGTTCCGTTCCATATTGCTCTTTCACATATTGAAAAATTTCCTCACGTTTCAAATTTATCCCTCACTTACGATTTCTTGCTCTGATTATACGCTATCAGGATTATATTCTCAACCACTTCTCACAGCTCCATTTATGTTTTATAGCTTTTGCATAGCCTGCTTTGCAGGCTACACCCCAAAAGAAGCAAGCACTGCCAGTGTCATGACAACTGGCTCATTTTGTCAAATTCCCTTTCCGGTTCATTCTACCAAAATGTATCAGGGAGTATCCCTGGCCCTCTCATATTTTATAATTTCTTAATTTGACGCTTTCACCCAGTCCTGTTAAAATAACTTACAGATACATCTGTCCAAACCAACAAAAAACCAAGTACCATAACTGTCATAGCCGAACTGGTTAGACAGTTTTTTTGTACTCTTTTTTATAGAAAAAAACGAATTGGAGGATTTCAATGAGCAAACGTACCAGAATTCATCCCGTACAATTTTATTTGAATGATGACGAACAATACATTTTAGAAGAGAAATATCGTCTTTCCAGAATGAAAAGCAAATCTGCCTTTCTACGGAAAATGATCTTATATGGATTTGTATATGAAGTAGACTACTCTCATATCCGAAAAATGAATACCCTGCT